>Ga0099851_1000850_pt1 | contig 12831 bp, 19 predicted proteins | sample CB_VirMetaG_6_FD_78176 | JGI IMG/M metagenome (GOLD analysis project Ga0099851, IMG submission 78176) | Freshwater to marine saline gradient viral communities from Chesapeake Bay - CB_1508_2 Viral MetaG | ecosystem: Environmental > Aquatic > Marine > Coastal | place: USA: Chesapeake Bay... | reverse complement strand
GCCCGATTCTTAACGCCGGGGGTTCCTGCTGCTCCCGGGAGAACCTATCGCAAGCGAGCAAGCTGCTCCTGTAGGCGGACGGCGTACAGACGTGGTGCTGTGCGCTGCACTGCATAGCTGCTGGGTGCTAGCCATGGGTGCTTGCTGACCACGCGCACACTGCGGCCGAGGTTCTGCACCATCCGCGTACGTGGCCTGCGCTTGGTGCCATACACCTGATAGATCCCTTTGCGCTTGCCCCGTTCTAAGTAGACAAACTTGTCCCCGTTTGCCTTGGCGGTGTGCACCGCTAGCGTGTTGCGCGCTCTTGCGTCTAGTCCCGCAGCCCGGACCCTATCGACCCTTGGTATGGCGTTAACCCTCAAGCGCTTACGGACTACTCGCGTCCTCACTTTTGCGCGGTTGCTCTGCCCTGCTGCGGCTGGCGTTGGTATGTGAGTCGGACCGCCTTGAGCGCCAAACTCTTGGTCAGCCATGTATCTCTCCGTCGAGCCGACCACAGCACTGTCTCCCGTGCGACGAGCTTTGTCGACGCGTACTGACCTTACCGTCCATGTGTTACGGCTGATAAAATCTCGCTTTATTGCCTCTCGTGACGTCTGCTGCGTCTTGAATGCCATATCGTTTAGGGTATTACGCTGCGCAAACGGGATGCCCTTGGCGTTCAACTTCTCTAGCTTGCCCTGCAGTACGCCGACGCGTTTTAGGTCGATTTTTATCATGGTCCACCCTCCTGAGTTGTTTTAGGCATCTTAGCACAAATGGCAATGGGTGCGCGGGGTGCGCACAAGTTCAACTTTTCCTATACGCGGCTGTGGGTCGTGCTTATACGGGTGTTTTACCCCTATTATATACTATATGCCCTTCCCTATAATAGTTGAGCACCTTACGCACCCACTAGCCCACAGCCCGCGTATTCTTTGGGTTTGCTTGGGTGCACGTCTTGTGTTTTCTTACGCACCCCCATGCGCACCACCCGCACCCGCCTCGAAAAGTAGTTGTGCACCCTGCGCACCCCTAAAACACCATGCGCACCCCCATGTGCACCATTGACATCGGCCTCGCGCCGGCGTACATTACGCACATTACGTACAAGGAGAACAGACCCCATGACAGACATGTTAACGGTAAGAGAGGCCGCCGCCCTTTTACTGATCACCCCCGCACACGTACGACGGTTGGCCCACGCGGGCAAGCTAGTGGCGAAGAAGACCACCCCGCATAACACCCGCATCCTTCGGTCAAGCGTCGAGGCGTTTATTAATGAAAATAACGATCGTAAGTAGTACCAAGCCGGCAACGTTAACCAAACATATTAGCCGACGTGCTGACGGCACATTAGAGAAGACCTCGTCCGCGCACATGACGCAGGGATCTGCGCAAGTGGTTGATGTCAATAGCATGGCCGAGCTGAATGCGGTACTCGACCGCCTATTGCCCAATCAGGCGGTAGCCTACGGCACGCCACCTAGGGCCGAAGCGCCGATAGTTAGTGAGAAATATCTGACCACCACACCTGGCGCGATTACCCGATCGGACAAGTTTTTTAACTGGCCGAATGGTGGTGGGTTCATGATGTTAGACTACGACCCAGAGGCTAACGGGGTGGCATTGAGCCGAGACGCGCTACTTGGCACCCTGTTTTCAGTGCTACCCGCCGCAGCGACCTCCGGCTGGCTATGGAGACCCAGTGCGTCAGGGAACATTTACGACGCTGTCACCGGTGCCGAACTCTCAGGACTTAAAGGACAACGGGTTTACCTGGCTGTCAAAGACGTGGCGGACGCCCCAAGGGCAGGCGCGGTCCTGTTTAAGCGCCTATGGCTTGCAGGGCATGGTCGCATTGAGTTGGCGGCTAACGGCGCACAGTTAGTCAGATCGCTGGTGGACGGATCCGTGTGGCAGCCTAGCCGCTTAGACTTTGCCGCGGGTGCGGTATGTGGCCCCGGCCTGCTAAGATCACCACCGCCAGGATTACCAATTGCGGGCGGGTTATTAGACACCGTCGCAGCCCTGCCAGACTTAACCACAGAGGAAGAACAACGCTATGCCGTGCTTGTCCACCAACAGAAAGAGGCGACTGCGCCAGCCAGCGCTCAGCAACGTGAGCGACACATCCAAACTGTTGCGAGAGATCAGGGCGTTGACCCGGAAGCGGTCCGCGCACGCTACGACATCGCCGAACAAAAGGGGATATTAGCTAACGACTTCCCTATCGAACTGGCGTACGGTCGCGGGACGGTCACGGTCGCGGATATTCTGCTAAACCCAGACCAATACCATAACGTCGTGTGCTTGGACCCAATCGAGCCGGATTATAACAACCGCCACCCCGTTGGTAAGATATACAACGACGCAAAGGGCGCATACCTAGACAGCAAGGCCCACGGCGGTCGTGTGTTTCACTTGGGGTCGATAGCCGCGCTAGCGTTTCAGCAACAGGCAAGCGGGGGCGATACGTTTAAGGAGTTGATGTCGTCTATTCGTCGGGACGGGTGCGATCTGTCGGAAGTGTCCAAGCTAAAAGCGAGCATTGACTCCGGGCCGTTCTGCGACCTAGAACGAACCCTATTACGGGCGGAGCTTGAAGGTAATTTGAAGGACGCCAAGCGCCTGACCCCCGAAGTAAAGGCGATCCTCAGTGGTGGCACTGTGGCCACGACTACGAGCCGCGCACGGGACTACATGCCCGAGAACGACACCAGCAAGGTCTTACCGCAAAACGTACCCGTTAACCCCCGCCATTGGGCGCCATACCAGACGAGCGGGAAGGATGAGAAGCCGCTGGGAACGTTGGACAACTTCCGCGTGATAGCCGCAGCGTACGGGGCCGACATCGTGTTCAATGAGATCACCAAGGATGTGACCGTAGGGCTGCCGGGTCTAAGACGTGGTGGTGCGTTACAAGACGAGGCCGCACTCAGTCACATGGTAAGCCTGGCCAACCTGAACAGGTACCCAAAGGGTGACGTGCCTAGCATGATCTGCGCAGTAGCTAACGAGAACGCGGTAAACCCGGTGAGGGATCTAGTTAATGCCCAGCCGTGGGATGGGGTCGACTATATCGGGGCGCTGTTTGCCACCGTTACCTTGGACCCCGACGAAGACGCCGCCGTGTGCGAGATGTTGTTCCGCCGTTGGATGCGCGGCGCGGTAGCGTGTGGCACAGGCCACACCCTCGGCTTCGAGTCGGCCATCGTATGGGTAGACGAACTAGGCGGAGCGGGTAAGACGCGGTTTTTCCGTACCCTTTGCCCGCCGGGTCTGCGCATTGACGGCGTAATGCTGGACCCAAGCGACAAAGATAGTGTCAAGATGGTGACGAGTCATTGGCTGGTGGAACTGGGGGAACTGGACGGCACATTCAACAAGGCTGACGTGCAAGCGCTTAAAGCGTTTATGTCTAAGCAGCGAGACGACATCCGGTTGCCGTACGCAAGGACGTACAGCCAGTTCCCGCGCACTACTGCGTTTATGGCGTCAGTCAACCAGATAAACTTTTTAGTGGACGATACTGGTAACCGCCGTTTCTGGCCTATCCGGATCACGCACATTGACCATATGCACACCATACCGATGCAGCAAGCATGGGCGCAGGCATGGGCCGAAGTCATGGCGGGGCAGACTTGGCACTTATCGCCAGAGGAGAACTTGCATTGCGCGATCCGCAACAATATGTTTAAGGCTGTTAGCCGGGTCGAGGACGCGTTATCCTCGCGCATTGACCTAGAAACGCCGCCCACGATACACATGACATGCTCAGACATATCAACCGCCTGCGGACTGAACAACGCCCATAAGGGAGAGCTTAACGAGGTGGCCCGATGGTTACGCAAGCATGGAGTGCCGGAACCGGTTCGCAGGGGTAAGCGCGGGTTTCTAGTGGCCCCACTGCGCAGTGTATTGGCCGAGCCGCAACTGGCGCTAGTGCAATGATGACATTACGAGAGGCCCCCTACGGGGCCAAGGTGAGGCTAATACGGACGGGTGAAGTTGTGGTGCCCCAGTGCCGCGCAAGCCATTGGGTGACATGCCTGCGAAACGACGGGCGACTTACGCATTTTAATGGTCAATGTGCGTGCGAGGTGTTGACAGCCCCCCGGCCAAGGTGTTACTGTTGCGTCACACAAACAAGGGAGCACATCATGATCAACGAAATATTACAACAGTTCACCAACGCAAAAGTATCTAATGACAAAGTTACGTTTTCATGTGGCGATTCTGACTTTGTGCTAACTGACGGCACGTTATACCAAACAGTTGACGGGGCGCTGCTTCCAGGATGTAAGAAAGTCCGCACAATTGCCGCGGTGCGTAAGTTTGTCGCGCTGCGTGCCTAGGCTGGGAGGGGGACAAGCACCGTGGATCCAACTAATCCGGAGTTCCTTGCATGGGCCAAACGGTTCGGGTACGTGCCGTGGGTACTTACGGAGCCCCACCAGCGGGAGACGTTTGCACGGCATTGGTTGGCCTGGCAGGCAAACGTCCCGCCCGCGTCGGCCAGGTCATACAGGATCCTAGCTTCGTCTGGGGTGATGGGCTGGTACGTAAAGGCCAAAAGGGGATAACATGCTTAAACGCGACACATGTTTTTTATTCAGTACCGACACTTGTTACGTGATCGGGGTAAGGCCGTCTGATTTAACGGACCTGCGCCTTGTGCCGATACGTCTTGAGTGTGGGGAGGTGCTAAAGCCTGGCGACGGATTTAAGGAGATAGGGACCAAAGGTTACGCGGCCAATCCAGCCATATACATGGCGGAAGGGTGGACGCAGTACTATACAGGGCTAATGCCCCACGATCACAGCTCTGGGCCGACTACGCTAGCATTATTCAAAGCGTGGAGCGCCGAGGGTGAATCCGCCTTTAAGTCTAGGGAAGACTCAGAACGTTACGGGGCCTTTGAGTGGTTTATCGCGTATTCATGGAGTGAAGCAAACAAGAGCTTTGGGTTCTGGTCTCCCGCCGTGTCCCTTCGGTGGATAAACACGGACAGGATAATTCGCGCATAACAAAAAGCCCGCACACAGCGGGCCTTATTTCGTCCAAAATACCTCACTTTACTGACCAAGCGCGGAACAGACATTCCACCAACTCAGGGGCCATAAGATGCGATTGGCAGGTTACGTCATTGGCGCACCATTCCTCAAACTGGGCGCGAAGGTCTTTACCCTTTGGCAAAACACTCGACAAGTGGTCACGCAAGGCGGTAACGCGCTTAACGTCAAGATATACAGACACGGTGCGGTCCGGAGTAAAGGCGTCCCCGAAGTCCGTACAGTCAATGCACAGCTCCATGTCTTTGTCGAACTTTCCGTCCACTTCAAGGCTAACAGCACTATTAACGCTGGATATGATTTTCATTTCGGTACCTCTCCCAGTCAATTTCCTTAATGCGCTCTACCGTGTCCGCTACTTTATTTAACACCCCGAGCGCACGCCTTACGTTCTTGTCTTCCTCCCCACGGGTCAACGCGGCAAAGGGTATTGAGTGCCCCGTCACTAGGTGGTCGTTCAGCGCGTCGATGATCCCCTCACCCCGGATCGAGGTAAGGGACAATAGCAAACGCACCCGTTCTGCCGACTCGAGGCCGCGAAGTAACCTACGCATTTTTTATACGGTCCTTTAGCTCGCCAATCCAAACGGTAGCCCCGCGTTTAGTGGGCGCTGGCGGCTCGGCGCACTCCGGAGGCTCAGGGTCATTGACGTCCCAAGCTTTGCCACAATGCGAGCACAGCATCTGGTCGCTGAATTGCCTAGCTGATTGGTGTTCTGTGGTCATAACGACCCCCTCGCCCTGGCCAACAGGTCCTTGGGTGCTTTCATAACATGGGGGTCCTTGTAAGCCATGGCCTGCGCAATGACAGGCAGGCACTCGACGCGAATGGCCGCGCGCACAATGTCACGTCGTAATACTGCCATAGTGCCAATGTGGTGCTGGATTGCCTGCGGGGTAATGCCGATGCGGTCGGCGATACCTCGGCGGGTAACGTTGCGGTAGCAGCCCTCGATGGACAGGGCCAGCGCTACGGCGAGAACTTCCTCGCGACGATCAGTAGCCAGTTTTCGTTTGGTCATTTTGTTGTTTTCCTGAAAGTAAATAAGAGGCATTGTGCCCCTTATTTTCCAGTTAGTCAATACGCCCTAAAGCAGGGCGTAGTCGCTGACTGCAATGCGTTGGCCACCGCCAGCGTCGAGCACTACTACTCGCTTTAGACGCTTGGTTTCTGGCATAGGTTTAAACGTCTCCACCGCCGCGTCGATAGACGGAAACGGAGACGGCTGCGACGGATGCTCCGGCCGCATCGTGCTTGCTGGGCACTGGGTTATGTAGATTGTTTTTTGCATCGTGCAGCCTCCTCTCTGGCGCGCGCAATTGCGGCGTACTGCGGATCCATTTCACACCCTACCGCGTTAAACCCTTCGAGCGCCGCCGCCTTGAGGGTCGACCCCGATCCACAGAAGGGGTCAAACGGGATGCCCCCCGGCGGCGTGACCAGCCTGACCAACCATCGCATGACGGCGGTTGGCTTGACTGTTGGGTGCACGTTACGCGCGCCGCCTGTCCGGCCTGCGCCACTGCGGGGGCTGTTTAGTCCGTCGCTACCCTCCGCCCGCCCGCCTGTCATCTCGCCCGCGGTCGCCAGCGCGAAGTCCTCCAGACCTTCGTCACGGTCCTGCCTGGCGCGCCTCTCGGCCACCGCGTCCTGTGCGTCGATTGCCTTGCCTATGTCCATAGACTTGGGGAACCCCGAGCCATACAGCCAGTGCAGCATGTCGACGACCTCGAAGCCAGCAAGGCGCAAGCTGGTGGCCATTAGGTCCACGGTGCGGCTGCCTGCGAACACGACAGCGTATCCGCCTGGCTTGAGGACTCGGAACGCCTGCTCCCATGTCTTAGGGCCAGGAACGAACGAGTCCCACGACTTGCCCATGAAACCTCCGCCAGACGCGGTGTAGTCGTCGCCATTAAGCCAGTGCTTTAATACCTCACGCATGTTTGGCTGTTTACTCAGGCCATAGGGTGGGTCCGTCACTATGCTGTCGAAGCTGTTAGCAGGCAAGGACGCCATAAACGCCCGGCACTCCATATTAATCACCATGATAACGCCCCCGTGCTGAACTCAAAATGGCCGCCGGCTTTCATCACTAGCGCGCCAAAGGCGGCCTGTGCTTGCTCGTGGGCGTCGCCTTTCCACGCCCAGCCGGGTTTTTTCTCCTCGACCGCCGCGAACTGGCCAACAACTCGGCCAACGTGTGCGGGAGTGATCAACAGCGGCTTAATACCGATAAGGTCGGAGGATTTTAGTCCCTTGTTTAGCTTGGCCGAGTCGTTGCACAGCCCCCACCGCAACGGGGGGTTGACGATCTCGAATTTAAACTCGCAAGACGGGCAGATGTGCGTGTCCTTGACCTTACGCGCGCCAACGTTATTACGCCATAGCAGCCCGCCAACCCGGGCGGCCGCCATGCGGTCGTGTGCCTGTGCCCACTCCTCGCTGTGCCCTTCCTCGTCAGGACCCGGGGGAAACACCCCCGCTAACATGATGCACTGCAACTCATAGGCCGCTTGAGGGTGGCGCAAGGACCAAGCAGTGTAAGTGTCGTCGGTCATAGGGCGTCTCTCGCGTCAAGTAATCGGTAGTACCTGTCGATGAACGCCTGTTTCGCATACTCTGGCGTCCACGGGGTAATGCGGACGGGGTAAGGTTGGACACTAGGGAAGTGTTCGAGCGGCATACCAAACGACTTCGCCTCCGTTAAGAGCATACGGAGGTCAATGTCTTTTACCTCCGGACAACGGGTCTCGACCCCATATTTAGCGTCGAGCTGGTCATGGTAGAAATCTTCTAGTTCCCCCAAGCTGGCGGAGTTTATGGTGTGTTTTACCGGGCTAGAAATATCCCCGTAGACCGCTTCTGGTGCGTCGTGCAGTAACGCGGATAACGCGAACTCAGAGTCAGCGACCCACGAGCACAAAACGCAGTGTTGGGCCACAGAGTAGGTACCCACGGCACCATTGTACCGGTTGATGTACGCGAGGTGGTGCGCGATTACCTCGAGCACCGGCAGCGGGTCCACCCCTATGTCGTGCATGACGTTTTTATATAGGCATATCTTAGGCATTGTCTTACACTCCCAATATTACATCGACTACGGCCAGACGGGTCCCGGTGGGCATGTCGTCTAAAGCCAGCTCAGTGAACGCACGGGGAAAACCACGCGGGTCCGCTTGGACAACCTTTGCAGCCTCGTGACGGATTTTGCCAATCGTGCCCGCGCGGAACAGGGTCATACGTGCGACGCTCATCTCGGCCGATAGCGCCTCGATGCTGACTTTATGCCAGCCGTTGCGTTCTGCCAGTTTAGCGGCCTCTGCTGCTATGCGTTCAATTTTCACTTTATTACCTCTCGTGCGTTAGTGTTGCGCCACAGTATCAGGCGACAAGGTCTTTGTCAAACAGCCGGGCAATCTTTTCGATCATGTCCTCAGTCTCGTTCAAGTCGAGAGCTGACACCAAAACCATGTCTATGCCAAAGCGCAGATAAAACCGTTTCTGGATCTCTCGAGTCGAACGGCCTGGTGGTTGGGCTCCGACCCACCAGCCGATCAAGTTATGCAGAACGTCCCGCCGGTATTTAGTCGCGCGGAACCGTCGTATCTGCTGACCGTGGCCAATTGGCGGTACCTTACGGGCAAAAAGGCTCTGCTGGAACTCGTCCTCCGTGATGTTGGCTTTATTTCTCGCCCGGAACATGGCCTCTAAGGCTTCAAGGTCGAGGGCGAACAGGTCCCCGTCCGTGTGCTCCGGCAGCGTACGCTCCGGGGGAACAGGCACCGCATGACAGTAAGGGCATTCTGTCCGGAACGCCTCGTAAGGCTGCGAGCAACTTAAACAGGCGCGTTGCTTGGGGGTATCTGAGTTTTCCCGGTCCGCTTTGTCTTTGCCCTTGAGCGACCAGACACGCGGCCACGTAACCTGTCCGTGACGCTCCCAGTTACGAACGGGGTCTATTATGACAGCGTGGGTCTTTCCTTCCGCGGGTCGCAGCACGCGCCCATTCTGTTGCATATACTTGATCAAGGACATTGTAGGGCGTGCGCCGATGCACACTTGTGCCTGCGGTACGTCGAACCCTTCGTCAAACAGGTCCATATTGATGAGTAACCGGACCTCTCCACGCTCGTACGCCGAGATCGCCCGTTCCCTCTCGCCGTCGTCTGTCTCCCCACTTAGCGCCAGCGCAGAAACCCCCGCAGCATTGAACGCCGCGGCGCAGTCGTTAGCCGTCGCGATAGAGTCTACGAACACGATACCCTGCATCCCGTCCGCAAATTGGCGGTAATGCGACACAAGGTCGCCAACTAAATGAGACTCGACCACTCGTGCACGCATTGCGGCGGTGTTAAGGTCTCCGTCTTTATTGACCGCAATCCCCGAAAAGTCCGCGTCCGACTCCGGGCAGTAGTAAACGTAAGGGCATAAATTGCCATGTTCCATAAGCTCCTTTACGGTTGGCCCCTCGACCATGACTTCCGCAAAGCCCCCCTCACCCTTACCCAGCCCCACACCATCGGCACGTTCGGGCGTCGCGGTCACTAGCAAGATTTTTGCACGGTCAAAAAGGTTAACAGCTCGCGCCCAGAACCCGGTTTCAATGTAGTGGTGCCCCTCGTCAAAAACGGCCAAGGTAACCTGTGCGATAAATGCTTGCAGGCGGGGGTTTTTCATCGATGACGCGCTGGTTAGCGTTTGTACGCTGGCCACGGCGGTCTGTGCTGACGGGTCGATAAAGCTTTTGCCAAACCTTGCTAAGTGCTTCCTGCGGATCATGGCAATGGTGCTAGTGGGCGCAATTACCCGGTGACAGACGCCCTTTTCCGCCAGGTCCTCAGAAATAAGGGCGAGAGATACGGAGATCTGGGAGAGGATTTCGCGCCGATGCACGACGATGATCGATGCGCCTTTATGCTCGGAGATGATGCTAGAGAAAGTGATTGTTTTCCCCCCGCCGGTTGGCAGCACCCCCAGCACGACCCGAGCTGTCTCCCACGCCGCGTAGATGGCGGACTTGAATTTGAGCTGGTAGTCCCTAAGTTTTATCATGCTTATTTTCTTTTCGGTAAATAGTTATTGACTGCGGGGAAAATTATCATTTATAGTTAGCCCCGTCAACTTAACAAACCAACAGAGGCAATACACAATGATTAAAATTGAATTTCCCGCAGACCGCACGGACATCGCACTGGCGATAGGGCAGGCGCTACTGGCCATCGGTGCCGCCAGCCAGTCCACAAGTGCCCCCATTGGCGCGCCAAGTCACGCTCCCGCAAACAAACAGGTCGAGCACTACTCCCAGTCGTCAGGGACCGCTAGCACGGAAATCCCGCCGGGTGACTTTGGCACTGCAGACAGCGCGCTGCCAAGCGAAGATGAAGACGACGACACTGGCGTCCCACCGGTCGACGGAAAGTTAGACCTCAAGGGCGTGGCATTTAACGCCCAGCTATGTTCTACCGCTAAAGAACCGTTCTATGCTAGCGGGAAAGACAAAGGCCAGTGGAAGTGCAAAAAAGGCGTAGACCGTGCGCAATACGACGCATGGTACGCCGCGGAGCTTGGCAATCAGACCACGAACCCAGCCGAAGAACCGAAAGTCGACTTAGGCTCAGTCTGGCAAGCCCCCGCCAGCCAAGACGCGGTAAAGCCACCCGTTAACGCCGGGGAGTTGTTCGCGTACATCTCCGAGATGCAGACGGCCAAGCGCCTGACGCAAGCAGACGTCGATGCGGCATATCCAGCGGTAAACCTCACCGTACAGCAGCTTTGGACGGCGGACCCTGCGACTCAATCGCAAATGGTTGCGGCGTTGTTCTCTTACCTGTCAGCCAAGGCAGCCGCTTGAGCGCGCACGCGCCCTTACCCCCGAGTTTCGCCCCTGTTTGGGGCGAGTGCTCCGGGTCGATTCCGGCAAGTTTAGGGCGGCCGGATAACAGCAACGAACGTACGCGGCAAGGCAAGGCAGCGCATTGGGTTATGGAGCAGTGCGCAAAGAACTGGCGCAGCTCCCAGACAGAAGCGGATCTATTTTGTTCTGATTGGATCGGCAAGGTGGACCCAGACGGCACGCTCATTACGCAAGAAATCGCCGAGGGCGCCCAGTGTATCCTCGATGACTTGCTGCTCATGGTGAGCCGTTTTGGCGGGTACCAGTACCTACTGATCGAGCAGCGGGTAAGCATGACGCGGATCCACCCGACCCACAACTGGGGGACGTTAGACCTAGCGCTGTACAACCCCACGCTTAAAGTGCTTGTCTTATCAGACCTCAAGTTCGGCTTTGGGCTGGTGAGGGCCGCGGGTAACCTGCAAATGATCGACTATGTCGAGGGTCTATACGAAGCGTTTGCGATGCCAATGGACACTACCGTGCACATACGTATCGCGCAGCCGTTTGCGTTCGCGCCTTGGGGGGCAATAGACGAATGGGTTGGGCAACTATCGGAATTAGTTCCTTACTTCGAGAAGTTGCACGTAAAGGCCCACGAGGCGTTTACCAACCCAACCCTTACCGCCGGGAAGCACTGCCGATACTGCCCCGCTAACGTCGATTGTCCCGCGGCTCGGCAGTACCTTTACCTGTGGGGGTCGATCGCAGACATGCCCTATCAAATGGACAAAATGTCCGCCGACGACAAGGCCCGAGAGATAAACCTTTTAGTAGGTGTGGAACGGTTGGCTAAGTCACGTCGGGAAGCACTTGAAGACGGGCTTATCTCCGACTTGAGCAATGGGGCGGCCTGCGCGGTTAAGGCGGTACAGTCCGCGCCTGCGCGTTTAAAATGGGACGAAGGAAAGGAGCTAGCGGCCATTGCGGCGTTTAACTCTCTAGGTATGGACATACGGTCCCCGATGCCCGTCACTCCGACGCAAGCTATCCAGCGTGCGCCTAAAGAGATACGGGACGTAGCGGAGAAGATGGTCGCCAGTATGGCAACCAGAAAAATGTCATCTAAATTAATTGACCGCGAGGACAGTATTGTGTCCCTCGCATTCGGAAAATAACGGAGCACACTATGCCAATTTTACAAACTAACCCTAAATTTATGACCTTATGCCGCGCCCGCGTTGTCTGGGACGGCATCACTCGACCAGAGGCGCTAGAAGCCAAACCTGGTCAAGCGCCCGGCATGAAATGGAACCTCAAAGTGGTGCTTGAGCCAAACAACCCAGATTTGCCCGCTCTGCATCAATTGGCTATGCAGGAATTAGCTGAGGGCGAGTTTAAAGGCGTTCTGCCTAACGGAGGCCTACTCCCTATCGGAACTGCCACGGCGCAGGAGTTCAACGGCCATTTCCCCGGGTTCGGGGTGGTCAACGCTGCAACATACCGCCAGCCAGAAATCCGAGATGAAAATGGCCGAGTCATGCAGCCGCATGAGTACGGGTCTTTATTATACAACGGGCAGTTGGTCGACCTGGTCGTACACTGCAACACGTATAATAATAAGTCTAAGGGTATTGCGGCACGTTTAGACGGCATCCGTATTCTGCAAAGCGCTAACGCCCCCCGCATGGACGTAGGCGGTGGTGGCTTCGACCTCGGCAGCGTATGGGGCGATGGCGGCGGCCAGCAACAGGCACCAGCCCAAAGCCAAGGCCAATGGGGTGCGCCGCAAGGTCAACCGCAGCAACAGGCACCAGCCCAAAGCCAAGGCCAATGGGGTGCGCCGCAGGGTCACCCGCAGCAACAGGCACCAGCCCAAAGCCAAGGCGAACCGCGGGCGCCGCACCGGCAACCGCAGCAACAAGCACCAGACCAACAG
>Ga0099851_1000841_pt1 | contig 12896 bp, 16 predicted proteins | sample CB_VirMetaG_6_FD_78176 | JGI IMG/M metagenome (GOLD analysis project Ga0099851, IMG submission 78176) | Freshwater to marine saline gradient viral communities from Chesapeake Bay - CB_1508_2 Viral MetaG | ecosystem: Environmental > Aquatic > Marine > Coastal | place: USA: Chesapeake Bay... | reverse complement strand
AGACCGACTAAGACGTTGGACTATTAATGAGTCTTTAGATGTAACAAGTCTTACTGACTTAGAGATTTCTCCTCCCTTTAGTGGTTTTGATACAGTAGCTTTTCCAACAGAAGCTCCTTTAGAAACAGTCCCTACAGCTTTTGCCTTCAACAAAACAGGTGACACTGTTTACATTGTAGGTACTACAGCTGACACTATTCGTTCTTATAGGCTGTCTGTTCCTTGGTCTCCTAGCTCTTTAGTTGTCCCTAACACTGGCTCTTTTAGTTTGTCAGGTATTGAGGCTAACATTGGAGGTATGAAGTTTAGTGAAGACGGCTACATACTTTACGTACTTGGTACAAGTAACGATCGACTAAGGCAATTGAATCTCTCTGTACCTTGGGATGTCTCTACTGCTAGCTACAACTCTGTTCAGTCTATTGTCTTTACTCAAGACTCAGCCCCAACAGACTTTGTTATAGACTCAGAGGGCACTACACTCATTGTCTTAGGTGCAACTAACAAAAGACTGTATCAGTACTCTCTTTCCTCTCCTTGGAACTTGTCTACTGTTACTTACACTGGAAAGTCTTTTTCTCTAGCAAATCAAGATGTTATAACTACTCCTACTTTTATTGCAGCTTCTCCTAGAGCTTTTAACATAGACTCTTCAGGTAAGAAGCTCTTTGTTGCTGGAACAACTACTGACAATATCTATGAATACAAACTAACTACTGCTTGGGATGTGTCAACTATCTCTTATACTGGAAATTCCAGGGGTAGTAATGAAGGAACCGCCTCTTTCTCAATGCTAGTAAGCAACGTTAAAGAAGATGTTTACTCAAGTAGCTACTTGTTCTCTGTAATAGGAGACACAGGAACAGATGAAGCAGTCAATTGGTCTTCACCTGTTAAGGTTGTGTCTAGCGCAAATCTTACTGTGTCTACTTACAACGCTCTTGTCTACCAAAGAGCTACTAGTTTACCTGCTACACCTAGCGGTGGAGCTTATAGCTTTACAAAGAATGTTCTGTACCCTCCTTCAGGTTGGTCAGCTACAGTACCTACAGGCACCGACCCTGTTTATGTTACTAGCTCTAACCTTTCTATCACAGGGGCTACAGGGTCGGTGAGTATTGTAGACTGGTCTACTCCTGTTTTGTTTGCACAGAATGGGGCTGACGGAGAAGCTGCTTGGCCTGCTTCAGGAGAGGTAGTAATTAGAGGTAATAGAGAAACAGAGGGAGATAGTATCTTAGTTGAGCAAGCTGGTAAATGGAGATTTTTGACTGGACTTACAGGGTCTAATCCTGATGCAACTGCCACACACCTCCACCTAGGCTACAGTACTACTGACTCACAAACTTCTTTCTTATCTACTTTAAAAACAGGAGACTATTTAACCGTAACTACTACAGCTCCTGCTTACTCAGGGAGGATAGCCTACCAGCTTGGTTTAATCACTAAACGAGAAAACTATTTCTTTAATGGAGTTGCGGGACAGTCTTTTTATGAGTTTGAAGTTAGTTCTGTTAAATCTTTTGGTTCGCTTGCAGGTATTCCTCTAGATGCAGGAGCTGTGACTGTTAACTTTGATTTTTCAAGAGCCTCTGGGCAAAGAGGAGCAGGCTGGTGGAGATACGACGCAGGGTCAAATAATTTAACTACTGTTGATGTAACTTTTTATTGGGATGCTTTACATGAGCCAAACATAATTCCGGTTGAAGGGGATCGCTTCGTTATTGCTACAACTCATACTAGTGGAACTAAATCTTTTATTTTTAGTAACGGTGACTGGGTTGCTCAAGCAGCCTTCATCGACGGTAATCTCCTTGTTGCTGGTACAGTAACTGCTAATGCTCTAGCTGCCGACTCTGTAACAGCTAACTCGTTAGCTGCAGATTCTGTTACGGCTGACGCCATTGCTGCAACTAACGTGATTACTACTTCTGCACAAATCACAGATGGTATCATCACTAATGCAAAGATTGGTAATACAATTCAGTCAACTAACTACGTAGCTGGCACAAGTGGATGGAGAATCCTCAAATCAGGTTCTGCAGAATTTAATGGTGTTTTAGTTTCTAGGCAACTAGAAGTAGCTAGCGGAGATTATTATCTAGGTACTATTACTGATAATAACTCAAACACTTTAGACTTACTCAAAACTTTTTTCATTGAAACAACAGTTGACTCTTCTGCTTGGACAGGACCTAAAGAAACTTTTATGGCTCTTGTCGGTAAGAAAGTAGGAGCAAACTATGGCACTATTTCTGCTTTAAACTCAAATATAACTAATAACTTTCTAAATATTCAATGGGGATTTGAAGCAAGTGTTGTACCTATCACTAGATGGAGCGGACCTCAAAAGTTATGGATAAAAGTACAAGTTTATACTCGTCTAGTAAACTACATAGGTGACTACACTCTTACTTGGAGGCTATTGAAAGTAACATAATGAACACTATTACCTATCGAATTGAAGAATTAACCGTTTATGTGATTAGGTCTAGAGGAGAACTCTACTCAGAAATTATTGAAGTAAGCCACTTAGCTCCTGAATACAATCAAGCTATTGAAGATGCTTTGTCTAACAATCAATCTCCTTCATGGTTATCTTCTCTATAAACTATACTATGAAAGAGAAACAATGTACCAACTAGGAAACAAATCTAAAGAGACTCTTAAAGGAGTTCATCCTAAGCTAGTAAAAGTTATTGAGAGGGCAATTGAATTGTCTTCTCAAGACTTTACTGTACTAGAAGGAGTAAGAACACCAGAAAGACAAAAACAACTCTATGCTCAAGGACGTACTAAGCCGGGTCCTATAGTGACTTGGACTCTAAAGTCTAGACACTTTGTGCAAGAAGATGGTTATGGTCATGCAGTTGACCTGGCACCTTATCCTATTGACTGGAATGACTTGTCTAAGTTTAACAGCATTGCTAATGCAATGTTTCAAGCTTCTAAAGAGCTAGGTGTAACTATTCGTTGGGGTGCAGACTGGGACTCAGATGGTAAACCTAGAGAAAGAGGTGAAACTGATAGTCCTCACTTTGAGTTAGGTTGATGAAAACTTATAAACGAGAAACAGCTATGGCTATCCTTCTTTACTTAGGATACTTAGGTCTCTACGGAAGAGTAGAAGCACTTGAAGTTTTATCTTGGCCTCTAATGCTCTTTGTAGGAGCTTCTTTTGGTATGGACTGGGCTAGAAAACAGACAGAACTAGTATCAAAAAGAAAAGAGTATTCGAATGATGAGCTTAATAACAAATAAATTTTTAATAGGAGCGGTTATTCTTGTTTTAGCTTCAGTCTCTGGGGCTAGTTACTTTCTTTACTACAAAGGGGTAACAGACACTAAACAAGAAGTAATCATACAACAACAAGAAACATACATTGAAACTAGGAGAAGAATAGATGAAGCTACTAGTGGTAACCGCTCTGTTAGTGATGCTGTTGACAGGCTGCGGCTTAGACAACAGAAACGCAATGAGTGATCGAGGTCTTTGTGATGGTTTGTCGCCTAAAATTGACAAACTAAACGACGCCTTACTTATCGACGGTGGACCTCAAACTATCCTAGCTGGTGAAGATGTAATTACAGGATACGATGCAGGGTGCTATGGAACAGTGGATAAATGAAATAGTCGCTGGAGTTGTCGCTAGCGTTTTTGGAGCCATTTACTGGCTGATAAGAACAGTGTTGACAAACAACAGGAAAATAGAATTACTAGAATTAGAGATTAAGACTAGAGACTCACGAAGAGAAGACGATCGTAAAGCAGTCGAAGAAATAAAACAAGAAATGAAAGATCTTCGTAGAGAGTTACACGATTACTTTGTTACTTCTAGTAAACGTGACTAACAAAAAAAAAGAAAAGTAGATAGCCCCCGCCAGCGCAATGCTGACAGGGGCTTTTTAATTTACCAAGGAGGCTCAGTTTTTATTCTTAGTCGTCCATAAGTTATAGGTTGACTGGGGGGTTTAGTAGGTAGCTTCAACTCAGAGTGTAACGAATTTAAATACTCATAAACTAAGTATTTGAACTCTCCTTTTCGTCGCAGATAGTAAGTAGCCCACCAAACAAAACCATTGTCAGTTTTATGCCAATCAAATAACTCTCCAAGATCTCTGACTGTTTCAACTAGAAGTTTTAGTTCTTCTACAGTAGTAGGTAACCCCAGCTCTTCTAGCTTTTCTTTGTTAACTTCTTGATCATCTAGACTACTAGCTATCCAACTAAAGCAGTAGCAAAAAGTTTCAAGGAGAAGTTCTATTTCTTCTTTGTTCATTTTGGAAGAATAAAGAGTTGTAATATAGGTTAGACAATGAGCTAGCCCTTTATCCTCTAATGTTGCTGTAGCTCTCAACGATCTTGAGAAGTTAAAGAACTTTTTCTTATCGATAGAATTTATTTTGTAATCTTGAAGTTCCTTTAGCATCTTGCTTTTATACTGATGTAATCCTTGACCAAAGCCTAAGAAGTTACTTGCTCTAAGTACTTTAGTACCTTTGAACTTCTTTTTAAAGTCGGACAAGATCATCTTTACTAGTTCTGTTCTTCGCTCTCTGTACCAGGTTACCCAGTCTGCTCTAACTTCTTCCCAACGAGGGTCATACCAACCTACTTCTGTAGGGTTGAATAAATGGCTTAACGCGTAAGTAAAACTTTGTACTTGATAGACATCAACCATTCTTTAGCCTCTCAAACATTTCAACATAGCTTTCAATAGTAGACCCCTCTAAGCCTGGAGCTGTGTTTACCTCTAGTACGTAAGCTTGCTCTTGCCTCTCGTTATAAATTACATCTACTGCACCGAAGTCTAGATCTGTAACAGCTAGTGCCTTTATTGCTTCCTCCTTGCATTGCTCAGGCACTTCGATATCTTGCTTCGCAAAGATAAAGCCATTAGCTAAGTTTCGAATTTGGTAGTCTACTTCTTCATTAGGTACTTCTTTCTTTTTTAACTTTTCTTGAGTACAAAAGACACCTCCAATACGATCAACATGGAAACGAAACTCACGTTTCTTAGGTACATAAACAACAAACATAGTTCCATCAGGAATAGGGGCTAGCTCTTCTACTGTAGTAACCTTTACAATACCCTCCCCTGAATGACCTGCAAGTACTGTTCTTGCAAACAGTTTCTTTGGTTTGTCTTCAGTCAACCATTGTGTAGCTACCTCTTTTGAGAAAGTAAACTCAGGAATCTTAGGCCCTGCTTCTCCTGCCTCTTTTACTGTTTCAAAGAATACCTTTTTATTACTTGCTTTCTTAACAAGTGAAGGTGGGTTAATAACCTTTAAGATAGCAAAGTTAGTCTCTTCGACAGTAGAACCCCAGTTGATAATTGTTTTCTTAGCAGTAGGACGAAATCTTGAGTTTTCAAGGCGAAGAACTTTACCTTGAATACCTTGTGCTAGGGCAATTGCGCTGCGTGAAGCTTGACGATAAGGATAGACGAAGTTTTCAGTAGCCATATTATTTACTCTCCCAGTTATTTAGAAAAACCCAGTGTTGAATTTGACGAATACTTTCATACAGCGACTCTTCGAAGTTACTCTTAGCTAGAAACCTTTCTGCATGTTTACCTAGTAGTTTAGAAATTACTTCAGTTGATCCATTAGCTGACATACTAGATAACAGTTCAACTGGATCTTTAAAGTGTTTAATAGTGTTTTCTTTCAATGTAAAGAGAGTATCTACCCACTCTACAATCTTTTCACGAGACAGAGGAGTCCTTAAAGCCCTGAACTCTAGCGAACCAAACTTACTCAAACTAACAAGATTCATAGCCCCGTAGCGAAGATTTTCATTATGGAAAATACCACCATCCATTCGAATATCTTTATGAGAAAGAGCACTCATAATCCCTGTGTTTACATAGTCTGCATCGGATAACCGCAGACAGAACAGGTTACCTTGACGTTCCTCTCCTGCTTCTTCAGTAAGTAGATTCTCAATACAGTAGTAAGCCGCCATTACTGTAAACAACTGACGAAGAGTCAACCGCTGGCAGTTAATATGAACATGAACTCCTGCTCTCATAGAGTCAATAATTTTACCGTCAATAAGATCATAGAGGTTATTGACTTCAACTACTGACTCTTTAAAAGAAAGAGGTTTGATAAAAACATACTCTTTTGCTTCACCACGCAAAGATCCATCTTTAACAGCCTTCCAAGAGTTAGTGACTACTTCTGGCAAAGGAGAGTTACCCTCAACCTCTACTTCTACTCCAATGTCTCCTGATTTAAGGCGTGTATCCCAGAGCTCGCTGACTGTTTTATCGAGAAAGGTAATCATGTCCTACTTCCTTAACAAATTCTTCTTCAACGAAATTGAAGCTATGATTGAGTTTAAACTTATCGTCTTTAGTTAGTTCACCAACAACGAAGCCTCGATAAAGTAGCCTGAACTTACTACTTAGCGCAAAGCTTTTATTAAAGGCAATATCTCCATTGTACTCTTCTGCTAGTTCAATCACAGTAGGTAGAGAAGGAAAAACATTCTCTAAACACTGATAAACAGACTTAGCATTCTGCTCTAGCCAAGTTTCACCGATAGTTCCAGACCCTCCACTACGGTAACTAACAAGCTGGTAAGCCCTTAGTCCTTGCCGATAATCTCTACGTAGAGGTAACCTACTTAAATAGGTAGCTACTCCTGAGATAGCATCATTAACATAGCCTAGTTTACCAATACTAAATTTTAAGTCTTTTGAGCTTAGCTGTACTTGATTACGTTTGTGGTCTATAGCTAGGATTACAGCCTTATCTAGCTTATTGTCTTTAGAAGAAATATCTACAATCTTATACAGCTGGTCTGCACCACGCATGTAACTAGATACCATCCTAGACCTTGCGTACTCTGCATCGTTATTAAACATGGCTTTCCTTTAGTGTTTGAAAGATAGCTTCACCTAGATAGCTCCAATTTGAGTTGATAATTTCTCTAGCTGGAAGGTTAACTGCTCCTTTAAAGAAGCTTTGATTCTTTGATCCTTTAAAAGAATCTTTTCTCATGACGCTACCAATTGCCTTGACTGTAGTATCAAACACAAAACCCATGAGTTCTTCAGACTTTAACCACTGGTTAGAGCCTGAGCGATACTCCATACCATAAGGTTTAGGACGGAAAGCACCTGCTGCTCCATAAATAGAACGACGAAGAACATCTTTGTCCCAAGCCAGAGAAGCAGCGCCCATGAAGTAATCCATTTCAGCAGCAAGGGCTGCACAAGCAGACAAGTGGCGAGGGTCTCTTGTTTGCATACCTGCTCCCCATCCAATGTGAACATGACCACCAGCAGAGCGGATATTAGGATCTGGTAGTGCAGGTCGAGGATTCTTATCTATTGTATAAGCGTTATAGTCAGGATCACAACCAAGCTCTAAAGCTTCCTCTGGTTGTTCCGCCATAATCTCAGGAGAGAAACGAGCAATAGAAGAGATTGAAAGCGAATGACCTTCAGGTAGCATCTCTCTTAGTTGGTTCATTACATCCTTTACTCGGTAAACAAAGTCTTCTTTTGTAGCAGAAGGGTCAATACCGAACTCTAACGCCATACCATCAACTTGAACCATACCGTTTCTTACTTTTAATGGTTCTGCCTTAGTGCCCGGAATCAAACCATAAGCACTAACGAAGTTTCCTTGTTTGTCTACAACGAAAACTTCTGGGTCACAACCTAGTAGGAACTCTTTGTTATTAATGATAGCCATTTCACTTCCTTAAGCGGTTTTAAAAGTTTTAGAGCAAGTTAAACAGAAAGGAGTATCTTTCTCCATCCATTTAACAAAACCCTCTAGATGGTCGTCATAGTCTAAGTCTACTTGACAAGCCGCGCAACCAAAGCGCGCGTTGTAGTCAAAGTCTTTCTTAGAAAGGTCAGAAAGATCCAACCAACCTGAGTCCCCGCGAAAGGGTTCAGTTTTATCAATCGCCTCCTGTAGCCAAGTGGGTTTCTCATGTTTTTGAAGACTTAGCTTTTTGTTCTTGTGAGGCAGTTGGTGTACGTTACCAGTACCAGTCGGAATAACGGCTTTCATCACTAAAGGGGCGACTACTGTTGTAGTCACCTCTTCAATTTTGTTTTCACCTAGTTTAATTGACTTCAAAGTATCAACAGGAAACTCTTTAATGTTTTTAGCTAGCTCAAACAGCTTATTTTTATTTAGACTCACCCTAAGAATCCACTCTTCACTCGCATAAGCAAAGATTGTGTTTGTATCGTTATGGGTATAGAACAAAGAACGCTCTTTGTTTCGATAAATATTGTAAGTCTTGGTGCTAGCATCCCACCAAGTCATAGCTGCTGCACCAGTAACAGTGTCCATAATCTCTTTGATCTTCCAACCTTTAGATAGAGCAAAGATCAGCTTCTCAGAATCAGTATGTCCTTTGATTTCATCACCTGAAGGTAGCTGAAGTAAACCAGCGCCAATAGTCCCATTATGACAACCTGTAATGTTACCATGATGAAAAGGATGTGCATTAGTAGAGTTCACAGCTCCTACTGTTGCAGCTCGGTTATGACCCATAAGAAAGTCATACCTTTCTGTTGTTTTAAGGTGTAAAACCCCTTTTTTATCAAATAACTCTGGAAACCTTTGAGTCAACAGAGAAGGGTGTCCTTCTGTTTTTGCTACGATTACTTGTGAACGACCTTTATTAAAGCTCTTTCTTAGAGCAACCCCTGTAGAGTCTTCTCCTCGAATAGTATCTAGATGTAGCATCCATTTGAAAGCTTCATGATGAAGTACATGAAGGTTAGCCCCTACAATACCTACTAGACCACACATTATAGAATTCCTTCAAAGTCATTTTTCATTAGTTCTACGAAGAAGTCAATACCCTCTTTAGGGCAGTTTACATATTCAGGGTGGTATTGTACTCCTAGAAAGCCGAGATTAGTAGCAACTACTACTTCAGTGATACCTTCTCCACTTACAAACACCTTTTCTGCGTAGCCTACTTGATCTGCAGGAACACACTGGTGGTGTGCTGAGTTGATAGTAATACCTTCCCAACCCGCAATTTCTTGTTTTTCTGGTGTTAGTAACTTATGGATAGTACCTCCATGGCCGTCGATATGTTGAACTAGGCTACCTCCTCTAGCAACGTGTAATAACTGCAAACCCCTACAAATACCTAGCATAGGGATCTGTTTTAGTTTAGCTGCAATGACTGTTGAAAAGTCTTGATAATCATTGTCTTTATCTGAAAACACTCTTGGTTTAGGTTCTTCGTCATAAAGATAAGGACATACATCTGCTCCACCACCAAACACAATAAAGTCAGGGGTCTCATTAGTTACAGCTTCTTGATATCCTAGTTTGTTAAGAAACTTAACGATAGTGTAGTCATAGCGGCTCATCATGAACTTAGATACCACAATTATTCTCCTAGTTTGAGTTTTTTAGACAATTGTTCAAGTGAAGATAGGTTTACAGGAGAGCCAGAAAGAGTTGTTTCTCTAGGCAGCCTTCCTTTTAAATCAATAATAGCCTCTTCCCATAGAAAAGCGTAGTCTGTTGCTTCTTCCTTAGCTGTGTTAAACAACAAAGAACTAGTGCCACTAAGCAAACCTGAGATTGCTGTATGGATAGCCGTGTCTATAGTGTCTGCTACATCACCCGCATTTTGGCAGAGTATATAGTTGCTACGTGAAGGCCACCTCGAAACGTTAAAAGGAGTTTGTTCAATCCAGTCAAAACGTTTAGTAGTGTCGTCTTTACAAGCTTCCTTTATTTTATTAACAGTGTCTAGCACATAAAAAGGTAAATGTGAATATTGTGTAGATACCATAGATCTTGCTAAAGGGGCAACTCGTGAGGTTCTACCTGAGTTAATCTTCTTACCATCGGAACTAAAACTCAATTCAGTAGCAAGCATAGTGAGCAACATAGGATGAATATCAAAACCTGAAGCAAGAATATCATACACAGCTTTCATGTTTAACCTAAACTCGCTAGTACTTAGTCGTGATAACTGAGCTGCGCCTAGCCACTTAGCTGCAGAGATATCGACTCTTTTAACAAAGCCGTACCTTAGACTTAGCACAGGATCTTTACAAAGAAATACATCTGAGAAGAAACTTTTGTTGATCAGCCAGTCATAATACTGCACCGCACCTTCATTAGTCTCTAGACTTTTGTCAGCCATAGTAATAACTGCGAGAGCAATATCTCGGCGAATAGCAGTGTTAACAGACGCATGGCAAGCACCCACTACTTTAGAACGATCTACTATACCTCCTTCAGGATCATCAACATGCACAATATACCCTGTCATTGCATTTTGTGTACCATAATATTGGCCAAATACTCTTTCGTAAAAGCCTTCAGAATGCTGTTTAAGTAAAGTCTGAATATCCATCTTGGACCTCTTAGCTAGATTAAGTAAAAAGCCCAGCTTTCACTGGGCCTTAGGTTATTCTGAGTAGACGTGTCGTTGGAACTCTGTTGCTCCGCCGATGTAGTTTTCCATAGTCACTGATTCTTTAAAAATAGCTGGAACTGTTTTTATTCCATTTTCTTGCATAAAATCTAGCATAGTGTCTACAGCTAATTCTGTGTAGTCTAATCCAGCTTTGTCAGCAAGATTCTTTGCCATCTCGCAATAAACGCAACGAGGATGCTTACGAGTGATGAAGTAGTACATTAAGCTTCACAGGCTGAACAGGTAAGAAGATTACGAACTAGCTCTTGTGCAGGGTTTGTTGAGCGTTGATAGTACATTGTTTTTACACCTAATTGCCAAGCCATTACAAGTAAATCATGTACATCACTTGGAGGAGTTGAAGGGTGAACAGTGATATTAAGCGACTGCGACTGGTCAATAAACTTTTGCCTATCTGCTGCTTGAATTACAATCTCTAGTTGTGAAATTTCACCAAAAGTTTTAAATACTTCTTTTTCATGTTCTGTCAGGAAAGCAAGATGCTGAACCGACCCACCGCGAATCAGGATCGACCGCCAAACTTCTTCCGTATTTTGTTCTTTTGAAGAGAGTAGTTTTTCCAGATACGGATTTCTGTAGGTGAACTTTCCTTTTGCAAGATCCTTCGTGAAGTAGTTACTAGCCAAAGGTTCAATACTAGGAGATACAGCCCCAAGGATAAAACTTGAGCTAGTAGTAGGTGCAATAGCCATAAGAGTGACATTACGACGACCATAACCTTTCAGCATAGGTGGCTCACCAAACAGGTCAGCCATCGACTTAGATGCGTCTAGTGAGCGTAGTCGAATAAAGTTGTGAATTGACTCATTAAGTGCCCTTGCTGCTTCAGACTCAAAGGCAATCAACTTTGACTGAAGTAAACTATGATAGCCAAGAGTACCAATACCGAGAGCACGTTGTTTAATAGCAAAGTTGCGAGAAGCTTCCATGAATTTAATTTTGGATGTTTTCTCAATATACTCCTCCATGACTGCATCTAGGAAAAAGGTTAGTACCTCAACTGCATCTGTATCTTTCCAATCGTCCCAAGTCAACATGTTCATAGAAGAAAGATCACAAACAAAGGACTCTTCTTCGTTTGAACTCAAAGCAATCTCAGAACAAAGATTACTTGAATAGATTTTACGCCCTAGAGCTTTGTAAACCTCTGGGGCTGAGTTATTTACTGTGTCTGTCCAGAAAATATAAGGATAACCCGAAGCATAACGCTTACGAATAATAGCTCCCCAGATCTTACGTTTTTCTTTGTCTCCACCTAACATAGACTGCATCCAAGCATCAGTAATACAGACACCTAGAGACACATCTTGAATAGGTGACCCTTCTTCTCGCATTGACAGCCACTCTAGGATGTCTGGGTGTTCTACATCTAGGTATCCTGCCCACGCACCGCGTCGTGTTGTTCCTTGTGAAATGACACTTGTGTGCGTTTGAAACATCTCCACAAAATGTACTGGACCATCAGCTGAACCACCAGAGACAATAGGAGTCCCCCGAGGACGAAGATGACCAAGATAACCACTAGTACCTGCTCCATGCTTTGTTTGCATTCCTACTTCAGCTACTTTTTGAAGGATACCTCCCATGTCGTCAGGAACATAGACATTGTTGCAACTAATAGGCAACCCATCACGACCAAAGTTTGACCACACAGGACTAGCTAGGCTATAGAAACCACGAGACATATAGTTGTAGAACTTATCAGAAAGCTGTTTAGCAAACTCTTCTTCTTTGTCACCAGCCATCTTAAATACTAAATCTTCAAAACGGTTAGCAATGTTTTCTACTCGCTGCTCTACTGTTTCGTTGTCATGAAGGTAACTACCCCCTTTAGACATAAAGTTTACTGTGTCTTCTGTTACCCAATACCAAGGCTTCCGCATTATTTAAAAATATCCTCTAGATCAAAACTTTGATTGTTCTTGCTGTATTCTACTGGACGCTTATGAAAGAAGTCGGTCATGTTACCACCAAGAGTTTCTTCATCCATCCAATAGGTTTGCTTTAATAGTAGCTGTTCTTCTGGCGACTCTTCTAACTTTGGAAAATCAATCTGATCCATAGCGTCGTTAAGTCGATGTTTAATATAAGCTTTTAGAATAGGCTCAGAAAGATGTTTACCTGTGTAGCCTTGAAGAATCCAGTCGATGACCTTAGACTCTGCTTCAAAAGCAGCTTGGCATTCTTGCTTGATTTTTTGCTTTAACTCATCATCAAACAGATCAGGATATTCTTCTTTTAGTTTGTTGATTAGATAGATACCAACCTGAGCATGCAGCATCTCTTCATTTCTTGTGTACTGGATCTGTTGTGCTACATCCTTTAGCACGTTATCAAAGCGATTGAAGTGCATCATAATATAGAATTGACTGAACAAAGAAACATTTTCAACAAACAAGGTAAATAAGCAGATTGCATAGACATACTGTTTCTTGTTGTCTTT
>Ga0099851_1000840_pt1 | contig 12899 bp, 13 predicted proteins | sample CB_VirMetaG_6_FD_78176 | JGI IMG/M metagenome (GOLD analysis project Ga0099851, IMG submission 78176) | Freshwater to marine saline gradient viral communities from Chesapeake Bay - CB_1508_2 Viral MetaG | ecosystem: Environmental > Aquatic > Marine > Coastal | place: USA: Chesapeake Bay... | reverse complement strand
TGTTTTGTGGTTTTGAGACCGTAAGCAATCTTCTTTTTGAATCCTGGTGAATGTTGCTGACCTTGTTTACCCTTCATTTCAATCTTGATTAGATTTTCATATGCTAATTCATGGTGAATGATATCTGAGACTTGTAATCCAATAGAATTGATTTCTACCAGAACAAAGGCTTCATTATAATATCTAGCAGCTTTGACAATCTCGGTTGGAAAGAGTAGTGGAGCAATCGTATTATTTCTGTATTTGGCAACCAATCTATATGGAAACTGAGTTACATCTATAATCGAAAATGTGGAATAATCTTTACCTTGACCTTCAGCAACATCTACAGTCATAGTATATGTATGACCATCCACTGGTTCTTTATGAATGTCAAAATGATCAGAAAAATCTTTACGAATTGGTTCGTGCCAAACAAGAGACCTGAGTTTTACGGGATGAATTAGTGTATTTGTGGAGCCCAGGAATTCACAATTATGAGATACAATACCATTAGTTAAGTATGTGTGATCTTTACCTGAATTTATCACATCAAACACATCTTCAACATGTTCATTTACTTGAATTTTAGATATCTTCTGAAATCCATATTGTGTATCTATCAAATCTCCCTCACATAGTTTAGATACTTCAATAAAACCAAAAGGAGTTTTAAATTTATGATCATGAGTGATATCAATATGACTATCATTTTCCAATGTTACTGATAAAGTATTTCTGGACTCTATTTTTTGAATACCAGAAAATTCTTCATATCCATTAGGTGTCTTTATCTCATATCTACTATTTTGTTTGAACATTTTTTAGTAACATTCTTTTAATTGCTTGTGGTGTAACATTATATTTAGGGGCTTGATCTTTACAAAAAGCCCACAGGTAACTTAATTTTTTCCCATTTTGTTGTATTTGACCTACACCATCTAATGGTTTATTTTTGAAATATTCTTCTATAATATTGTTAATAATTGTTTGATTGAGTTTAACTGGTTTCCATATTTTACCTTTTCTCGTTTGACTCCATTTTTGTTTAGTTTCGTCTGAAAAGGCATCTTTTTTGCCTTTATTCCAAGGAATACTACCTTTTTTTCTACCGCCTATACCAGGACGTTTAACACCTTTTTGTATATTTGATATTTCTTCTGGAGTCATATTCATTCTTTTTGCTATCAAAACACATGCTCCAAAATCTCCTTGTTCATGATGTATTTTATAATGTTCGTTTATAGTAACTAACATTAAATTATCTATATTGTTATTTTGATGATTTCCATCTTTATGATGAACTTCATATGATCTACCATATTCGTCTTTTGGTATTGGACCATAAGCATTTTTCCAAATTGTTCTATGCATTTATATATACTCCCTATGTTCAAGAGTATTTATTTATAATCCAGTGAATTTACACTCGTTGATATAATTCGTTGATTGAGATCGTTTCTTCTTTTCCAGTCAATTTGTCTCGAATTTGTATTAATGTTTTTCCGCTTATACATTCGAATTCTTGCCTGAATTGTTCTGCTGATGTATTCCGAATCGTCGTTTCTTTCCACGCTTCATCGCGACCAGGAACCATTGACCAATGAATCTCGATAGGAACATATAGACTTTTCTTTTCGATAGCTTCTGTCCACATCTTATAAAATAGGTTCATACCATTTGGTGTAGAAACGATAATAACTTTGGTGGTATTACCAGATGAAATGGTAGGATATGTAGACATGAAGAATGATTCAGCAATATTGTTCGGGACAAATGCAAATTCATCCAAAAATATAATGTTAAAAGATCTACCACGAACAGATGAACCTGAGGTGGAATCTGCAAGAGCTTTGGAACCATTAGCAAGTTCTATGGAACCTTTGTTCCATTCAACCACACCTTGCTTGAGAAAAAATGGTAAATATTCAAAAGCCAGTTGAAGTCTGCTCATGATTTCACGAGCCGTGGCAGATTTATTGGCCAGAATTGCTACATTTACATTTTCATTGAATAAAATATAGTGTAACAGATATGCAACAGAGGTGGTTGTTTTACCTACCTGACGAGGTAATTTGCAAATAGAGAAACGATTTTCATGAAATGTTTTTAGCATTTCTTGTTGAAAATCCCACATCTCAAAGGACATGAGACCTCTATCCACGTTTACTATTCTTATATATTTCTTGGCAAAGTATATAGGATCATTCGCACATTTTATAAATTCATCAATTTCATGTTGTGTGAAATTGTGTTGATAATCTGCTCTAGGTAGATTTGGGTTATTTTGATATCCGAAATTAGGCATTATCTCACTCTACAAAGTTCTGTAGAGTATTTATAAAAAAAAAGGGAGTCAAAAATGACTCCCTTTGAATTAAGTTTTGTACCTGTCAAGGTACCGTTTAGCTGTAGGATAGGACACCTCAGCAATGGATTTCACCTGATTTATACTAGGTGCATTGCCATGAGTATTCATATATTCTTTTATGAACCTCTTGGCCTTATCTTCCTTAGCAGCCATACCAGTCAAAGGTGTTTGCAGGGCATCCTGAAACTCACCAGTAACGATACGACCCTTCACGCCATATGCAACCATGAAGATTCCCATGAAGAACATTGCAATTGGCATGAACATCGGCTGAAAGATTGATGCCTTTTCAGGAGTAATCATTCCGCCTGTAGCTGCGGAGATTCTCTTACCCATGGAATCCAAAGAACTACGTCTTTGGTCGAGTCTCATCTGAGCAACCTTGACTTCATCAGAAATTGCTTCACACTTTTTGCCCCGACCAGAACCACATTCTCTGGCCGCCTGATAAGAGACTTTCTGGAAGACTTCGAGCAGAGACTTAGATTCTTCATCATTCTTCCATATTTGTGTAAGATGATTGTCTCGTGCTGTAGACGTTCTATCGAGGGTTGTCGATAGTGTAAATGCCGTTCCGAAGACGAAAGCAGCAAATAGTCCCATCGCATTTACCCAAGAAGAAAGCTTTTTCCAGTCTTCTAGAGCATCCATTGCCATAGTGAACGCAAACACTGTACCTATCGATACACCGATTGCCGTAAAGACCGCAGGGTTATAAAGACTTCCAGTGCCATGAACGATATGTTCGACATTGGATACCACCTCAGTGAATACAATGTATCCACCAACGATCAGTCCGACAACATGGAGTGCTGTCCACGTCCGTTTCATTTTAGATCCTTTCGATCTGTTCAAAGAGCAAATACGGTCTCTTCCGAAACCTTACATATGTATAATATAATACTGGATGCAAAGAATGTCAAGCACTTTTTTGCATAGGTAATATAAAAAAAAATGCATAGAAAAAATAATATTATGGAATATCAATGAGTTAGCATAAGTGCGACAAAATGTCGCACTTATTATTTTATTTTTCTGAATGTTTTCATTTATCTTCTTTCGACTTTATCATTTTCAATAAGTCGGCAGTGGTTCCACAAAAGACTGCTCTATCTACGTTTATTGCACCATCTGGTTGTGTTGGTTTGCCTCGAATCTCTTTTAAGTCTTTTGTTTTCTTGTGAAGATCATATAAATCTTTTGTTGTCTCTGAAATAGTTTTCATCATTGTCGAGAAAACTTCATATGCTCTTGGACTCTCACTTTGTCTGGCCAGTTCTTTCATATCTTCCATCGCCAGATTGCCTTGCACAATAAGATTGCGAAATGTCTGCCTGGCTAATGTATAGTCGGATTCTGCATCATTCGATAATGGTGTTTCCGGAACAGGTTCAAGAATTTCCTGCTTCTTTTCTACAACTTCGATAGGTTCAATACCTAATGCTTCTGATAATGATTTGTTTGAATCCATTATTCATCACTTTCAATATTTGGATATTCTTCAATTGTTGTTGTGTACCCATAATCATCTTCCGGTTCTGCATCGATAGGATCAGGTTCTACAGTAATCTTGACCAACTTGAGTGGTGTTGTATCAAAGCTTGCAATGTTATATGTAGCATTGGAATTCAAAGCACGAATAGTGTTATTTACATTGAAATTGCCTTGAGCACCACCTACCACAAGTCTTAGATTGTCTTTGTTCCATTCATTCACAAAAGCATATGCTGTTGCTGTCTGATAGTTATCTCCTTGATATATTGTATCACCAATTTTGAATGTTCCATTGTTTCCGACATCCGTGTTAATTCGGATAACATTACCTCTAACCAATGAAGGATCATTAAAGATATTGGCAATAGACTTACGGATGATCTTGGGTGTCGAGATTGGTCCGTAGAAATACCCCTTGAGTGTAAATGTTAAAGTGAAATATACATATCTCACGGAATCATAGTTGCCTTCATATTGAATATTCTGTGTCACATTATCTAAAATAATTGGTATATCTTTGAGAAATCCTAGTTCAGCTACTGGTGTTATAGTTACTGTATAATCTGGATTGAAGTATGGTAGAATTTGTTCCATAATCTGATTACCATCATCTATATTTTTTGCATAGATGTTGAGTTCGAAATTCAAATCATATGGAACACCCATATAACCAGATGATACTCTGGAAGCATTATCACCTTTTGCTACTCGTAGAAGTGAATTTTGTTTTCTAGAAGGATCATATGTGAAATTTCTTAGTTCAAATGACATTCTAGGTAATACTAAACCAGTATCCTTCAGAAGATCAGGATCAGATTCAAATCTAGTTACAAACTTATCTTTTGGTCCATATACTAATGGTACCTTGATTCTTCTGATTTCTACGTTAGATGAATCATACTTCACGAGTGTTATGTTATCGAACATATTACCCATGATGATAATATATTTGCGTAAAAGTTTGTAATAGAAATGTGAATTACTGAGCATTTATGGTTGTCCGAAAGGATTAATTTCTGATAGATCAACATAATTATTGGCTTCTACCTGAATGTCTTTGTTATTGTATAGATCATAATATGTATTATCAGCCATTGTATCTACTGTTACTATGCTCTTGCTTGTGTTGGATGAATTACCAACAACATTACCAGATGCTGCTGCAAATGTACCATTCACTGAATGTAAATAGAGTTTGTTATCTGTACCACTCCAATTGCCAACGACAGCTTGTGCTGATGCTACAGATAGATTTGCTCCTTGATAAACGATTTCATTGATATTATATTCACCCGAACCTGTAAGATCGAGTTCAATTGTATAAGATTGATTTTTCTCAATATCATCAATATCTTCAACACCAGTAGAAATATCTTCGTTTGCATAACGGAAGGCTTCACATCTCAATTCATATATGTATGGATACTTATAACCTCTAGCAAAGAATAGTAATTCTTCTTCAACGTATTTGATTTCAAAAATTTTGTTCATTACAGGAACATAAATCAAGTCTCCTTCACGAGGTCTTTTTGCAATACTGGTTGGCATATATTTGTCGAAAGTTCTTTTAGCAATTATAAGATTTGTGTTATCTCTAATTTCAAGACCAAACTTAGTGAAGAATTCGCCATCACCTTCCCATCCATCGATATTCGAAAGATATACTTCCATTTGATATGCACGTTCAAATCTTGAGTGTATATTTTCACCAAAGATTGGATCATTTTCATCAAAGTCTTCACGAGGTAGATACCAAATATCGTGTCCCATAATTTTTATTGACTCTACGATTACATCTTCATAGAGTCTTATTTCATTGATCTTTGTTGCTGCGTAGTTGTTGAAATAATGGGATACGGCCAAGTGATTATCCTTTTACTTTTCCTCTTGTCCAATCCTTACCAGGACAATCTTTACTTCTTTTATTTATCTTCCCATTGTTCCACCAGAAAGTTCCTCTCATCCACTCAGCATTATTTGGTGGTCTGCCTTTCATTGTAGCACTTGTTTTGGCGTTCATTTTCTTTTTCAATTCAGGGTCGTGCTGCTTTCCATAAAAACCATTTTTATCACCAGTAAGTCTCTTACCATAGAAATAATTGTTTTTTCCAGAAATCAAATCACTTGCTTTATTTCTTCGTTCATCGGACCAAGATTCTCGCATTTTTTGTTTGGTCTCATCTGTTCTTTTCTTGCCTGTGTTAGATTTGGCTCTTTTAGAAATTTGTTCTGGTGTTTGTGGAGGCATTTTCTTTCTGCCTTCTGAATACTTTTTCTTATATTCTGGGTCTTTATGTAATTTTTTTATTGCATCGGAAATTTTTTCTCTAACCGTCAATCTATCTTCATTATCAACAGACCAATGTCCAAACTGTTTTTTGGATAAATTATAATATCTAATTCCGAGTTCTTCATCATTTATCAGTTGGAGCCAATTGTGTTCTTCGGATAATAAAGATTCCCTTGAGATATTTGATTTCAATATTCTTCTTTTGAAATCTTTCGGCCTTCTCTTATAAGCCCGTCTCATTCGTGATGATGAACAAATGTAACCATCATCTAATGTTCCCCAATGACATCCTACATAATACATCTTGCGTTTTTTATCAAACCATAGATATATAATTCCATATTTCTGCACCATATTTCAGAATCTCCCACAAAGAATAATCACCTATACTAGTACACATAATAAGTGGTGTCAAGGCCCCCATTATAAATTTTGGAGGCTCTTCATTGGTATCACGAATTAACTGCTCTATCTCTTGAATTTCTTGAACTGCTTCATTATAGATTTGTTGACCATTCATTTGAATACCACCAGGTAACTGCATACCTTGAAATTTCTTCATATTATTTCCCCACTGTTTTTTGATAAGTGCAGTGGTCAATCTTTTGAGCATTCTATCGTTCCACACATCTGTATATGTGCTTGGATCTAATATGATATATCCTTCAATGATGATATACTCGCCAGCTTCAACATCATTATTCCAGTCCCAATCGATATACAGTTTATTTGAATGTCTATTGAATCTGATTGGTTGTTCACCAGAGAACAACATATCCAGTGTTCTGATATGCTGCATTGTCAAAACATAATTGACATATGAAGTGGATGTGAAATCATACAGTTCATGAAGTCTAAGCTGATATCTTAGATCGAACATATTTACAGAAGCATTGGTGGAACCCAGAGGAAATATTCTGGTTACACCAATTATATTTTCTGTGATGGGAATATATTGATTAGCAATATTTTCTGCGGTAACTTGATGTTTGAGATACCATCTTTCAACAGCATCAAAATGAAAGTCTTGGAAGTATTGGAGGGATGAATCCACGGCATCATCAACTTGGTCATCATCTACATTGATTTCAAGAACAGGATGACCAAGTTGGCGAAGACACCAATCTTTATGTTGTTCTCTGGTTGTTGGTATAGCCATTTAATTGTTCCTGGATTATTCTTATGTTAGTATTTATAATTCTTTTTATCAATAGTTCTTATATTATTTATTTCCTTTTCCCAGTCATCAGACATCCTAGATAGATCATCATCCAAATTCAAAGGATCATTTTCCAAAGATACGATATTAAATAAATGATTCAATTTTAAAGATTTATAAACTATAGAATCTTTTGTTATGAATCCAAATTCTTTTTCAAACTTTAATATGAAATCCAATCTTTCGTCCAACGGTGCTGCAAATGGTGAACTATATTTCGGTCCTATTACATGCAGTATATTATAATTATTGTGTCCTTCACAGAATCTACTATTTATTTTTTCTACTATTTTTATATCATCGACTAAGTTTTTATAAGACCATCTGTTTAATGTATTAGTATATCCAAGCTCTATATTATTTTTACAACTTTTCATAAAAATTTCTATGTTTTTAACTGTCTTATCCCAATTCCCACCACGAGTCCAATTATACATATTTCCAGACGAATCAAGACTTATTCTTAGAGATAACTTTTTTAAATTATGTAGAATTTCCACCATTTCTTCAGATAGTTCTTGAAAATTCGTAAGAAACTCAACATTGATATTCAAATTTTTATCTATGATGTGTAATAATGTCTGTTTAACTTCTTCTTGTATTAACGGTTCGCCACCTTTTATTTGTAGAATTTTTAATTGAGGTAATATTTCTATTATCTTTCTCATGTTGTCTGGTGTAGACCATTTTTTATATTTTATAGGATTTCTTTTGAATTGAGATGATTCGTTTTTCTTGTCGTACATATACCATTTAGAACTACATTCACTTTTACACATAAGACACTGTTGATTGCATAGATTGTTGAAACACACATCCAGATGTTCTATCACACATTCGTTATAGCGATTATTCGTATTTACATTGTTTTTTTCATACTTTCTTGGCATCATTTCTCTTAGAGATTTGATTTGTGAAGATTCTCTTTTAATACACGCAATACAGAACTTATTGTCTTTCACTTTTATATTTCTGTAATTTATAAAATATTCAGAATTGAAAAAATCTTGTAGCTTTTCAATATCATCTATATGTGGTGGTTTGAAACCTAGAACTTGTTCTTTTGATATTCCACAGAGGTGTATATATCCCTCTGGTGTAATATGTAATCCTGACCACATATGCAAACATTTATCGGTCATAGTATTAATCTCATATAGCAATTGTTGTGCATTGTCTTATTATTGTCCGGTAAAATATCTGTAAACTGTTTGGTGACTTGTTCAAATCCAAATTTACTATGAACTCTCATAGAATTTGGTCCGGCCATAACCCAAATAAAAGATTCTGGTCTTGTTTGCTTACAATCTTCTATAACGTGACTTAGCAATTTCTCTGATATTTTCTGACCTCTATAATCTTTAATAACAAATATACCACGAGATCGTATCGTATTGTCTATAAGATGGTATGATATACACCCTGCTATTGTATTTTTTACATAGTAAGCATAAAATTTAGGTTGTGATAATGATACATCATAAACAGACATATCATTACCACCAAAGTATTCTTTACCATCATAGAATTTCATAGAACTCACTGGTTTTACCGGATAGTTACCCCACATTTCTATATCTTGCCATAATGGTTTTATTGTATCAAAATTTGTTTGTAATATCATTATTCAAACATTATTCCATAATATTTCAATAGTCTTAAATATGTCCTTTACTTCTGTGAAATGATTTAACGGCAATGTTAAAATTGTATCACATATCAATCTACTATTATCTATATCATCTTTTCTATGATGTATATTTTTATACATGGGCAATTCTGAAATAGGACATTCATAATGGACTGTAGCATTTATTATTTTTTGTATTCTATCTCTAGTTTTTTTATCTTCAAAACGAACTACATATTTGTGATAGTTGTGTTCTACAAGAGAATTGTTGTGTATTGTAAGTGGTAAATCTTTTAATGCATCGTTATATATTTTGGCATTAGTTTGTCTTACATACTGCCATTTATTAATATTTTTTAGTCTGTGATCGATAACTTTAGCATTCAATAACAACATTTTTGAGTTATATCCCAAAAAATCTCCTTTACCATGAACTCTTAATTTTGATGCGATTTTAAATATGTTTTCATCATCAGTCAAAATTGCACCACCACCAGCAATACCTGCAATATTTTTATTTGAATTAAAACTCAAAGCACTTGCAACCCCTAAAGTTCCTGCCTTGATTCCTTGATAACTAGTTCCTATTGCTTGACAAGCGTCTTCAACAAAATGAATATTATTTTCGTTACAGAAATCTATAATAGGTTTTGTGTCAGACATATTACCAAAAAGATGTGGATATACAATTGCCTTAGTTTTACTTGAAACCATTTTTTTAATACTATCAAGTGATATGTGGTATGTGTTTATATCAACATCACAAAATACTGGTGTTGCTCCTACCATAGAAACACATGAAGCACTTGAAATCCAAGAAAAATTGCTAACTAAAACTTCATCTCCAGTTTTGATTCCCAATGAAGTTAATATAAAAAATAATGCGTCTGTTCCATTTGCAACAGACACTGAATATTTTCTACCCATTAATTTACATAAAGATTCATCTAAGAAACTGGTGTCGGCCTCTTGTTTTTGAGATAAAACATCCTCAAACAAAGAAAAGTATTCTGATTTATTCTCTATAAATTCTCTTTCCCAACCAGTGTTCATTATTATACATACTCCCAAATTGAATGTATTTCTATGTCCTTAAACAATGTTCTTCTGAAATATTCATCTTTCTTTTCATTCGAGTCTGTTTTAATCTCTCTAGCCATTCCGCCACCAATTCTCAGATGCGGATCAAACAAATAAATTTGTCCAGATTCCATAGAAACCATAGAAACACTAAAGATTCCAAGTTTCATACCAGCAGAATTTATTATTCTATACATTTGTTCAATGGCTTGTTTAAATATATTTTTTCCCAAAATGTTTTTAACTGTCCCATAGTTATCTAGTCTTTTATCTATAATATATTGTTCTGTGTGTGGGTATGATAAAAAATATATACCTATATCACGAGGAAGTTGAGTTTTTTGAATAACAGTAAATTTTATTTGGTTGTCAGCAACTATTGTGTTTAGAGCAAAATGATTACGGCTATCTACACATTCTTGAACCATGTGCTTGCCTCTGATCCCTGATAGTCCTTTTCCGACCTTCATTTCTCTGCCATTTTTCTGGACATCTAAAAAATCATCTATTGCATTATATTTTTCCATCAAGTCAATAAATTGTTTTGGATTTTTATATTTCATATAATCAAATTGTGAATATTTTTCTTCAGTCATGTAAAGTCTTACAGTCCCGTCTGCACCATTTGTTGGTTTAACAAATATTTCACCATGAAATTCAGACATAATTTCATCAATTGAATTTGCAACTATAGAATGAGGTTGCGGCACACCATGCCTTAAACAGAAGTTATAAAATTTCTGCTTATCAGTCAATTCATTAACTTTACATTTGGTAATTGTTGGAATAACTTTAATGTTTTCATCAAGCGAATCTAGTAAAGGATACAAGTTATCACATTGTGTGAGGACATAATCGATTTGATGTCTACTTACCAATCTATTAATAACTTGTTTATAATCATTAATATTTGGACGACAATATTCTACGTGTTTTAAAGTTCTGTGTGTAGGCTTGGGAAAATCCATAAGATTATATACAGAATGACCATATCTTTCCGCTTCTGCCGCAGTTAAATTAATGAGATGCGAATTTTTACTCAAATTTACAAATAATAATTTTTTACCCATAACGAGTTCCTTATTGTATTATATATTTTGATACTATTTCATCAAACTTAGATTTATCTTTTGCCTTCGGAACACATATGCCACAACCACAATGAGTATTTGGACAAACAACCGTTGGTAATTTATTTTCTTGTTTGACTTTATTTTCTAACCACTCTATATACTTATCTGATGTAGATAGATTGCATATCGGTCCTTTATTACCATTAAATTTAATATGTTCTATCATAGGACCGTAATGTACTTCTGGTGAATCATCTAATTTTGCCATACAGGTTTGATGGTGATACACAGCATCCTTATCTTCTTCAATATGAAGAAAAAACCAGTTTACCATACAGTTCCATCCTTCAAAATTAGACTGTTCAATGAACATTGTGTCTTCTTGTTTATTTGCAGAACCAACTGTCATACATCTACCACCACAACACATTCGGCCCATTTTTCTAGCTAGACCATCTGTTGATGTTGCTTTAACTTCCGATCCACCGACTTTCTTATTTTTATTTGTCCAATGGTTTTTCAAATAGTCTTGTTGCTCTTTTGTGTAGATGTGTGATGTTCTTCTCATTTCTCCATCAACATCTTTGAACCACTCAGTTCTGAATTTACCATCATCACCTATGATTCTAGGGATGTAATTTATTCCATTTGGTTTGAGAAAATTTTCAATAAGATCAACACATTCGTCCCAATAATCCATATGCATCATGACATTTACTTTGAGTCGATTTTGATTCTTGATGTTTTTGTGTACCCATAAGAGATTGTGACGAATGAGTTCTTTTTGTTTTGGTGTTCCTTCGCAATGATATGAAACAGTTATAGAGTCAAGGTATTTGAGTAGTTCTTTACCCTTTCTTTCATTCCAAGTTCCATTGGTAGTCAAGTTCAATTCCATGTAGGGGTAATTTTCTCTCATGTATGGAAGTAGTTGAAAAAATGCTGGATTTACTGCTGGCTCTCCACCAGTAAATGATATTACGATACGCCAATCTTTTTTGTGAAACATAGAGTATATTGAATAATAATCGTCTATGAATTTGGCTGTTTTTTTATACCTTTCAAATGTGTTGAATGGTGCAGTTGTTGAATGCATCCATCCGGTGCAATATGTGCAATCAAAATTACATCGTCTGCCCAAATCCCATACGACCATTTTTGTAGGTAGTTTTTCTTCACTGTATATATAATCAAACATTCAATCAGCCTTTATTAATAGTGTGTATGTTACCATTGACTAAAATATCAAAATAATATTTTTTGTTTTTTGGTTTCATTTTATCATTTTTAGAAAATCTATCAGATGGGGTTAATTTAAACTTAACCCCCCATTCTTCAGCTAATTTCTTAGCTTCATATATTTGATGTTCATTAAAACTCATAGGTATATATTTCCAAAAACATTCAATGCCATTTTTTGATGCTATTTTCATATTTGTCGTTATTTCATTCCAATCTTGATTTATTCTATGAATTTTTGATGTATTTTCTAATCCGTCTATCCCCCAATGTATAGTCACGTTTATCCCCGAGTCCTGCAATTCTTTCCACAAATGGTGTGTTTTATCCCACCATTTGTTACTTTTTCCTGTTGCAGCTACACTGACTTTATAATTTTTTATAACACATTCATTAATAAGTGATAACATTTCATGATATTTTTTATAATATATCGGATCACCATAACTTCCACAATCCACCACACTATTCCAATTTTTATATTTAAAAACATCGTATAGTATATCCAAAGAAATATCATATTT
>Ga0099851_1000836_pt1 | contig 12928 bp, 23 predicted proteins | sample CB_VirMetaG_6_FD_78176 | JGI IMG/M metagenome (GOLD analysis project Ga0099851, IMG submission 78176) | Freshwater to marine saline gradient viral communities from Chesapeake Bay - CB_1508_2 Viral MetaG | ecosystem: Environmental > Aquatic > Marine > Coastal | place: USA: Chesapeake Bay... | reverse complement strand
TTCCCTAGTGTGGTAGTAGCCGCTATTCCCACAATTGAAACAATGCCACAAGTAAGCACCATCATCAGTACGCTTTACATTCAGGCGTTGGCGTGTGTCTTCACCTTGTTCGCATGTTCTGTGTGAATACTTGCGTTGCTCTCCATATTCTAGTGGCAACTCCACATCATTGAGAGTCATCTCGTCTAGAGCTGGCTTCCCGTAGATTGTGTTCATCTTGCTTTCCTTTGTGTTTAACACGTTGTCGCTTGTCCACGTGCTTACCAGCATTGCGGTTAGGCGATACTAATAATGCATGAACAACTTTGTTGCGTGGACGACGGGGCATGATGACAGACCTAGCCGAACACTTTGGCGTACAACTCCTGCGCTGACTTTTGGTCGTCAAGCAAAAGCTTTTGCATGTATGCAACGTTGAGCGCATACTCAGGTGTGTAACGCTTGCACTTACGTGCCCAATTGATGAGAGTACGTGGTGACATGGTAAGACCAATCTTACCGCTATCATACGCATTACGAATCAATCCTGCAAACCTCACCATGTTCTTAGCCAAGTCAACAGGCACTTCAGCCTTACTAGTAATGATTTGAATCTCATGTTTGGCAGTAAGGTAGCCTAGATAGATTGTATTTGTGAAGCGGTCAATGGTAGCCGTGTTCTGCACACCGACACCAGTAAACGCACCAGTAGTATCACCCTGACCTACAGTATTACCTGCGAACACAAGCCTGAAGTCATCGTGTGGCACTACAGTGCGGTCGTTGCTATCACCCGGCATCTCTTTGAGATAGAGATAACCGCCATCTTCTAGCAAGTTCTGCATACCCATAGCAATTTCTGCTGGCATCAGCTCCCACTCGTCAACTAGACACACAGCACCATACTTTACAGCTTCAGTAATAGCACCATCTTCCCACACAGTAGCACCGCCACGTACCACTAGCGTACCGAATAGGCTAGCAGATTCTACGTCACCTGACATGTTGATACGAATGAATGGGCGATTGAGTTTAGCACAGATATACTTTACCAAACTAGACTTACCTGAACCAGTAGGCCCATTGATAAGTGTCTTGTCTGCATCTTGCATACCTGCTACTAGTAATGCGGCTTGTTCCTTCTGCACTACATAGTCGCTATCCAGCTTGGGCACTAGGCGTGCAATTTCAGGGTTAGGATTGTCTTCCAACACATTGACAGGAAAGTCACCAATAGCAGGGGTGAATCCAAACACCTTGCTGAACAACTGCTGACCCTCACCAACAACTGCTGGTTCAGTAGCAATTGACGTAGGCTTCACAGGTTCAGGGCGGTCTTTGCCCAATTGGGCAGCAATAGCACGTGCAACATTTTGATTGACTGATGTAGCCATTACAGTTTCCTCTCAAGTATGTTTAAGATTGCAGGGGTTAATTCAAATTCACTATTTACAACAGAATGACTTTTGTAATAGTGAGTAACATTATCATCCATGATACCAATAGCATGAATGTCAATTAGCTTATCCAACTTGTCAATTACCTCCTTAGTGTATGACCGAATGTCACCAGCATATCGTCTACCAGCAGGGCTACCATCAGACAATACTAGTAACACTTTACGTTTCTCTTTGCGTTGCAGTAGCTTCATGCCAGCATATGCAATTGCATCACCGTCAGTATTCTCCCACAATGCACCTGATGCAATGTTGAACCTAGATACAAACTCATTGTCACTCACTCGTTCACCGAAATCATTGAATACCCACAACATGGGCCAGTCTCGCTCAAACGTGTTAGTAAAGCCTAGCATTGAGAATGGTATGTTCAATGGTCGCAATGCAGCAGCCATAGCAGCCGCACCAGCACACGCCATGTCAAACTTTTTACCACTCATGCTGCCCGAGCAGTCTACCAGCAATGTTATCGCCGTGTCAAGTGTGTCGTTGGTTTTACGTTGCCTGAAGATACGTTGCGAATTATTAGTATCACCAGTAAGAAGACGATGAAGACTCCCATTATGTAACTTGCCTTTCTTTAAACCATACTCATACTTGTCACGACTACGCACTTGTAACTTAATACGTAACTTATTTGCCAATGGTTTGGCGTTATTAGTAACATAATTGTTTACAGTGGCTTTGTTTAGACTGCCCGAGCTAATGTAGCTCCGTACTTCAGGGTGTTCCTTACCTTCAGGAAAAGATAGAACAACATACTCTGATGTTTTGGGTACAACATATGCTTTAGACTTAACATCATCATGCGGCACATGAGTACCTACACGACTAGATTCATGCTTGTGCATCATGGTATCCATCAACTTGTCTACAGTGATGATGTCTTCATCTTCCTTACGCTTTGGTTCACCTCCATCGCCCTCACCATCTTCACTACCCTCACCTACACTCTTGCCGTCATCTTCTCCCTCACCATCTCCCTCTGCCTTGGCGCTACTAGTATCATCAGGCTGTTCGATATACTTAGCAGGGTCTTCTCCAAACACATCACGCAATATTTTACGTGACAAATCCATCACATCTTGCGGTGTACCACGCTCTCGTATGCTTACCAGTTCCTTACTGTATCCCAGTAGCTTGTTGTACACTTCCCTGTTGTCGTCATTCATTGCCTTCAGCAGGGTATGAAACACCTCGCTAGCAGAATCAATCCAATCTTCACGTAGCGATGCATCCCACACAAACAGGGGCAATGTAAGTCTTTGTTGCTCACTTAACCCTGAGTCCGTAGATTCTAGATTTCGGACTACATCACTTCCATAGATTGTCCAATACTTGTTACTAGTAACAACGTCACCAGCATACTCACTATCGTTCAGGTAGTCGATGCGGTGGTCTTCTAGCAAGTTGTTAATGAATGCCAATAGCCCTTGTGGTCGCTCTTTCTCCAGCAGTTCAAAGTCACTATGCACAATGTGGCTGGTTTCATGCTTGACATAGTAGCGGATACGTGTCAACCACTCGTTACTAGTATGGCTGTGCACACGTGGTATCCATATGCATTTACCATCAGTACGCGGTGTAGAATCAACCTTATCCCATCTCACTTGCACTTGTGCGTTCGCGGCACACGCAGATACGTATGTCTCAAACTGCATTGTATCAAGATAGTCCATGATGTTCCTTAGTTTATCATACTAGTAACGTCAGCATATGTGTACGCTACGAATATGCGATGATACTCTGAATCAAGCCAATCTTCCGCCTCAATGTTGTCGTTTTTATGCAACGCTACCTCAAGTTCTGCTTGCAATAGTGCCTCGTCATTCTCGTCTTCTAATATCAAATGCCTTTCGTTTAGTCGTTTCATTTCACGCTCCAATGCTTCTGCCGACATGGGTATGAGTAGTTTTCTGCCCATAGTTTACATCACTCCATACAGAATAGCAATAGCCGCAATAAATATAGTCAACATCATGAATGCGGATATTACTAGTAACACAAAACCAATGTACTTCAATGTACTAGCCCTCCCTTTGAGTTGATGCCGATTAAATCTAGCCTATTTGTGACGGGAATATAGTTGCTTTTGTGCATAGGTACGATTGTATGCTTAACGCTTTTTGCGTCACGTTCACCGCACGATAGGCATGTTTTGTAACCAATTGCCGCACGTTGGGGCAAAATAGGCTCGCCACAATGATGACAGACCATTACCCTACCCTCGGCATTAACACTTTTACTTCTACCCCCAGTTCATTAGCCACTTGTAATTCTTTTAGCGTAAGTGTTTTCCTGCCCAGCAGTTGCGCCAACAGCGTAGCCTTTTGGTTCATAGCGTAATAGCGCCATGTACCATAGATGTTCCGTGGTTCAAATTCAGCCATGATTAACCCCTCATCAAAAAGTCGTAACCTAGCGGCAATGATATCACAACCGCTACTAGTAATGCTTCAAAGAATTCTCGTATCATACACTTGCCCCCAGTGCACGCAGACGTGATTTTGTTGTACGTGTAGGCCAAATCCGTAATGTTCTAAAGTTTACATAGAATGCTGTATCCCGATATAGATAGGTTCCAATATGGTTACCAAATAGGTATACTTTGGCTTGTTCCATTCTAGCATGCATTGGCTCATCTAATTCGCATTGATACTCCACTTTAGTATTATCCATACTCCATGTTTTCTTGGCTTTGATAGCCTCAATCATCTGCTGTTCAATCTTACGCATGACATTCTCCAATGTTATTAGTAATGGGCGGCGGGGCATATGCCCCACCCCCTACACTTTAGGCATCCTGCATCTGAATCAACGCATGAGCCACTTGCGATGCTGCTGTTGCGAGTTCGCCTATCTCATCAGCAGACAATGGCTCCAGCGTATCGCTCTCAAGCTTGCGACGTGCCGAATCAATGAACCCCATCAGTCGCTGGAAGTCAGTCTTACCTTCCTGCAATTCTGACTTACCCTTGGGCATAGGCTCATCCGTCACCACGTTACGCACAATGTAGCCATCGTCACCCACTTGCCATACACCGACGTTATTAGTAATGGCTTTGGCAATGACACTCTTAGCCGAACGTAGGCTATTCTTTTCCTCTTTTGTGAGGTCACCATACTGGCACAATTCCTGCACCAATTCCTTATGCTTGGCGTTCAGGTGCTCGACATCTTGGGGCTGTTCAGGCCAGCATGTAGCACGTACATAATTCGCCCACACACCCTCGCCAGCGGTGCGTGATTCGTCCTTGGCTTTACCTTGGTTACGTAAAGCGTCGCGTAGGTTTGCAATGGTTGACATAGTTTGCTCCATGAAAAGACTTACAATTGTACCACAGATTTTTGTTGCTTTTACACAACACTCGCTTGCACCGCTACCTCATTGTAATACGTGGTAACGATACATGGGCTCGACTTACGTGCATTTTTAGTGCGACGAAAACCACCCATGTTTGGTTTTTTACCATCACCTTTTTTAATGGTAAAGTATATTGAAGGTGTTTTTAGTTTGTTTGGTGCTCTCATGATTTACTCCGAAAGTGTTAAGGTTTATACGTTACTAGTAACGCATAAGATTAACACCTTAGGCATAATGCCATAGTGTTAACTTGCCCTGCAAAGGGTCTTGTCGAACATGGGTCGCATTACCCATCAAGCCGTGAGAGTATACCCTCATTTTTACTAGCCCTGACACAATCACCCCGCGTTAGGCGTATTTCGGCATTGGCTTGCCTCTGGCGCATCGATGGCGCACTTTAGCCCACGTTCTGGTGTTGACTATTCTATGCACGTTTAAAGCCCGCTACGGGTGTCACCCCTAAGGCATGGCTACAATGTAACCGAGATAAAAACCCTTGTCAAGTGAAGGGTTATTGCCCCCGCTACCTAGTAGCCGAATCGGTCAATCGCTCAACCGATGGCCCCGAATGTAGCAGGAAAATCGAAACGGTCAAGTATGCCAAAAGTATTACAGCAAACTGTAGGGTTATTCGCCACTCCACGTAGTGTGACGCGTAGCAAAAAACATGCCAAGTCGCCGCACCACGTAGCCTAGTACGTATACTACTACTTAGGTTATAGAAACATTACTAGTAACATATACCTATACTAGTATACACTTCTATAACTATATGATATTATTAGTATACTACTATATTAGAATATAACTATATAAGTATATACGGAAGGGTTTATATAGGTATAGAATTATATAACTACATAGCTATATCTATATATATTATAGTATTTATATATGGCTACCCCTACTAAGGGGGGTTAAGGTGTTGTTTTTATTATGCACTACAGCTTAAAATTATCTCATAAAAATTATTGCTTGGGGGGTATATGTAAACTTTTATTATTTATTGTCTCTAAACCACCATACAAGCTATTTTTTAAGTAAGGGATGGAATGGCTAAACTTTCTTTAACAACTATTACAAGTCGATATGCTAGCGTAGACGCCCTAAATGCCAACTTTGAGGCTATTGAGGAGGCGCTAGAAAACACGCTATCCCGCGATGGCACAGCTCCTAACGTGCTGGAAGCAGACATTGACGTAAATGGTAACAGAATTCTCAATTTACCCACTCCTTCTACGTCGGGAGAGCCAATAAACCTAGCATGGGCTGTCGCCAACTACCCAGATTTTCAAACTGTAGCTGGGTTGGCTGATGAAATTGAAGCTTTAGGTGACATTGTTACAGAAATTGTAGGTGTATACGGTGGATTGTCTAACATTGCTACGGTCGCCAGTGGCATTTCTAACGTAAACGCAGTAGGAAGCAACATCACCAGTGTCAATACGGTTGCTACTAACATTTCAAACGTAAATAATGTCAATACAAACATAGCTGATGTAAGTACAGTTGCGGCAAATATAGGTAGTGTCAACACCACAGCGGGTGCTATTAGTAACGTTAACACGGTGGCTGGCGCTATTGCCAGTGTGAACACTGTGAGTGGCATTTCCTCTGATGTAACGGCTGTAGCTTTGATAAACGGAGATGTCACTACAGTATCAGGCATCTCTGCTAATGTGACAACGGTTGCTGCTGATGGTACAGACATTGGTACGGTGGCTACCAACATTGCAAATGTCAATACAGTGGCAGGTATTTCTGGGAATGTTACAACGGTAGCAGGAGATAGCGCCAATATTGGCACAGTTGCAGGAAACATTGCTAACCTAAACACTGTTGCAGGTATTTCTGCAGATGTCACAACTACTGCTGGCAATAGCACAAACATCACCACTGTTGCTGGCATTAATAGTGCCGTATCTACAGTTGCAGCAAATAATACAAATGTTTCAACAGTAGCAACAAACATCTCAGATGTTATTGACGTAGCTACTAATATAGCAGATGTACAAGCAGCGGTTGCTAGTGCAGCGGCAGCGGCTACTTCTGCAAGTAATGCAGCAACTTCTGAAACCAATGCTGCTAACTCGGCTCTTGCTGCTAGTACAAGTGAAACTAATGCTGGTCTTTCAGCTACTGCTGCTTCTACATCAGCCACGGCTGCGGGTAATGCACAGACAGCAGCCGAAGCTGCTCAAGCGGCTGCTGAAGCAGCGCAAGAAGCCATTGATGGTCTTTATCTTGGTGCTCAAGCATCTGACCCAAGTGTTGATTTAAACGGTGACCCAGTGACAGCAGGAGATTGGTATTATAACACTTCCACTGCTGTTACCCGTATTTATGATGGTAGTGCTTGGCAGAATGGTGCAGTTGATACTGCTAGTTTTCTTTTGTCTGGTAATAATTTGTCTGACGTTAATAGTGCCACCACTGCTGCTACCAACTTAGGACTAGGCACTACTGACACACCTGAGTTTGCATCTGTTAAAGTTAACACACTCCCTAGTTTAGGCATTGCTGATGTAGCTAAAGTACCACTTGTAGCAACAGATGGCACTTTGTATCAAGGTTACAGTTCTGTAGCTATGGGATATAGAAACCTCAATATAAATAGTTTTGTTGTTGGTACTAATGGCGATACAACTAATTTAAGTACAGGTAGTTATAGAAACGTTGTTGTTGGAACCACCGCTGGTGCAAATTTAAATATAAACGCTGACCGAAACGTTTATGTAGGTGGGTTTGCTGGAACTAGCGTAGGGGCGGCTGGTTCCATTTCAGGGAATATATCTGGTCATGTTTACATAGGGTATTACGCTGGAGGCTATCAACAAAGCGGTAAAGGTAGCACTGGCATTGGGTATACTGCTTTATTGCTTGAGAACCGAACAACTGCTAGTAATCCTCCTTTTAACACTGTTTTTGATTCTAATAATACGGCTGTTGGATATGAAGCAGGTAGGAACGTTGCAGACGGATATAGCAATACGTTTATAGGATATAAGTCAGGTTATTATGTAACAGGCGACTATAACACTGTTCTTGGTAATTATAATGGCACATCTGATGCTAACCATGACATTAGCACTACAGACAATAATGTCATTATATCTGACGGAGCAGGTAATGTACGCGCTCATTTTTTACCAGACGGTGAACTTCTATTGCCCTCACAGCCACGTTTTGCAGCAAGACGCACTTCTAACTGGGCAACTTCTAGCGCAGATTATATTTTTGATACTGCAGACATAAACATTGGAAGTTGTTATGACACTACTAATGGACGTTTTACAGCTCCTGTAGCTGGGACATATGTAATTATGTTTAAAGTAAGTAGGATAGACTACGCTCAAGCTTATTTTTATATTCGCAAAAACGGAACAATTATTACTGGTTTTACAAACCGTAGTACAAACGGCGCACAAACTATGTGTCATTATACAGGCATGTTTGAACTTGTTGCTGGAGATTACATTACTTTGTATGCTAACAACGCTTTCGGATGGTCGTATGGAGATAATGGTAGTTACTTGGTTTGTAGATTTGAAGGTTATTTATTAGGATAAAAATATGACTATACAATACACAATAAGTCTTTCTGACGCAGAAGACAAAGCTTTAAAATCTTTTGTAAAATTACCACAAGAATGGATGGACAATTTTATTCATTCTCGGTGTAAAGTTGCAATTGAAGAAATTGCTAAACAAGAAATTGACCGTAAACTTGCAGCAGGAGAGCCAGTGTCGGGCACAAAAGAAGACATTGTACTAGCTGCTAATGTTCCTACTGCTGAAGAAAAAGAACTTGCGTTTTTAGCGCAAATGTCTGAGTTATCTGAAGATATTCCTGAATAATCATGCCGGGAGAAGTACAACTTTCTGACGCGCAGATTGATGCAATTGCTGAAAAAGCAGCAGAGAAAGCATTCAACAAAATATATGCTGAAGTAGGTAAATCTGTTCTTACTAAGTTGGCATGGCTTACTGGCGCGGCTGTAATTGGCCTATTTATTTGGCTAGGAGGTAATGGCAGTTTGCCGAAAGGATAAAAAATGATTGACCCAGTAAGTGCCTTTGCTATGGCGTCTATGGCGTTTAAAGGCATAAAAAAAGCAGTGGAGGTGGGTCGTGAACTAGAAGATATAGCGGGATTTTTTGGGAAATATTTTCAAGGAGTAAGTGACGTAAACAAAGCAGTCGAAGAAGCTGCTAATCCTCCGCTATTTAAAAAAGTGTTTGCGTCTGGCTCTGTGGAAGAAGAAGCAATGAACGCTCTTATCCACAAAAAGAAAATAGAAGAAATGGAACGCCAAATCAGAGAGATGATTACTCTGCGATATGGTGTTGAAGCGTATAAAGAAATGATGCAGATGCGTAGGCAAATACGCGAACAACGTGAACGAACTATTTATAGACAAGCAGCAAGAAGGAAAAATTTTTTATGGAATACTATTTACATTGGGTTAATATCAATTCTTCTTGGTTGTCTATGGTGGTTGCTAGTTTTCCTCATTAATTACAAAGGAGCATAAAATGCCAGAACTAAAAGGTAAAAAATATCCGTACACTGCCAAAGGCAAAAAAAAGTACGAAGAAGATAAGAAAAAAGAACAAATGAAAAAAATGACGCAAAAGAAAAATGCGACTCGCCGTAGTTGAATGGGAAGATGCTTGTGAGATTGATAGCACGCCTTGGGAATTTGAGCCAGAGGAGCATACGTATACTCCGTATATTGTTACGCAGGTCGGTTATGTCTGTTATGACGGGCCGGAAGGAATTATACTTACATCGGCATATGGTAGTGGGCAGCTTGCTAGGCGTAACCAAATCCCGCGAGGAATGATTCGTAACACAACATATTTGGATACTTATGACGGATAAAAGTAAATATTTGGACGCTAAAGGTAAACGAGTAATTCTTGGGCTGTTTAAAGAATTTGCTCGTCCTGACGTAAAATTTAAACCTGTATACACTATACAAGAGTGGCACGATGTATTTATGGATTGTCGTGACCCATCCGAATATTCTGCTGCTATGATGTTACTTGGTGATTGGGAGCACTGGCTTGAGGTGCGTAACCACCCTATGATTAAACAACATGTAGATAAATGGCATAAAGAACTTGAAATTAAACTACGCTCCGAAGCTATTGCCCAAATGCGGTCACATGCTAAACAACAAGGAGGTACGGCTGCAGCTAAATGGCTAGCCGAAAAAGGATATGAGCAAGATAAAAAAACAGTGGGAAGACCTAGAAAAGAAATCGAACCTGAAGCACCACATACAAAACGCATTGCAGGCGACATGGCTCGTCTGGGCATTGTTGTAGGAGGTAAAGTATAATGCCTTACATGACTAATGGTAAACGTGACTACAATAAACAAAAACTTAACGATGATAAAAATATGAAAAACCGTGCCAAGCGTAATGCAGCACGGCGTAAACTTATGCGTGAAGGTGCTGTAGCTAAAGGCGATGGTAAAGACGTAGACCACAAACGCGCACTCAGCAAAGGGGGCGGTAATGAACGAAAAAATCTTCGTGTTACTAGTCGGTCTAACAACCGTAGTTTTAAGCGTACTAAGTCTGGGAGAATGGCATGATAGCTTTACCAGCATTGTTAGAGCTAGGTGGTAAGCTAGTAGACAAACTTATTCCTGACCCAGAAGCTAAGGCTAAAGCACAACTAGAACTTACTACTATGGCTCAAAAGGGTGAGCTAGCTAAAATGGCTAATGAAACAGAATTGTACAAGTCGGAACAAGACAACTTATCGCAGCGTCACACGGCAGACATGGGAAGCGATAGTTGGCTTTCTAAAAACATACGCCCATTAACGCTTATAGCCATTCTAACGGGTTATTTTGTGTTTGCCCTTATGTCAGCCTTTGACCTTGATACAAACGCTGCATACGTGGAGTTATTGGGCCAGTGGGGCATGCTTATTATGAGCTTTTATTTCGGGGGTCGTACACTAGAAAAGATTATTGACTTAAGGAAAAAACTATGACCTTTCGACTTTCTAAACGGTCACACGAAAGACTTATTGGCGTTAATAAAGAATTAGTACAAGTTGTTAACCTTGCAATTGGTAAATCTAAAGTTGACTTTGGTGTATCAGAAGGTTTACGTTCTGTAGAAAGACAAAAAGAACTTGTAGAGCAAGGTGCAAGTCAGACAATGAAAAGCATGCACATTACTGGTAGGGCTGTTGATTTAGTAGTCTACATTGGCCCTAAAGTTTGTTGGGAACTTAATGTGTACGATGATGTAGCAGAAGCTATGCGAGAAGCAGCTCGTGAGCTACAAGTGCCTGTACGTTGGGGTGCTGCATGGAATATTGATGACATTACCAAATGGGAAGGCACAATGGAAGAAGCCATGAACCATTACATTGACACACGCCGCAAGGAAGGACGGAGGCCATTTATTGATGCGCCGCACTTTGAAATATGAAATTTATTATTATTTTATTCACGTTCCTTTCTCCGGGCGTTTTGCAAGTGCAAGGAGAAAAGACAGTAAAAACTATGCAGGAATGTGTAGAGGAGGCATATAAAATTAACACTGATGGTAATGTCCCTTTTAACGCTGCCTGTGTTCCAGCAAAAGGAGGTATGATATGAGCGAACGCGACCCACGATTGAAACGCGCAGGAGTGTCTGGATTTAACAAACCAAAGCGTACTCCTAACCATCCTAAAAAGTCACACGTTGTTGTGGCTAAAGAGGGAGATAAAGTTAAAACCATTCGTTTTGGTGAACAAGGCGCTTCTACTGCAGGTAAACCTAAAGCTGGTGAATCTGAGCGTATGAAAAATAAACGCGCTAGTTTTAAAGCACGGCATGGACGTAACATTGCTAAAGGCAAAATGTCAGCAGCTTATTGGGCTGACAAGGTTAAGTGGTAATGGCTAAATCAAACCCTACTAATAAAGCTTTGTGGAGTAAAGTAATTTCAGAAGCTAAGAGCAAGTTTAAAGTATATCCTAGTGCGTATGCTAATGCGTGGGCATCTAAAGAATATAAAAAGCGTGGAGGCGGTTGGTCTGGCGCAGACAACAGGGTAAAGAAACGTGGCTAAAGGCGGACTAGGTAAATGGTTTGGTGAAAAGTGGCTAGACATTAAAACAGGCAAACCTTGTGGTCGGTCTGGAGATAAAGATAAACGTAAAAGTTATCCTGCATGTAGACCCAAAGCTGCGGCTGCAAAACTTACTGCAGCAGAAAAGCAAAGCATGTCAAAAAAGAAAACTAGTTCAAAACGACAATCATGGCCTGTGACTCCATCAGGCAAAAGGAAAAAGACTTGAGCGATAAAGACCTAATCAAACAAGCAGCAGAAGCCGACCTACTTACATTTATTAGGTTGGTAGCACCGCATAGAATGCTTGGCGCTATTCATGAAGAACTTTGTTATTGGTGGCAACGTGAGGACGCTAAAGACAACCAGCTTGTGTTATTGCCTCGTGACCATCAAAAAAGCGCAATGATTGCATATCGAGTAGCGTGGTGGATTACTCGTCATCCAGAAACTACTGTATTGTATGTATCTGCGACAGCTAACCTTGCTGAAAAACAATTAAAAAGTATTAAAGATATATTAACAAGTGACATCTATAGGTTTTATTGGCCTGAGATGGTAAACGAACTAGAAGGTAAACGTGAACGTTGGGCAGTAGATGAAATATCGGTAGACCATCCTAAACGTAAAGAAGAAGGCGTGCGTGACGCTACTGTTAAAGCTGCAGGTATTACGGCTAACGTCACAGGGCTGCATTGTAATGTAGCAGTGCTAGATGATGTAGTAGTTCCTGACAATGCGTATACGAATACAGGACGAGAACAAGTAAGAGCGTTTTACTCTCAGTTGTCTTCTATTGAATCTACAGGCGCAAAAGAATGGGCTGTAGGTACTCGTTATCATCCGGGCGACCTATACAAGGATATGATGGACATGACGGAAATCTACTTTGATGATACAGATGAGAAGACAGAAGAACATGTTTATGAGACGTTTGAAAGAACAGTTGAAACAAATGGTGAGTTCCTTTGGCCTAAACAGCGGAGGGCTGATGGCAAAGCATTTGGTTTTGACGCTAAAGAGTTGGCTAGAAAAAAAGC
>Ga0099851_1000829_pt1 | contig 12993 bp, 16 predicted proteins | sample CB_VirMetaG_6_FD_78176 | JGI IMG/M metagenome (GOLD analysis project Ga0099851, IMG submission 78176) | Freshwater to marine saline gradient viral communities from Chesapeake Bay - CB_1508_2 Viral MetaG | ecosystem: Environmental > Aquatic > Marine > Coastal | place: USA: Chesapeake Bay... | reverse complement strand
CAGTCGTTTCATCAGGTCCATCAGTTGGTCTCCTTCTTGCGCTTCACACGGGTCTCAGTTTCTTCCCACCCCAGATCACCGGCCAAGCCGTTGTCCACCAGACGGGACTTCTCGTAGTCGGCAATGTCTGCCGCCTCGTCGATGTTGGGTGCCTCCACCGTACGGTAGAAGATCAGTTGGATTTCAAACTTAGGCATCAGTTCAGTCCTCCCATAAATGCACCCATCTTCGCCATGATGTCCTTGGCTTCTTGAGCCTTGTCACGGCGTAGGTCTGGGTCGTTACGCAGAGCATCGGGATGATGCCCCACAAGTTTCTGCTCTACCTCTTGGCGCAGTGCCTCAAGGTTCGGATCGTCTGCAAAGTTCAGACGAGGCAGCAGTTCACACAGTTCTGACAAGTGGTTGACAGTTGAGTCACGGAAGATCGAACGAGGATCGTCCAGTTTGTCAGCCAGATGTTTCACCTTGTCATAGAGCCGTTGCCACACGTCCTGCATGGCAGACTGAGCGGCCTGTTTAACACGGGCTTCCACTTCCTCTTGGATACGTGACAGTTCATCGTCAGCGATGTTCACTCGGAAGTCATCGTTAGGGACAGGCATGATGTTCATATCCATCTTGAACTTGTCAGCGATACTGTCCACGTCAGGGTAGTCGTCCTGCTTGTAAGAACTACCCAAGTAAGCCTGAGCATCAGCAACAAGTTGTGGGTAGGCAGGAACGAACTGAGCCACGAGGTTCTCATACTCAGCCTTGTCCTTGCGGAACTCAGTCATAAAGGCGAGGTAGTTTGCACTGGGTAGGATTTGGATACCCTTCACACCCCACGGCAACGTGTTGGCGTAGAACTTGGTGCGGATCAGCGTGGCCTTCTGCTTGATGTTGTCCAGTAGGTCACACATCGGTAGCAGAGACTTGTGAGTGCGGATCGCACCAGTGATAGCCCCCTTCATGGCAGTCGTTTCGTTACTGATCTCTTTGTCCAGTTTGTTAGCTGTCCAGTGAGAGATGTTGAGTTGCACTAGCAGTGCGCGGTCATTGAGTTTCATGTCGTCAATCTCCTAAGAGTTTTGAAAGCCCGATACTGTTCGGGGAATTTGTCAGCCAGTCTGGCCCCATGTGAGAACGTGTCCTGCACAGTAGCAGGCCATAACGGGTCAGCCTTTCTGATCTGGGTCATGTAAGCCCGTATGGTGTTAGGCTTCATCTTTACAGGACGTGTTCTCAGGTGAAGGAAGCCACCCTCAGGGATGGCCTCCACTTTCACAAGGTAATCACCAAAGGCAGCTACCTCGTTTAAGTCCTCGAAGTGTTCAAAAGAGGACATCTTGGTGTGCCACTGCCCACTTGGTAAACGCTTGTGTGTTAGCCAGTTCAGGCTTCTTACGAACGGCATACGAGATGCTCAGCACTGAGAACTCAGCGGGCATACGCTCAGCGTAAGTCACCACACGATCCAAGTTCCCCTCACTGGCACGTTCAGCGATAGCACCAGACAGAGCGTAGAGAGTGGCAGGATCAGTCGGCACATCAGCCGTTGTTGGGTTCATCAGGATGGCGTCAGGGTTGGGCAGCTTACGGTAGATACGCATGAATCCAACGAACTCAGCGGCAGCACCCTCACCGACTGCACCCTTGAAGCACTCATACTCAGCCTCAGCAGGAACAGCACCAAGCACTGCGGATACACCTTCGACCCAAGAGCGTGGTGTAGGGTTCTGGTCACGCTGAGGATCGAAGTCGTGAAGCAGGTTCGGACGGAACCGAGTGAAGGCAATCACCTCAGGACGCACATCGTTGTCGATCATCCACTGAGTGCTGTCGTCCAGATGTGTCTCCATCTCAAGGACAGTCTCACGATTGCGCAAGTGAGACAGCACACGGTTAGCCCCTGCACGGTCTGACTGCCTGTTGCCTGTCGAGATGACAGTCCACCCTTTAGCCAGTGGTTTACCGTGTAGAGTTCGGGCTTGGCAGATGTTCGCCAACACTTTCTGTAGGTCAGCATTGGCTTGGTTGCGGTCATCGAACAGCAGAATACCCCCCTGTGCGGTGCCTTCTTTACCCTGCACTGGGAACCAGTCGGGCAGCTTATACTCAAAGCCGTTGTCAGTTGGGTAGGGAATACCGAAATCTTCCACGAGCATCGTCGGCATGTGCCGCTCAATGACGGGAAGCCCCAGTTCTCGACCAACCTCGTGGACGATGGTTGTCTTACCACCCCCAGGTGCCCCTTCTATAGCCACAGTGCGGCCAGTAGGAATGAGTGCCTTGAGTGTGTCTTTCAATAGTGTTGCTCGCATAGCGATCTCCTTGAATGGCTTGTCTCATCAGTGCCGTGGTAGCCAACCACGACATACTCCCAACGAAATTTCGTCGAGAGTTTCGACAACTAAGACACAAGACGTTGTGCAATGACTTGCGAGTAGGTCAGTAGTGTCAACTGATCCATCGCACTCAGAGAGCGGCGATGCGTATCGACCAGAGGATGAGCCTGACCATAGTGCTTACTTGTGGTCACACTGTGCTTGTCCTCATTAGAGAACCATATTCGTGAGCCGTTGTCAGGGTTCACTACACAGATATGCAGCGGCCAGTGGTAGCCATAGCTATAGACCACGTAGGTGTCAGGTGTCGTCCACCGAGCGAAGATAGTTCCGTTCACAGCATGTGGTTTATACGAGGTGTTAAAGGGTGTCAGTGACTTGACGTAGGAACGGCAGTCACGATTGCAGGTCTGTTTGATAGACATGTCAGATGCTCCAGTAGAGACGAAGGTATTTGTGAACAGCAGGGAAGTCGCCAATCTCTAGGGCTTGGTCAGCCACAACGATAGCGTCACGCCGACCATCCAGTATGGTCTCGTCTAAGTAGTCATTAGACGTGTCCTCCCACCAACAGCCTTTGGTGTAACGAACAAAGTCACATAGCTGTTGGTAAGACCCTGCATCAGCAGGGCCGTTGAGGTAGGCAGACAACTCGGTGTTTTCCAAGTGAGGGAACATATCTACAGTCATAGTTCGATCTCCAAAGGTGCTGACTGGTTGTTGTAATGGATGTGGACATGGCTGTAGCCATACTGCTTGAGGTTGCGTGTCTCATCTACTGCCACGACTTCGCCGTAGTAGGGTGAGTTACGAGTGGTGATGATGAACTCACGACCACAAGCCCAGTCATACCCTGCATCAGACTGACGCAAGTAAGTCCTTCGACGAGGACGAACTGTAACGATACGGTGTGACTGGTCTTGGGTGAGGTCTGCTAACTTTACATAACCACGAACATCTGACCACAAGTTGTCAGTGTCCAGTTCGGTGTCGGCTGTCAACTCGCTGATGAGTTGGTTTAGATCAGTGTCCAGTTTCATGACTGTCTCCTAGAAAGTTTACATAACAGGGCGGTTCTGCCCAGCGGCGAAGCCATGTTCGCCCGATGCCACGGCCCTGTCAAATCGGCCTTGGTTCTGAATATTCAGAAACGATACGCGCGTAGAGGGTAAACTATCTAGTTTTTTAGGTAGGTAGGTGTTGTGGTGTGTCAACCGGGTTATGTAATTAAATCAATGGGATAGGGGAAGGCACTATCTAAGTCGTTTTGTATAGTTAGATAGCGTAAGTTGACAGGTGTATAGTTTGGGTCCAATAAAATCAATGGGTTATGGGATTTGCTATCTATAAAACTATCTAACTGCCAAAATAATCGGGGTATCGTTGTTTGGCGTGTTTTGAAATGAGTTACGAATGAGCGATCACAGGAAAAAGGGTAGCTTTATTTTATAGATTAGATAGATAGTTAGATAGTAGAGCTTTGTTTACTTCTGGTATACACACCCACAAACCCTTGGTTTCATTGGGTTTCTTGGTGTCAACTTCTCGTAACTTGACAATTTGAAAGTATACACAGTGTAAACTTTACATACCTAAGTTGACAAAAAAAGTTAGATAGTTTTTTAGATAGTTGCCCAAAAAAACTAGATAGTTGTGTGAAATCAACGACTTAGCAAAACAGGACTGTAAACTTTCTGAAACTATACATTGTATACTTAAACTATACAGTGCTAAGTAGACAAAGGCCCCCAACGAATGGTGTATACTATGCGCGTATCACGAGGCGTTTCACGTGGCAGGCTAAGGCCCCCGACGTATGGTGAGAGAGACAAACAAAAACTGAAGGCAAAAAGAAACCCCGCCAGATTTCTCCAGCGGGGCGGTGGTTACTTCGCGGTCTTCTTCTTGATGATCGCTTCGTATGTGTGTCGTCCAAGGGCTTCGATGATCTGCTCTCGGCGTTCGAGGATCGTCTGCATGGGCCAGTTCGCCATGATGTCGACGAAGAAGTGTGAGATGTGCGTCATATCTCTCTCCAGTGAGGGAGGGGCTTTCGCCCCTCCGTGGTTTACCAAGTGCCAGTCTTCTGCTCGTGTGGGATGAACAGGCACTCATTCGTGTACCAAGTGCCATCGGGGAGATAAGTTATCTCTCCACATCCTACGACCCATTCCAGCATTACTACCAAGATCAGTAGTGCTACAGCCAGCGTGGTGCCTGCATAGATCAGCGCGGCTACAATTTTCTCTTTCATGCCATTCTCCAAGGTAGGTGGCTGGCCCTTGCGGGCCAGCCTGTTGGTTAGAGTTCGCGGACCTTAGCGGTTGCTCTCGCTGGTGCCGATCCTTCGCCCTTGATGAAGCGGAGTTTCGGTTGCGGGAACGGTCGCTTGACGAAGGCGAGTTGGATGTTATCCGCCTCTTTCACGATCTTGGCCAGCTTGGCTGGCGTGACCGCTTCGCCTTTGTCCAAGGTGGTCTCGAAGTCGCCGTCGAGCCAGACTTTCCAGCCGTCGAGCTTGACCTTCGCCGCGAGGATCGCCTTGATCGCCTCCATGAGGTTTTCGGCGTTGTATTTCGCACCAGCCTGCGGCTTGAGTGTGAACACGTTGGAACCCTCTTTGGTTTCCACCACTTTGAACTGACCTTCCCAGGTCTGCGGGTTGACAATAGCCATTGCTATTCTCCTTCTAGGTTGGCGCAGCGTCGCCTGTCAAAGAACTGTCTGTCGGGTCGCTGTCCCTGTCGACAATTGAACTGTCCCATACTTGACACTAAATGTCAAATCAGCCTTGTTTTATAGGGGTTTCACGCTTGCCCATGTATACTTGCGGCGGGGCATATGACAGCCGACAGGCAGGGGGGAGGGGGGCACATGGACTTGGATTCGCTGACGCCCCCCGTATTGTAGTAAACCTCTTAAACCAAGACCCGAAAAAACCAAAGTGTATACTTTGTCTACTTAGCACACACAAACGTCTTGCAGCAAAGCCGCACAAACACTACACTTGGGGCCATACAGGAGGCCCACATGCTACCGATGCAGTCAACAAAATGGTCCGACCGTCTAGCTTTTGATGTCGCTCTGGCCTTGGAGGGCAGCGGCGAGAGCATGGACGAGATCAAAAGCCGCCACCGCGTGACCGCCAGCGACCTGCTGGTGTTCAACAAAGACCCGGTGTTCCTCAAGAAAGTAGACAGTTACCGTGGTGAAATCCGCGATAAGGGTATGACGTTCCGGCTCAAGGCCCGGGCGCAAGCAGAAGAACTCCTCACAACGTCTTATGTGTTGATCCACAGCCCCGATGTGTCCCCGGCGGTCAAAGCCGACCTCATCAAAAGCACTGTCAAATGGGCAGGGCTTGAGGTCAAAGGTGACGACGAGGGTAGCAACGTGACCGGTGGTGTTAAGATCAACATCAACTTTGGGAACAACGCGCCTCCCATGGTCGTGACCGCAGACGTGGAGGGCGAAACGATTGAGCATCTTGGAGAGGTTTGACAGTTCGTATGAGGGTTTACCCGCAGCCCGGTTCGACTCCGCCAAAGAATACGATCTCTTTCGTCAAGCACTGGTTAAGGCTGGTTACTCGTTCAAAACGAAAGTGGTTCCGCCAAAAGGTGATAGGCGAGCGCGGGAGATCGTCGTGATGCTAGTAAGCACAAGGGGACCAGATGTCCTTAGTCATTGATTACACGCCACCGCCTACGGGCGAGAAGTTTATGAACTCGGACGCGAAGATGCGCGTGCTGATGGGGCCGGTTGGGTCCGGCAAGTCAGTGACGTGTAGCTTCGAGATCATACGGCGGGCGTCGATGCAGCACCCTGATCCGACGACGGGTAAGCGCAGGACGCGGGCGGCTATCGTCCGTGAGACGGCGCGGCAGTTGCAGGATACAACCATCAAGACGTTTCTGGACTGGTTCCCGCCGGGGGTGTGTGGTCGGTACATGCGGACCACCAAGACCTACTATTTCGAGGTGGGCGACGTCGAGTGCGAGTTAATGTTCCGCGCGCTGGACGACGCGGACGATGTGGCCAACCTGAACTCGCTCGAACTTACCTTCGCGTGGTTCAACGAATGTCGGGACATCCACCCTGAGATCGTGGACGCGATGTCTAAGCGTATCGGGCGATTCCCGTCGAACAAAGATGGTGGGCCGACATGGCACGGAATGTGGGGGGATACCAACCCGCCGACGATGGACACGTGGTGGTACTACCAGATGGAAGGTCTGGACCCCAAGGACGGGGTGTCTCCTAACGACAACGGTTGGGCTGTGTTCAAGCAGCCGTCAGGGAGGAGCGTCCATGCGGAGAACATCGACAACTTGCCAGATGGGTACTACGACACCCAAGGTCGGAGTGAGGAATACATCCGGGTCTTCATCGACGGAGAGTATGGACTCAGTTCTGCTGGCCAGCCTGTCTATCAATACTTCCGGCCAGACTACCACATGGCCACTACCAAGCTGCGTTACATCGAGAATGGAGTACGGCCTATTGTGGTGGGCATGGACCTTGGTCTCACCCCTGCCGCAGTAATTGGACAGCAAGACCCGCGCGGGCGGGCGCTCATACTTGACGAGGCTGTCAGCTTCGACATGGGGATTCAGCGTTTCATGCGGACGGTACTCAAGCCGTTGCTGTATGAGAGGTTCCCCGGTGCGCCGGTGCTGATCGTCGTAGACCCTGCGGGTGTTCAGCGGGCGCAGACCGACGAGCGCAGCGCGGTGGACATCATCAAGGCTGAGGGGATGAGGGTTATCCCTGCTTCTACGAACAAAGTCAGCGCGCGGATCAATGCGGTCGACGATTATTTGATGCGGCAAGTGGACGGTGACTCAGCCTTTTTGGTCGACCCTAGGTGTACACGGCTGAAAGCTGCTATGATGGGCGGGTACAGATTCGATAAGAACGGGAGCATTGATAAGACGGGGGCCGCTGGGAAACACAGCCACGTGGCCGAAGCCTTACAATACCTCATGCTACATATTGGGTCTGCCGGTGAAGCTGGACACATGATACAGCGCCGGGAGGTTAAAAGAGTTGCAGCTTCTGGCTGGACGTAGTAGTCTCAACTCGTGTCATTGGGTCTCAATCATGCCATTGCGCCCATTTGCTCGACGCCAACACGCCTACTACACCCCCGCCAGAAATGGTGGGGGTTTCTTTTACTTGCCGATAAACTTGACGGTGTGTATATTGACAAACAAATTGTCTTGTAATTCAGACGAGGGACTATGGCTGGCCTGACTCTACTACGCGTGGTTGATAACAAAACTCTCGAACGTGAAGAACGGGAGCGGATTGACCGTGAGTTGCAGGCACGTCAGAACGATCCTTTCATTCTGGGCATGACCGCGTACTTGCGGGAGTGCTGGGATGCAGCGCGTGTCGCTAAAAAACCAATTGAAAACATTATGTTGCGGGCCATGCGGCAACGCAACGGTGAGTACGAAGCTGACAAACTGACTCAGATTCGTCAGCAAGGCGGCTCGGAAATCTTCATGATGATTACCGAGGTCAAGTGCCGCGCGGCTGAAAGCTGGCTGCGGGACATCCTGCTCGACCAAGGTACTCCTCCGTGGGACTTGAACCCAACAACGATTCCTGACTTACCACCGGATGCAGACCGCGAGATCGAACAGATGTTTGGTCAGCGCGTGTTGCAGATGCTCCAGACCAAGGGCCAAGCGCCTACAATCGAGGAGATGTCTGAGCTTCGTGAGATGGTCGCGCAGGACTATCGCTTCTCTGTTTTGCAGGAAGCGCAGAATCGTGCGGACAAGATGAAGTACCGGATCGAAGATCAGTTTGAACAAGGCGGGTGGTCCGATGCGTTCAACGAGTTCATCACTGATGTCGTGACGTTCCCTGCTGCCTTTGTGAAGGGGCCGATTGTGCGCCGCCAGCGTACGCTGGGGTACACGACAGCACCGGATGGGTCGACCGTAGTTGACACAATCGAGCGTTTGGGGCCGGAGTACGAGCGGGTTGACCCGTTCCGTATCTACCCTGAGCCGGGTATCACCCACATCAACGATGGTTACATCTTCGAGCATCACCGCATGAGCCGGATGGAACTGGCTGATTTGATCGGTGTGCCGGGTTACGATGACGAAGCCATCCGCAAAGTGTTGGAAATTGGCAACGGTCAGTCGTGGATCAACGAAGACGTTGAACTCCAGAAAGAGGAAGAAGAACGCAAGTTCTACGCCTACAACTCTCCGACCGAGATGTTTGACGCCCTTGAGTTCTGGGGCAAGGTCAGCGGCGAGATGCTGCGTGACTGGGGGCTGTCTGACGAGGAGGTGCCTGACGCCGCTCGTGAGTACGACGCGAACGTGTGGGTGGTGGGGAACTACGTCATCAAGGCGGTTCTGAACTACGACCCGCTCGGTGAGAAGCCCTACGCCAAGACATCGTTCATCAAGCAGCCCGGCGCGTTCTGGGGCAAGGGTATTCCCGAGATCATCGAGGACATCCAGAGCGTCTGTAACGCTGCCGCCCGCGCGCTTGTGAACAACATGGCGATCTCCTCAGGCCCACAGGTCGAGGTGAACCTTGAGCGTATCCCACCGGGCGAGGACATTACACAGCTTCACCCATGGAAGATTTGGCAGACGATGAACGACCCGCTTGGGTCGAGTGCGCCTGCGGTGCGGTTTGCGCAGCCCGACTCTCGTGCAAACGAGTTGATGGGTGTTTACGACCGCTTCTCACGTATGGCCGACGACCACTCGGGTATTCCGGCGTATGTCTACGGCGATCTCAACGTACAAGGGGCCGGGCGCACAGCGTCTGGTTTGTCTATGTTGATGGGTTCGGCTGGTAAGGGCATCCGCCAAGTGGTGATGCACATCGACAAAGATGTCATTCATCCGGTCGTCCATCGCCAGTTTGTCTACAATATGCGGTATGATCCCGATCAAACGATCAAGGGAGACGTACAAGTGGTGGCTAAAGGCGCGATCAATCTGGCGGTCAAAGAGACTGTCAACGTTCGCCGTGTTGAGTTCCTCAACGCGACAGCCAACCCGATTGATATTGAGATCATCGGCACTGAGGGTCGCGCTGCGATCCTACGTGAAGTGGCCAAAGGGCTACAGATGGACGTGGATGAGGTGGTACCATCGCGCGAGAAGATGGCTTACCGTAACGATGCAAAGGCGGCGATGGCTGCACAGCAGGCTACTCAACAGCCGCAGCAAGCCGCGCCTACACCGACAACGCCTAGCGGTATGCCCATGGGTGGCATGGAGGCGAATACGGTGATGAATAGGAACACTGGGGGTGCAGGATGAAGCGGCCTGACCCCGATGTAGTCAAAGCTCTGGCCCTGACGAAACGCCAGTTCCCCGAGGTCTTTCAGTGGATCGAAGGGTGGTATCGTCACGAGTTAGAGCAGCTACCCAGTGTTGGGCAGAATGTGACACTTGCACAGGGGCGGTGTCAGGTTTTGAAAGAGCTTCACGACCTAATGAAAAAGTCCCCTGACTTAGCGACAGAACCCGGAAAGGGATAGCTGTTGATTACGCACACCGATAGGAGCGTTTATTATGGCACTACCAGCGCAAGTTCGTAAACAGTCTGAGGCAGTTAACAAACTGTACGAAGAACTCAATGCAGAGACTGAACAGGCGGTCGAAACGACCGAGCCTGAGCAGGAGCGTGTTGGGGATGTATCGCAGGGCGGAAATGCCGACAGTGTTGCGAAGGAAGCACCCGCGTCCCGGCAGAGAACTGAGCAGAAAGCTGAGGACACCGACGAAGAAGAAACCTTTGAGAAAAGGTATCGCAGCCTCCAAGGCATGTACAACGCTGAGGTTCCCCGGCTACACGCTGAAAAGCGGCAGTTAGCTGGACGTGTTCAGCAGCTTGAGCAGTTGATTGCAACGATGAACTCACCTGCGGCGCAGCCGCAAGTCTCCGCTGAAAAGCTCGTAACTGAGCAGGACATGGAGGAATACGGTGATTCCATTGATGTGATGCGTAAGGTGTACCGGGAAGAAGTCTCGGCACAGCAAGCGCGTATCAACCAGCTTGAGCAACTGATTCGGCAGATGCAGACAACCGTGGTCCCGCAGGTCCACCAACTCTCGCATAACCACGCCGTGTCAACTGAACAGCGTTTCTGGGCAGACCTACAGACGGCTGTACCTGACTGGCAAGATGTAAATGCCAACCGCGACTTTCAGTCGTGGCTATTGGAGGTCGATCCGCTCACGGGTATTAACCGCCAGACTTATCTGGATGACGCGCAGCGTAATCTGGATGCTCGTCGGGTGGCTAGTTTCTTCACCGCTTGGAAAGGGTTGTCTGGCGTACCGGATGCTCAAACACATCGGACGGCTCAATCTTCTCAGCTTGAGAAGCAAGTGGCACCGGGACGTGGACGTTCTGGTTCCTCTCGCGCCTCAGGCGAACCCAAGACTTACTCCTCGGAAGACATCAAACGGTTCTTTACCGATGTCCAGAAGGGGAAGTATAAAGGGCGGGAAGACGAGCGTGACCGCATCGAACGTGACATTTTCGCTGCACAGCGGGAAGGTCGCATAGTCACTGCATGATCCACAGGAGATAAATCATGTCTTACCCCGTATCGGGTGGCCGCCCCAACTACAGCGGCAACTTCATCCCCGAAATCTGGTCGGGCAAACTGATCGAGAACTTCTATGACGCTACTGTCTTGGCAGCTATCTCGAACACCGACTACGAAGGCGAAATCCGTTCTTTCGGTGATACGGTTAATATCCGTACCACCCCGGAAATCACCATTCGGGATTACGTCAAGGGTCAGTCCCTGACTGTCGAGAACCCCGACAAGCCGAAGCTGCAACTTGTCATCGACAAAGGTGAGTACTTCGCCTGCGTTGAAGATGATGTTGACCGCATCCAGTCGGACATCAACCTCATGGATACTTGGTCCAAGGACGCTTCCGAGCGTATGAAGATCAAGATCGACCAGCGCGTCCTGACCGACATGTTGCCGGACATCGCCGCTGCAAACAAAGGTGCATCTGCCGGTGAGCAGTCCGCGTCCTTCAACCTTGGCACCACGGCTTCGCCGCTGGTTGTTACCAAGGACGGCGCGTCCTCGACCACTGCGGTTGTTGACCTGCTGGTTGACATGGGCACCGTTCTGGACGAAGCAAACGTCCCCGAATCCGACCGCTATGTTGTGATCCCTGCCAAAATGGCCGGTCTCATCAAGAAGTCGGACCTGCGTGACGCATCTCTTACCGGTGATGGTACCTCCATCATTCGTAACGGTCGTCTCGGCATGATTGATCGCTTCACGATCTACATGTCGCACAACCTGAACGTCTCGTCCGGTAAGTACAGCATCATCGCTGGACACAAGATGGGCTTCACTTTCGCGTCTCAGATGACCGAAATGGAAACCATCCGTTCGGAGTCGACCTTCGGCAACATCGTTCGCGGTCTGCAAGTTTATGGCTACAAGGTTGTGAAGCCCGAAGCCATTGCTCAGGCCGTCATTTCGTTCTCGTAAGGAGGGATGACTCATGCCTACATACACTGACTCGCTGGGTTTCAACAAAGGTTCGGCGTCGTACCCCGACAAAGGGCGTCTCGACATCACCAAACTGGCCGTTAAACTCGACTTCGCAGCTATCACTGCGGCCCGTGCCGCTGCTGGCGCAACCGCGCTGACAGGCGGTGACGTTCTGGAAGTTCTCCAAATTCCCGCTGGCACTCAGGTGCTGGCCGTTGGCCTCAACGTAACCACCGCAGAAGGTGGCACGCTGACCGTTGACGTGGGTGACGGGGCTGACCCGGACGGCTACCTTGATGGTGTGGACGGCAATGCTGTTGCTGGCTACTCGTCCTCGCAGGTGACGATCTCGGAGGGTACTCCGAACACGATCTCTCCTGCACTGGCGTTCGGCAAGTACTACGGTTCTGCTGATACCATCGACGTGAAGATCGTTAACGCGGCTGACGCTGCGGTAATGACTGTCTGGGCTGTGGTTGCAAACTGCAACTAAGGCGTAAGGGAGGGGGCTTCGGTCCCCTCCCATCACTAGGAGGTTGTCATGCCCACTAACTTAACTGGCTCACTTATCAACGCGACCTACGAGCAGCTTCTGCACGTCGACGGTGGTCCGGCGGCTACTGAGAAGGTGGTGTACAGCGGTACTGGTGTGGCGACGGCCCTCAAGGTCGGTACGCAGTCTGTCTCGGTGGATAACATCCAGTTCGACGGCAACGCGATTTCCTCGACCAACACCAACGGGAACATTGCCCTGACGCCTAATGGCACAGGCGTTGTAACAACTGACAACTTGTCGTTCGATGGCAACACGATTGCGACGACGGATACTAACGGTAATCTTGTCCTCGCGCCGAACGGCACTGGCGCTGTCAACATCTCGAACATCAACGTGACCGGTGGGTCTATTACTGGCGTCACGTTTACTGGTACCTTTAACGGTATCACAGCAATCACCTCGACCTCGTTCTTCACGGATACATTGGATGCCGGGCTTACACTTGCTGGGCAGGCGCTGACTGCGGACGGGACCGATACGGACATCGACATAAACCTCGTACCTAAGGGTACAGGCGAGGTGAACATTTCCAAAGTAGACATCGACAGCGGGTCTGTACTGGCGACCACGGACCTTGGCTACGCCGCT
>Ga0099851_1000828_pt1 | contig 12995 bp, 7 predicted proteins | sample CB_VirMetaG_6_FD_78176 | JGI IMG/M metagenome (GOLD analysis project Ga0099851, IMG submission 78176) | Freshwater to marine saline gradient viral communities from Chesapeake Bay - CB_1508_2 Viral MetaG | ecosystem: Environmental > Aquatic > Marine > Coastal | place: USA: Chesapeake Bay... | reverse complement strand
CTTTATGAATGGGCCTACGTCGGACCCTTTTAACCGCGCAATGATTGACTACACAAATCTGCGCGCCCAGGCGGATATGTACCGCTCTAACCCAACAACGCTTAACACATTTGCCGACTATGTGAGCAAGTATGGGCACACGAACTCTGCTGGTGTCCTGTGGGCTTTGTCTACTCTTGGTGTAGATATCAACAGTCCGACTATTCAGAACATGCTTAAGGCTGATGCGGAAGCAGAAATTGAAGACGCCCGCCTTACCCAGCCAGTTCGGGCAGGTTCCCCTGTAGCAAACGAAGGTGTCGAGGAGCAGAAAAATCCTTTGCTTGCTGCTACTGAGTTTGTTTCTCGTAATGCGTTTGCTGCTTTGCAAATGCCAGTAGAAGCAATCCAGGGAACCATTCGCGGTATCGGTGGAACGTGGAACGACCCCGAAGAGCCCGTTATGGGATTTGAGGAAGGCCGCATTAGTGGCACTCTTGCCTATGTAGGCTCGCTCTTTTTCCCGTTTATGTCTTACGTTGCGGAAAACGTGCGCGGCGGCGACAACGAGTTTATTAATCCGTGGGAGCAGACACAGTTTGGTCAGACCATTGAGGCCGCTGCTGGCGGGGCAGGGTTTGAGGCTTTTACCGCATTGCAGGCTGGTGTAGACGCTAACAGAGCCAAGGAAGAACTGGTACAGACTGACCCTAATTGGGCTACTTATTCTCCGTTGCAGCAGGACGCTATTGCCCAGCAGTACGCACGCGACATGGGCTACTACAGCGACGCTGGCTGGTTTATTGACGAGACAAGCCGTGTTGGTGAGGCGCAGCGGCAGGCAACGTTTGAGACCTGGGCTATCCCTGGACCTGACGATGAACTTACTGCCTGGACGCTAGGGCGTGGCATTTTCTCTAACGTGGGTGGCCCCGACTGGGAGGGCTACTCAATTGCGTCAGGAATCGTTGACGCAGCCGCACTAATCTTCATGGACCCGATTACTTACATTCCAGCGGTAGGGCTTCCGTCTAAGGCTGCTTCTGCTCTGACTCGTGGCGGGTTTCTTGTAGGCAAGGAACTTGAGCGGGCTAGGTCTGCGCGCCAGGTGTTTATGGGCAACATGCGACGCGCCCAGAACGCTGCTGCTGAGGGTGATATTGCTCAGGCCGAGCGTCTTGTAGTTCCGCTGCTTAAGGATGAACTTGGGCGAACGCCGACACCAAATGAGATTAAGGATGCCGTTAGCGGGCTTACTTACACGCCTGACCCAACTTTGCTTAATACCAATGACCTTGAAGAGTTGGCTGGTATTGCTCGTGCAGCACGCGAGGCCGAGGCAACCGCGCTGCACATGAGAGTAGCAACTATTGATACTGACTACGTTCAAATTCAGGCGCGTACTGCTCGCCGTGATGCGTTGTCAGCGGATAGCACGGATCGTTGGATTTCTTCTAATGTGCTTCCTACTGGTGGTGGGCAGGAAGCCGCCGCGCTTGCTAATCAATGGGACACATTCACTAACTTTATTACCGATGGAACAGACCAGATTGTTCCTGGCCGTTACACGGATTACGCAATTACGCTCGGCAATGACGAGGCGGCGCTGTCGAATCTGTTGGCAATGCAGGAAATGTACGACGGTTTTCGCGCTGTCGGAAAGTTTGATGATACCGCTGAAACAATGCGGACGTTTGGCAACATTCTGAACGACGCGGCAGCAGATACCCGTTCTATTAAGAAAATTAAGGATGTGCCTGCGGATCAGTTGGGCCGCGACATGACTCGCATTTTTGCAAGCCGCGAAGACGCTGACACCGTTATTGAAGATTTGATTAAGACTGACATTCACGGCGTTTTGCTTGACGGGGTTCCCGTTGCCGGAGCACCTGTTATTGGGGCGCTTAACGACTCTGCTGGTCTTTTCTATTTTACGGGTACAGCGAAGCAATCACTTAAGGTTGTTAACTCTGCTGAGTTGGTTCCGGCCAAAGAGCGTCGCAGGATTGTTACAGCGCTGCGCGGGCTGCTTGACCGCGAGGATATGCGGCTCGCGGATGAACTGGGCAAGTTTATTGATTACGACACGGTAGCGGGCCAGATGTACAGCAAGGTTGATGTTGCTGCTGACGCTCGTGGTTTGATCGACGGTCTTCTAGATGACGCTACCGCTAATTACGGAAAGATTCTCCAGGTCGCCGCTCAGACTGGCCTTGATGCTGGACTTGATGACATTCTGCGTAACGCACCGCGAGGCATGAAGTACGACGGCGTTACCGATGTGGGTGGCGTAATTGGCCGCACCTGGATTGGCGACAGCACAAAGGTTCGCGGCTACTCCGTTATAGACGACGCTAAGGCACTTGGAGAAACTGTCCGTGGCGTAGATGACATTGACGGTGCGTTGGCTCAGTTGGACATGCCGCAAATTACTCCAGTTAGCCTGGGGCGTTGGGGCATGGCTCCCGGTGAACTTGACGCTATTGCTATGGGTGCCCGCAAGACAGCGGAGGACAACTGGAGCAAACTCCAGGGTTTCCGACGCGACAGAATGTTTGTTGGCTACCAGGAAGACATTGCGCTAGAAGCAAACCTTGGTCGTATCGCTGACGAGTGGAGCGACCCGGTTAAAAAGTTTAAGAGCGCATTTGGCTGGTACGCAGGTATGCGCGCCAATCCGCTGAATGGTCTTACTTTGGACGAAAAGGGTGTCCGCGCTTTTCTGTTTGGCATGGGCCCGATGTCTGCTGCTGGCAGCAAAGTGCTGGAAACGCTGGCAGATTTTATTCCTGAGGCTAAGAGAATTTCTGCGCTTGAAAAGGGGGTTGATAGCGACGAATACGCAGAGTTGCTTGAACAGGCTGTTGGCGAGTTGCTTGTTGTCACTAATGGACAATGGGACCCCGCTGTTGCTAAGGCTGTTGCCGAGAACGCCATTATGGGTGGTGGGAAGAGCGGTCTAATTGATGTCCTTGCTCCTCGCCTTGGGGTTGAGGTTAAGGGCCCAATGTCGCGCACTATCCGTCCGAGTAACGACGATGGTAAGACGTTTTTTAGGACGGCGCGTTCTATTTCTCCTGCGGCTGCCCGTTGGGTTGGGCAGATGCCTACTGCACGCAAGGTCAACCTTGATAACCAGTTTGATGTTATTGAGTCAATTCTTCTTTACGGCAGGTACGCCAAGGTAGACGAGGCGTTTTTGGCGCAGCAGATTGGCAAGGTTGCTCTAGCCAATGGCGTTGAGCGCACCGCCGTCACTCGCAACGCTTTGACCGAAACGTTTACAGAAATTTCTAGGACTCTTATCAATAACATTGATGAGTCTGGCATTGCCAAGAATTTGTTTAAGGGTGAAGGCGGGCAGAAGCGCAAGGAAGAAATTATCCGGCGCATCCAGAAATCAACAACGCTTTACTTGAACGGCCAGATGCGTGATCTACGCGACATGCGTGAAAAGGTGGCGCATGGCGGTGGTCCCACGAAATTTGTGGATGGTAACGGCAATTACGAAATGCCAAGCATTATGCTGGAATCAGAAATTGCTGATGGTTTTATTGGTTTGCCTAGCGTTGACGAATGGGCTGACGGCCTTAAGCGGATTACCCTTGCTGTAGATAGGTTTGCAACTACGGAACGTGCTCGTAAGTTTGCGATGAGGGCTTACGACAATTTCTTCCGCACATCGCTTTTGGTGTTTAGAGGCGCTTACCTTATCCGCAACCTTGCAGAAATGCAGATTCGTATTTTCTTGAATGGTCACGAAAGCGCGTTCAAGGACCCGGCAACGATGATTGCCATGACGGTGCTGGATGAGCGTTACTCACGGAAACTTGCAAAGTACCAGGCAGAGTATGAGAACGCTGCAACTACTTTGTCAACGCAGTTGGGCCGTAAAGTTACCGATGATGAGATTCGCGCGATTGTGGGTCAAGCACCTAATCAGTCGAAACTTGTTCAGTCGTTTAATCGTTACCAGAATACGATTCTAGACACTAAGTTTAATACTGGTCTGGACGCGGATATTGCAGCGGCTAACAAGGTAGAGGATTATTACGCGCGTATTCGCTTGGCTCATTCGTTGACCGATCCTCGCGTTTACAACACGGCTGTCCGCCAGGGATGGCGCGAGGCCGAGTATGGGTCAGTTAACTTTTCTGCTGGCTGGGCTAACGAACTTATTATGCTGGAGCGTTCCGGCGTCGCGCGACTTGTTGCTGGTGACCCTAAGAGTCAGCAGTTTGAGTCGATTGTCAATGGGCAGTTTGTTGAGGACGCGCAGCGGCGTATTGTCCGCGAGTTGATGTTTGGCAAGCAGCATGAGGGTACGCGCCGTGTTCTTATTGCTGCTGATGACGAGTACAAAAAGATTCTTGCTAATGAAGATGCGGTAATGGAGTATCTGTTCCTGGGGCAGAACAGCGTATTTAACCGCATTATGAAGTACACAAAGGGCGACCCGCGACTCATTGATTTTATTCGCACAGGCCGTTTGCGTTACGGCGCTAAAGAAGTTCTTACCCCACGAAATTACCGCGACCCGCGCGAAAAGATCAACGACTTCCGCTTTGTGCTGGACCGTAACTTTACCGGGCCAGAATGGGAAAACCATTTTAAGTCAGGCAACGTCAAGGTTCCTTACCTTGAAGACATTGACGCAGATCAAGGCGTAAACCTTGTCAATAGATTTTTTGAGTTGTCAAACACGATTGAACGCATTGGCGCTGTCGGGCCGGAATTCCGCATGGCCTACTGGGATCGTGTTGCTGATTTGGCTCCCGGTCTTCGCGGATCGGAAGTAGGGCGCGCCCTTAACGCCGCACGAACAACCTTGAGCCCAATTCAGAACATTACTGGCAAGCAGATCGGTAAGACGCATCCTGCATGGAAGGCTCTTGACAAGGCTAAGTCTAATGGTTCTGACGGCTACTTTACGTTGGACGAGATTCACGAACTTGCGATGGAGCACGCGGCAGAAGTAGCAACAAACCTTTTCTATGATGCTGCTCGCAGAAACAACTTCTGGTGGAACTTGCGTCTGCTTACACCGTTTGGTCAGGCCCACGGCAACACCCTTGCCACTTGGACCAGGCTTGCCGCTAAGCAGCCCATCAATATTTACAAAGCACAGCGTTTGTTTAATGCGCTACAGGAAAGCGGGTCTTCCGCTATTTACGAGGCAGGACAGTCGCTTGGTCCGTTGAGTGCTTACGGAGTGCAGGCACCTGGTTTTAATGAGTGGGAAAAAGACTCTAGTGGAGGGTTCTTTTACCAGAATCAGTTTGGTGATACATCGTTTGTTTTCCCGTGGGCTGGACGAGCCCTGGGCATGGGCACAGAAACATTTGCCCGTATTAACGGAATCGACACAGGACGAGGATTCTTTGACGACATCCCGATTGAGGCTGGCGCTACGTCCCTTAACCTTGCCCTTGGTGGAGATTCAATCGCACCGGGTATTAGCCCGTTTGCCGCTATTCCGTTGAACGCTGGACCGCTTTCAGATAACGAGTTGGCTTCTCGTGCTCGCGGCATCCTTATGCCGTTTGGGGATAGGGTTGCTACTGAGTCTGCGGCTCCGGCTTGGGCGCAGAAACTTGCCGCTGGAACCGCTATTATTCCGGTTGTCGGTCAGCCTATTAGTTCTTTCCTTGGCAACCTCACTCCCTCGCTAAAGAATAAGTACGTTACAGATGCGGCCACTATTCTTTCAACAAGCGGCAACTACCCGAACTTTGCTACTGATCCGCAGCAGCAGCGACGCTTCCAAGAGGACACACGATCCCTTGCAGCCGCTCTGATCCTTACCACGGGCCTTGTGCAGAACGTTCTACCCGCAGCGCCAATGCCTGCACCTAACGTCAATTTGTCTGGTGATGAAGTGCAGGGGGCTAAGGAGGGCGGCACTATTAGCCAGTATTCGATTGGCATGTTGAACAGTTACTTCCAGCAGTACATGGTTCGTAACGGATTTGATCGAACGGCCGCTTTGGAAGAGTGGGTCAAGGACTTCGGCCCAGCGGCCTTGTTTGCTGTTGTGGGTGACTGGAACGGATTTACTAAGCGCCCAACATCTGACGCTTTGCGGTGGGCTCAGGACAACCCCGATATTGCTAAGTCGCATATCGAGATTTTCCCGTACTTTTTTCCTGGTGGAGATTCGTCAGATGTTGAGGCTTTGCGTTGGCTTCGCAATAACGCGTTTGATGAAACGATCCGTAAAAACCCAGAAGAAGTTTATGAAGAAGTAATCGGGTATTCGCAGCGTGTCCAGAATCTACGCATTACCAGCATGGAATCTAGTGGCGTGCTCTCCCCCGAGGCGGCAGAGGCCGCAAGGGAAGAGATTGCTGCACGCTACCAAGACACCGAAAGCGGCCAGGTCGTTGCCTTTGATCGTACCGGAGAGTTGGAGCGATTCCACTCGTTTACTACTAGGTACAAAGAGGTATCGGAAAGTAGTGGCGGAGAAGTCTTCCTGACGGCTTGGGATTTGCGCGATGAGGCGTTGGCTCAGGCTCGCAGGCTTACGGGAGATCAGAGTTCTGGTTTGGGTTCGCAGACTGTCGCCCCGGTTAAGCAGATTTACTTGCAGCAGTTGGATATACTTTTGGAACAATACCCCGAATATATTTCGCTAATTTACAAGTTTAAGAGGGAATGGGACTGATGGCACCCAAGCGATTTAGCGACTCCCGCCAAACGTACAGCGGCGGCATTAAGTACGTTCCCAATTACGGGAACCGCACTAGCGGGGTAAACCCCAACAGTTCTAACGCCTACCGTGCCGCGTCTATCTACAACCTGCCATACCGGGACTCTGTGGCGACCTATTACGACATTTCTAACGCTGCCGCAAACAACGCCCGGTTGATTGCTGAGGCTCTGGAGCGTGCGCGTCGTGCGCGCGAGGAGGCTATCCGCAAGGCTCGTGAGGAGGCGGAGCGTCGCGCCCGTGAAGAGGCAGAGCGTCAGGCTGCTGCTGCTGAGGCTGCCGAGGCTGGGACTCCTGTAGGCATGGGTATGCCCGGTCCTGCTCAAGCGACAAGCATGATGCCGCTAGAGGGTGAGACTCCTGGGGGTGGCGTCCGTGTGACTGATCCTGGGATGGGTGTTCCTTCGGGCGCTACTCTGTCACCTAATTTTAAGACTGACAATAAGGCTCTTGCGGAGCAACTTGCGAAGCAGCGTGGAATGTATGTTGTTGAGACAACTACTCCAAATGGCCGCAAAGTGTATGGGCTTTCCCCCAATAACCCGACAAATGGTGGCCCGTCAGGGCGCATGAATCTTGTGCCTTCCGCTAGTGCTGACGCCATGCAGCGGATTATTGACTCACGCAGGCAGCGGCTAGAGGGTTCTACTGCCGCTAGGGAGGGTGATCTTACTGAGGACATCCTCATTGATGCTTGGCGTAGCGCTGATCCCGACGCAATTATGGACATGCTTGATCTCAAGTATTACAACAAGGCTGTTGAGGTTTGGGGCGAGCCGTATGAGGTTCAGGAGCCAGTTATTATTGGCTATGACGAAGACGGCAATCCTGAGTTTCTTTTGGATCAGAATGGGAATCCGGTAAAGCAGACCGTTGATCTTGACTGGACGTACAAGATTGATGAGGAATCCGGTGCTCGTCTTGGTGGGCGTCCCGTGTCCTACCTTGGCATGAGTCCTGAGCGTGGCGAGGAACAACTGCTCGCAGTTAACTTGCGACGCATCCCCGCCCCTGACGCTGACATTACAGAGTGGCGCAAGTTCCTTAACAGCATGGATACTGCTTTTACTGCCCCACGCTACATGCCGGAATCGGTGTATAACACGCTTCAATGGATGCCTGTACAGGATCGCGTAAAGATGCAGAAGAAGTTTCTTGCCGCTGGTCTTTACGAGACTAACGATCCGATTAAGTTTGGTCGTATTTCGCCGGAAGATAACGCGATTATGACTGGGCTTATGAGCATGGCTAATCAGCAGGGCATTACTTGGGAGCAGGCTCTTGATGAGTCGATTATCATTGCTGATAAGGCTCGCGCTATGGCTGCTGCCTCTGGTGGCGGCGGCGGTGGCGGCGGTGGGGCCACAACGACGTACAAGCAGATTCAGTACAATCAGACTTCTGTTGCTCAGGCTCGTTCACTTCTTATTGGTGTGTTGACTGAGGCTCTTGGTCGGTATCCGACCGATAAGGAAGTTCAAGAGTTTCTGGATATTGTCAACAAGAAGGAGAAGAAGTCGCCGTCTAAGACTGTTACTCAGACAACGACAATGGGTGACACCACGAAGGCTGTTACTCGCATGACTCCTTCTACTGTTGATGTTCAGGATTTGGCTGAGGAGTTTGCTCGCGGTATTGGTGGCGGTGCTGAGTTTGAAGAAAATGCTACTGATCGTTATTTGAACGCGCTGCTTAATTCGCTGGGAGGCGTAAGTGCCTAAGAACAAGGTTGATCCTAACGATCACGATTACAATAAGGACGGTTATAAAACCGAGTCCGATCGTGAGATTGGCCGTGCCGATCTTAATAAAGATGGCAAGGTAACCCCTGATGAGCAGCGACGTTACGACAAAGAGCGCACGACTACGGTAAGCGTAACTACCGAAGGTCCTGAGGGTACTCGCACGGAAACACGCACCCCTGACTTTGAGGAAAATAAACCTAATTGGAGTCGTGAGGCTGCTGCCGCAAAAGGCTTTACTAAGCGGTTCCTAAAGGAAAACCCTGACGTTGCCAGGTTGCTTAAAAAAGCAATCGACGGTAATTGGACCGAAGAAGAGTTTATTAATCTAGTTGAGACTGAAACTAAGTGGGGTCAGCGAACCAATGATGCCCAGGCTCAATTTGATCTGCGGTATTACGGCGACAAGCGCGAAGACCTTGAAAAAGAAATTTTCAGTAACAGGGACAAGGTTCGCAATACCGCCGCTCAACTGGGCGTGACGCTTACTGAGCAGGAAGTTAATGCGTTTGCTTTCCGCTACACGCGCGCGGCTTTGAGCGACCAAGACCTGCTTGATTTTCTTTCGTCTAAGTACACGATGGCGCAGCCGACCGGGCCAGGTGCTCCTACTGGTCCTGCTGGGCAGGCGGGTGTTCCTACGGGTACTGCGTCTGAGTTGGCTGACGCTATCCGCCGTATGGCTCGTTCGTATGGCGTGACATTGACTAATGAAACGTTGCAAACGAAGATTCAGGAGGGTTTGCGGCAGGGCGATCGGTGGGCGTCGTGGCTTGAGGGGCAGCGTAATATTTTCCGCCAGAATTCTAAAACGCTTTACGCTTCTATTAGCGATAAGTTGGATGAGTATACGCTTGAGGAGTTGCTGGACCCGTATCTTGAGGATGCGTCAGCGTTGTTGGGTATTAGTCGGCAGAATATGGATTTGACTAATCCGATGTGGACTAAGGCGTTTACTGGTAACGACGGTGCGCCGATGACTCGGGAGCAATGGATGACTACGTTGCGTACCGATAAGCAGTATGGGTGGAATAAGACGCAGCGGGCTAAGACTGAAATGGCTGAACTTGGTGATGAACTTCTACGGGCATTTGGGATGGCATGAAGGCAACCTACGCTAACGAGGATCAGGCATTTGCCGCTGCTACGGCTCTTTATGCTTCCGGTAATCGTGAAGATAGACAGAAGGCAAATCAGATTGCCAAGCAGTACGGTCATGGCAATTTTCCAGAAATGCGATCTGATTATCGCGCTCTTGGTGGTTCTTCTCAGGGGATTGTTGTGGGACCTGCACCGACTGGTCCTACAGGTCCGACAGGGCCCTCAGGGCCTTCGGGTCCGACAGGGCCTACTGCGCCAACAAATGACAACTATCAGCCCGTTGTTTTAGATGCAGAGGGGTATCTAACCGCTCTCCTTAAGCAAACGCTTGGTGTTGATAACCTTGGCGGTTGGGCTGCTGGTCTTTACAATCGCGGCGCTTCAATTACGGAAATTTTGCAGGCTATCCGCTACGGCATGGATAAAACCCCTGAGGGTCAGGCAGCGCACCAAGCGTATCTTGCTGCTTTTCCTGGGATGGATAAGTTTCTTGCTGATGGGACGTTTGCTGGTGAGTCACCGGAATTGCAGTACATTGAGTATCGGAACAGCGTGCGTGAGTCTGCTGCCCGTTACGGGATTGATAGTAGCCTGGTAACAAACCAGAAGATTGTTGACTATTTGACCAACAAGGTTTCGGCTGCCGAGATTGCACAGCGCATGGGCACAGCCGCCAATGCCGTAGCGACGACCCCGCCTGAAACTGTTGCGCTACTCAAGGACTACTACGGGCTATCAACAGGCGATCTTATTACGTTTTTCCTTGATCCCGATGAGACCGAGGCTATGCTACAAACAAGGTACACGGCTGCTCGTATTGGAACAGAAGGCGCACGCCAACAGTTCGGAATTAACGTCCAAGAGGCAGAGGCCCTTGCCAAGCAGGGCGTCGGCATCGACCAGGCCGCAGAGGGTTTCCGCACCGCAGCAGCCCGCACCGCTTTCATGGGTGGCCCAGGAGAAACGGCGTCCAGAGAGGACATTCTCAAGGGAACGTTCGGTGACCAGCGCTCTGAGGAAAAGATTTTCCGGATCGCGGCCTCTAGAACAGGACGATTCCAAGAGGGCGGCAGGTTTGTTGAGGGCCAGGGCGGCGGCGGCGCATTTGGTGGCGCAGCGACACGCTAACAATTTCTTGCAGTAATACCTGGTTCGTGTATTATGTGCATTGAGCCACAAGTTGGCCCCCTGAAAAGGGGCGCGCTAACAGGTTCATGTGCCGGGATAGGCGTTGACCGCCCTATGCCTGTGTAATAACGGTCAATCATTTAACCATGCTCCGAAACCATGCTCCCGTGGTTTTGCGCAATAGCAGATTGGGAAGGCAATGTCCGATAACTACACAGATGACGACTTCGATCTTGAGGACGACGACAGCAACAGCATCCAGTCACTAAGGAAGGCTGCTAATGCTGCTAAGAAACTCAAGGCTGAGAACGCCCGTATCAAGCGTGAACTTGCGTTTGCCAAGGCTGGTATTCCTCTTAACGACGCAAAAATGAACTATTTTGTGAAGGGTTATGAGGGGGACCTTGAGCCTGAGGCCATTCGTGAGGCAGCGGTTGAGGCAGGGTTCCTGGTCACTCAGGAGGCTCCACAAGAGCAGACGAATGATCCAGGGGTTGAGGTTGCTGCACAAGCACAGCAGCGTGTGATGGCAGCCTCGGCAGGCGCAACCTCGGAGGACATTTCTGAGGCAGCGGCTATTGCCCGTATGGAGGCGGCGATGCACGAAGGCGGCATCGAAGCAATGTTGGACGTTGCCAGACAGTACGGCGTCCCCACATCAGAAGAGTTTTAGGAGAATAAGAAATGCCAGCAGGCACCGGCACCCCCGGCTCTAACCAGAACGGTCCCCTCGCGGCACCGTACCTTTCCCCCGGCGAGATCGTTACCGCTGCGGGTCCGCTGAGCAACAACGCTCCGGCCCCCATCGTTGACATCACCCTGGGCTCGCAGTTCGTCACCAAGGCGTACGACCTTGCGATCTACCCGGCGCTCCGTCCCGAACTGATCTTCGACCAGTTTGCTACGGTTCGCGCCACCCGCCTGACCCACCGTGGCGCAAGCGTCCGGTTCTCGTTCGTTGATGACATCTCGGAGCAGGTCACCCCGCTTCTGGAGAACATCGACGTTGATAGCGTGTCAATGTCCAGCAAGGCCCTTTCGGTCGGCATGGATGAGTACGGCACCGCTGTCACCACGACGAACCTGCTTCGCGGCACTTCGATGGTCCCGATTGACCCGCTGGTCGCGGAGCGTGTCGGCTACAACGCTGGCATCTCCATCGACACGCTGGCCCGTCAGGCTCTCGATGTCGCGTCGATCACCTACGACGACGCTTCCACCGACACCATCACGGAGATCGGCTCTAACACGGACTACCTGAACTCGTATCTGCTTCAGGAGGCCGTTGCTACGCTCCAGTCGAACAACGTGCGTCCGATGCGCGGCGGCAACTACGTCGCTGTCGTTTCCCCGTACCAGGCCCAGCAACTCAAGTGGGATACCACGGACACGGGCTGGCGCTACGTTACCTCTCGTAACGAGGGTGCGGCTGGTAACAGCATCTTCCAGGGCGAGATCGGCACCTACGAGGGTGTCCGTATCATCGTCAACAACCACCTGACCAGCAACGGCATGGCTTACGTCATGGGCGCTGAGGCTCTTGCTAAGACGTACTCGGATGCTCCTGGCTTCGGCCCGAACCCGCGCGTCGTGGTCTCTCCGGTTGTGGATAAACTGCGTCGTTTCGCCAGCATCGGCTGGTACCACCTGGTCGGCTACTCGGTGTTCCGCGCTGATGCGCTGATCCGCATTGAGACTGCCGCTACCCTTAAGCCTGCTGCGTAGGCTTAATCCTTGAGTGTGGGGAGGGGCCTGGTTTGAGTGGGCCTCTCCCCCGCTAAGGGGAAGGAACCTTATGCCTAACAAGGTGAAGAAGGTTATGGGAGAGTACAAGCGTGGCACTCTCCATTCAGGCTCTAAGAAGGGGCCTAAGGTTAAGTCTCGTAAGCAGGCGGTCGCTATTGCTTTGAGCGAGCAGCGACGTTCACGAAAGCGTGGTAAATAAAATGGCTATGTTTGATGGCAAGAAGGTGCCGGGCAAGAAGGCTGCTAAATCTGGGCGTAAGTACGGCAAGCAGAGGGTTGCCGGGTACAGCACAGTAAAGAACACAGATGGCACTCGGGCTAATACGCCTCCAAAGCGCGCGACGGCCACTCGCGGTCCGTCTGGGGCCTACAACCGTGGGCAGAACAGGGCGGTTGCTCAGGGTATGGGCGCTGAGGGTCCGAAGCGCCGTAGCCCGGTTAAGAAGGCAGTAGCAAAGAAGCGTGGCCGCTAAGAAGGCGTTTTGGGAGCGGCCTAACCCGTCCCGAAAGTCTAAACCGCTGTCAGCGAGCCAGAAGGCTGCCGCTAAGGCGAGGGCTAAGAGGGCGGGTAGGCCGTATCCTAATCT
>Ga0099851_1000815_pt1 | contig 13142 bp, 14 predicted proteins | sample CB_VirMetaG_6_FD_78176 | JGI IMG/M metagenome (GOLD analysis project Ga0099851, IMG submission 78176) | Freshwater to marine saline gradient viral communities from Chesapeake Bay - CB_1508_2 Viral MetaG | ecosystem: Environmental > Aquatic > Marine > Coastal | place: USA: Chesapeake Bay... | reverse complement strand
AGGGTATCGCACACAGACAATTCCAATACCTTAACTTCTTTGAATGCATCGTAGTTAAGTTCTTGTATCGCTCTTTTTGCGTGGAACAAAACCTTGTAACGCTCCTCATTATTAATCAAAGAATGGTTACCTGCATACATCAACATAAAATTATTGACGATATCATACAGGCTAACGTATTGATATGACCCCCAATTATCTTGGTTGTTATAGTAGTCGAACTGTGATATATAAGCCATAGTTATCTATTATTGTTGTTGCTGCTGCTCCCTCTCTTCAACTTTGGCAAATTGATAAACCTCAGCCTCACGAATAGATATTCCTGCGTATTGAAGAATCTTCTGAATGAGTCTATACTCATCCTCAAGTGGAACCTCAAAGTCCTGATAGTCAGGCTGAGATTGGTCAAACGCAGGTTCTCCGTTTAATAGTGTAACATAGGTCCATTTCGGAGACTTAGGATACCGGATGTACTGACTCAAGATTTGACCTTGCTTCGATACAGTCTCCGGGTATATAGTCATCAATGATGCCTCCTGCGTATATGCAGGGTATGTATCTGATGGTGCAGTTAGCAATGAATTTGTCAGAAGAGTAATCTTGTTGTGGCTAACCCTCTCCACCTCGTTCACAATACTTTTGTCGTAGACCGCATAGTCTTGCGGAAACACCGTAAAGATGTTTGCAGACAAAAGAAGAATAGTCGTAGATACCACAGAAACCACAGTGGCTTGTGCCCCGGTGGAGAGGTTAGCAACAATGTCTCCAACTGCTACACCATCAGCAATGAATGTAGCCGTTGAATCCTCCAATGAGTTTAAGACAGTGTTTGTATTTTGACCCTGAGCAAGGATAACAGGATAGCATAACACCTTATTTATCATAAAGTAATCATCACCCGTTGTCGTCAATGATGGGAGAAAATATGTATTTGATACATTGTGGCTCAAGAAGTTAGTGACAGAAAATATGTCAATCATTTCCTCAACACCCTTCTTCAGGTCCGCATATCCGGTCCCTGATGTCCTCAAGTTCTCTTTATTTACAAGCGTATTGTACTCAGAAAAATATTCCTCGAAGATTTCTAACTGAGCCTGTTGAGCATATAGGTTGAAATCTGAAGGAGAAATATACCCGTAGTTGTTCTTATTAACCACGGAAAGTACAGTATTTCTAACCGAATTAATCATCCCTTTCTGTTTCCACAAATATACATAAAAAAAAAGAGGGGGTTGCTCCCCCTCTCGTTTTAAGATATATCGCTTATTATGCGGACTCCAAGTGGACCTCCAACATCTTCAGAGCCTCGATACCCTCGTCAGACTTCAGGAACAACGATACCAAAACATATGGGTCTTCGCCATATGGAACGGTAAGCATCTTCTTCTTGTTTGTCGGGGTATTGTACCACACCTCTTTGTTTCCGTTTCTGAATCCCAACAATCCCTTATCAAAGAAGATATGGACGTTTGATTGCAGTTTCAGCATTGGGTCCTCAAGAGCCTCAAGGAACTGCTTTGGATAGTTACGGGCATAGATAAGGATATCACGCTTCAACTCGGCAGTCGTAACCTTTGTGGTATCACGTTGGAAGAGAACACGACCAACTGTTTCAAGTTGCTCAATGCTCATCTCACGTGCAGCAATCAATGCATCAACCTCAGAGGTCAACTCCTCTACCTCCTTAACTGCGTCACGCTCATTATCAACTTCTTCAAAAAGAACATTGTTCTGAGGATGGTAGTAAAGGAACTCCTGTAGTACAGGATTGGTTTTTGGGACAAACAAAAAGCCACGCTCAAAGATGATTGGCTCGATAAGCGGGTTGCCATCTTGCTCATCCTCAAATGGGGACTTTTGGTTTACTGCGTAGCGGAGAGCCCGGTTCTGATTCTTTTCCTCATCATACCACATTAGTGGATACCTACGTGTGTTTCGAGTTGAGATTGTGTAGGACAGTGGTGCGAGTTCGTTGCGAAGACGGTAGTACCTGTCTTTCGGTGTCAATTTTACTTTTTTCATTTTAGATAAGATATGATTTGAATTTAAAAAAGGGGAGTGTCTTTGAAGACACCCCCCCACTGAAAATCTACGGATTAGGCTCCGTAACGGAACAGGAAGAAGTTGTTCGCTCCCAAGGTGCACACGGCACGCTCAGAGAGGAAGTTAACTTCCATTGCATCGAGGTCGCTTGTTGCAGCACCTCCGGCAGAACCTGTAATCCAAGTTTTGTACCTGCGGTCTTCAGCCTCAGACGCACGGTAACGCACGTGGAGGAAAGGACGCTTGGCATTCTTACCAAGGATTTGGTCGTACACGGTGGTAGAACCTGCGGGAACGAGCATACCTGTGATGACGTTAGCAGTGGTTGTACCTGTAGTAGACAGGGTCAAACCCCCACGCATAGTCGGGTCGTTCAGGTATTTCCAATCTGACTTGTAGAAGTCGTAACCTCTGCGGAATCCACTGAAGCCAAGGTTCAAAGCCATATCGGTGTCGTTGTCGAACAGACCGAAAGACGCAGCGTTAGCAGAACCTGTTGGACTGAAACCGTTCAAAGTAGCCAACATATCGTCAATGTCGAAAGAGAACTCACGGTTAACGAAGAGAACATTCTCCTCGATAGAGCCCTGCTTGTCAAGACGAGAAACGATTGTGTCGAAGTCAGCCAAGGTGGAAGGACTACCTGCACCCCATACGTTACCACGAGAGTTAACTACGTAGAATACGCCTTCAGAACCTTTGTTACCGAAGTTAGGGTTCAACGCAGGGTTAATTACACCTGAACCTGTTTCAGCAGGAACGGCTTCCAACATAGAGGTCTCAAGGTAATCTTCAAAGCGGAGACGAGTCTCGTGCTCTGATTTCAAATACCACAGGTAGCCTGTAGCACCATTCTCGGTGGTTACTTCAACCCATCCAATCTGAGCCATATCAGAACCTGAAACGGCATACTTGTCTTTGATAATGATGGGTGAGTTGCTGAAGATTTCATCTTCGGCTTCCAATGAACCAACCATACCCACAGTGCCCTTCTTAAATTCAGAACCGTAGATGAATACGGTGAATTTGTTGGCTGCTGAAGCATTAGTCATACCACCACCCTCATAGAAGGCTACATCAAAGGTGTCAGCCGAAGTGTTAACTGCGGTAACGATACCCTTGTTTTGAGTAGGACCTGCTACGTTGGGGGTAATCATAACGGTTTGACCTGCACGAATTGCGATACCTGTCACACCCAAGTCGTTGACTGTGAAGGTAGCACTGTCAGCACCTGTCAGAACAGTGGTGGTTACATCCACGTACTTGGTGTGAAGACGACCTTGTTCTGCCCATTTGATTTGGTCAGAGTTAGAAGGCATCTCAGCACCAACCATACGAAGGAAGGATGCAACGGTGCGGTTTCCGTAACGCTCAAATTCTTTCTCATAAGTATCAGGGAGATACTGATTCAAGAAGTTGAAGTTAGTAATGTAATTGGTGGATAGGGCAACCTGCTCTGCTGAGGGTTGCAACTGATATCCGGGAGTTGATAGAACTGCCATTTTTTTCTTTTGTTAAAGGGTTTTTTACAATCTTTTTGCACTCTTGATTTTCAACCCACGACCTACGCCTGAGTCTACTTCTCGGATTTGCACTCCCCCCTTATTCATTGCCTCGGGTGCTTTACGCTCAGACATATTCACATTTTTTATCTTGCGTGTCACATCCTCTGTGGCATCTGCCAAGCCCTGTTCATAAAAGAACTTAGCGAACTTATCGGGGTTCATTGCGATGGCTAACGCCTTGTGGTATCCTACTGCGTCATTCATAAGACCATTCTCATCCAAATACTTATTGATAAAGTTCATCGGACTTGATTGGACCTTCTTTAACTCAGTGGAATCCCCGGGAGCAAAAACAAGTTTACGGTCATTTAAATTGAACTCAAAACCTTTGAATCCTTGACCAAATACTTCGTCGGTTTTCTGTTGAAACCACTGACGCTTTCTTTCTTGCTCTTCGTTTAAGGTGCTCGCCTGTTGAATATATTGCTTGTAAGCCTCATACTCCTCTTTCTCTGCTTCAGGAATACCAACCGTTCTTGACTCAAGGGGTTGTTTGTACTTTTCCTTCTGCTCGGTAAAGTAAGTCTTGGCTTTTGCAATAGCCTTTTTCTTTGCTAATTTAGCCTTCTTGACATCTGTTTCGTCATCGAAGTCCTCATTGTACTTGAAGTCTTCCATCATAGCCTCGATGTCATCTTCATCAAGACCATCCTCAGTTGCCAAGAAATACTGCTTCAGCATTTTATCCGGGTCCATAGTGTCAAAGTCTTCCTGCAACTTTAGGTAGTCTTGGATTCCACGACCCGTATCTTTTTTGTACTTCAGGAACGCTGCCACGTCTTCAGGCAAATCTTCATTGCTCTCACGTGTAGCAACCAAATCGTCAAACGACTTGATTTCCTTGTTGTACCTTTTTCCAATATATGAAAGAACGTCTTCCTCTTTGAGTTCAACAGGGTCTTCGGCAGGGGGCTGACCTTCTTGGTCACCATTACCTTCAGCACCTTGTGCTTCTTCGTTCAATTCTTGCTCGTGTTTGTCGAGCAACTCTTGTTCCTTTTCTGCAACCCCTTTTTCGGCTCCTGTTACTTCTCTTACTTTAAATTCCATTTGATTGAATTTTTATGCAAAGTTAATAGAAAAATTATTTATCCTCACCGAGGGGAGAACTCAGCCAAATCAAAACCATCAAGAGAGTCTTCATTTGACTCAAATCTTAAAGGTGGCGTGTTCAACTTCCTTTGATTTATCAACTGAGACTGCTCGGTATTCTGCTGACTGATTCGTTTTGACTTAGCATCTTCCCTCGCTTGTTCTCTTTTAGACAACTCAGCACCTGCTGCTTGTGCTAATTGAACATTATAATTGAACTCTTCAGCCATCAGTTGACTCTTAAGTTGTGCTTCTCCCTTCATCTTCTCCATCTCGAATGCAATCTCTGCTTGTTTGAGTTGCATCTTCTGACGTGTCTCCATCTCAATCTTCTGAACTGCCAACTGTGCAGCCATTTCCTGAGACTTGAGTTGTTGTTGAGCAGTCATCGCTTGTTTCTGCATCATCATCTTTTCTTCTCGTTCTTGCTTCTTAACCCGCTTAAGTTTCAACAATTGATTTGCAAGTTTGATATTCTTCAACTCACGGATATCAATGGCATCCTCAAGATTGATATCACCTTTCTGCAAAGCAATCTGAATGTTCTGCTCGAGTTGTGCTCTTTGCTCTTCATCGGGAGAAACATCAATAAAGATTCCAAAGTCATAGATGTAGAGGTCCTTGATTTCATTAAGGATTGACACATTGAATTTGCCAATCTTATTTGCGAAGTCATCCTTGAAATCTGCATACTCCAATATGTCAGCAATCCTGTAGGTAAGTGCCTCGGATATTGACTTGAACAAGTATAATCCACCATCAAGGATATGACGTGTAGCAGTATTTGAATTGAGTGCTGCCAACTTTTGAACGCCAACCAACGAATGGGGGTCAGGGTCTGAGCCATCACGAGCCTCATTCAATCCCGTTACCGCACGAATCATATCAAGGTAGTGATTGTAATTGGCAATCAACATCTGCGTTTTTGCAGCACCGGAGTTACTATTTAATTCCTGAATTGGGACACGTGCATTATTGAAGTCACCGTCTTGGGTGTAAGAACGCCCGATAACGCTACCTGTTTGGAAGTAAAGCCTCAATGCATCCTCAGGGTTATAAGCGTTGCCTGTCCCCAAGTCTACTTCGTTAAGACCATCCGCATCAATAAATACACCATCAGGTACTACTCTTGCGATAACTTGTTGCAGTTTCAAATGGGTCATCTGAATCAAGTCCGCAAAAGGAATCATCCTGCGAACCAAAGATTCGATAACGCCTTTATACATACGAGGTGCTACCGCAACATAGTTTGGAAGAGCGTGTTGAGATGCTGACTTTGGACGAACCATATTCTCAGCCATCTCCCACTTCAACAAGATGTTGGTTCCCATAACCATAATGCCGTTGTACCAAACATCAATGGTCTTCTCTACTTTCTCGAAACGACCTTCCTCCATCATCTCAACAGGTGGGTTGAAAGTGTCATCCTTCTCAACCATACGAGTCCCCCCATTGTCAAGAATCTTTTTCTTATAGACAATCTTTTGGGTGGTCTTATAGTTGTAGTAAAGTAAAGTGCAAGTATCTCTGTAGAAGATATTGTTCTCGTAGTATTGAGCCACGTTGTAGTAATCATACCAACTCTGACTATACTTTGAGATTTCCTCCAAATCCTCCCTTGTAAGGGTTGGGTCAATCTTCATTAACTCAGTGATTGGAAGCGTCTTAATCTCGCCCCAATAAAAACAATCCCGGAAGTATGGGTCTTCTGTATAACTGTATACGATATTAGCCGGGTCCACATATGATATCTCAACTCCTGCCCCGGGCAAAAACTCGTGCTTCTCAACGCCAATACCCAAAACAGTAAGGTCGTAGTCGCAACGCTTCCTTATGTATTGGTAGTTGTTCTCGTCAAGTATAGTATTGATTGCCTCCTCTTCTGCTATCTCAATAGCAGGTTTGTAGTTGAGTTGCATATACAATGACAACTCCTCATCTGTAGATGGCAATTCATCCGGGTTCATAGTGAATGGGTCTACTCCGGTCTGCTCTTGAATGTTTTGCAACAAGTCCTTAGCAACCATCTGACCCTCAATCATATCTTGGTACTTGCTCCTCTTAGACTGAGACATCGCATCCTGAGCATATGCCTTAACCTTAAAAAGGCGGTCAGACATACCGTTCACAACAATATCAACAAACTTGGGGATGATTGGTACGGGAGTCCAATCCAAATTCAAATATGAAAGGTCTCCGTTGATAGCAAGTTCGTCCTTATACTTCTGAGTTGATTGCTCACCACGTGCATATAGGCGTAGCCTATGGAAGTCCCTCCATTGACTATAATACCTGCATTGATTCCCATCCTTACGAAACCATTCATACTGAATGGCTTGTCCTATCTGTAGCCCGAATTGCTCCGTGTTCTTTTCAGCATCGGACACGAATTGACTTGGGAATCCCACAGACGATATATCCACCTTGACATCTTTCATCTATTTAATTGGCTTATAGTTCCCTTATTGTTGTATGTAGCAAAGTTAATGCTAATTTTTGATTGTGCTTTTTCCGGCTGATACAGATGCTTTTGAGTAGCCATTATAGCCAATCCTGAACTAATAGACGCATCAAACCTTGTACGGTTGTTTATATCAAATTTAGCCCAATCCTCTAACGTGCGAGTAAAGGGCATAGTTCCCATCTCTTCGGGGTCCCTATACTTGCCCTCTAAGTCAAGACCGATATGTTTCTCAATGTAGGACTCAATCGCTGCTGCGTGTGCTTGTTTCACGTCCTCAGAAGAGTTAGGGATACCTCCGAGTTCCCTCTCAGCCTTTGACAGTTTTGCATATGGCTTATCGGGACGATTAAGGCAGAACCCCCTATACCCACGATTCTTCATATGGTATAGAAGCCTTGGCTTGTTATTCTCTATAAGGATTGGCATTCCATAAAAAGCACACGCCATCAATACCTCCTCAAAGAATATCTCTGCCGTCTGAGGACGGGCTATATATTCAAGGAAGAACTGATTGACCGGACCCTCGTCCATATGGAAGCCTGTAAGACCGTGCAATGCACCGTTTGAACCCTTCCCTACCACTACACCCGAGATATCGTATGAGTCGCATCCAAACGCCCCCATATGGTCATTCCCGGGATATCTGATTCCATTACGTTCAACAACTCGATTCTGAAGGTTCTTGCCGGGAAGCCACGACACCAAGAACCTACCCCGGGTATCGGGGGACCATATAACCTTGGAGTCCTTTATCCCATCCTTCCAATGAAACGAGCCACGGGTTACGTGATGCTGCTGAATCAGGGAATCATTGTAATCAATTTGCTGATATATCTTGGTAAGATTGAATAGGGCAGCCTTGCTCTCATCCCTGAAAGCGTGAGACTCTGTCCTTGGGAACTGACGGTAGTATTCATTCAAAGCATCTGCATCAGACTTTAAGGATTCAACCTCAGCCTCCCAATAGTCAATAGCCCCATTCATAATCCAATTATCGTCAACCCCCCGGATTGGCTGAGATGGTTTACGCAGTACAGGCATCCCGTACCTATCTATAAACCCTTCCATATTCCACTCCATAGGGATAAACAAAGCGTATAACCCTGACTTGGTCTGACCGTTGGCATTCCTTGATGAAACCCTTGAGTCATCATACATCTGCTTGAAGTTGTCACCACCCTTTGCCAAGGCATTGGATGTGGACCCCATCATACACTTCCCAATAATTTTGCTACCAAGTCGCAGACAGGTTTTGGTTACCCTCCAATTGTTCAGAATGTTTACAGGCTTTACCCACTTGCCACTTTCGTCGTGAGCCAAGAACAGTAACTTCTCTCCGTCATAGGAGTTGTCCTCGGTGTTCTTCCAATCTATGGTAGTATCCAATCCATCAATCTCCTCGGTTGATGTCTCAGACATATTCCTCTTGGTAATCTTAGAAGCCGGGACCCGGAAGGCTAACTCTGTCTTTGGCTTGTCCATACCGTCCTGCACGGGCTTGAAAAAGAATGGCAGGTTTGAACTAATTGGCACAACCTTATCCGTGAACATCTTTTTGGCATCGGCTCCTGTCTTGGATAATATTCCAACTCGGGAATCCCTTGCGAGTGTACCTATGTTTACGCACTCAGATGAAGACATAAAGGAAAATCCTGAACGTCTTATCTTCAGGTATATCATACCGAATGACCTTATATCAGCACGACAGGCTTCCCAAAATATGTAGAATATCCTGTTTGCTTCCCTGAAATCCGGATATCCAATGTCAATCTTTGACCACTGAAGATACATATAGTGGGCTCCGGTTATGTACGTTGGCTTACCATTATTCATAAACCATAACCCCTGCTCTCTCCGGTCAAACTCCTGCTCGATATAGTCTACCCACTTGTTCTTGAAATCATTTGACATCTCATTCCACTGAAAGATGGAGGATATCTTAGACAATGGAGTTGGTAACTCCCCCCTCTCCCAATACTGCTCAGATGGACTCGAGTGTCTTTGAAGACACTTGTCAGGAACTGCCGGGAGTGCAATGTGTAGCCCGGCTATATTTACAACCTCCCCTATCTGCCCGGTTTTAGAAATAACGACAACATCGTAGTGTGGGTCATAACCGTACCCCCAACTTCGATTGCGGTTTTTATTGGACAGGACTTGCTTGGGTATGTAGTTTTGAACCACATAGTACAAACTACTTTGCCCTTCGCTCTGCCCATCCTTGCTTTGTGTCGACTTTTCTAACCCCTTCATCATTTCCTTCTAATATATTCTTTTCAGATTCTATGCGTGACAGAATCTCAAAAGCGTCAAAAACTGCCAACCTCTTGGAGGCAGCAGCATTCTTTAATCTATCGGCAGCCAACTCATCGCTGAGGTCAGGCTTTATGATGTCCTCCTTGGCAACCTTTATCAGTTGCTCAACTGCAATGTATCCGGCTTGAATAATCTTTTCACGCAACTCCTTCGGGTCCATCTTTACGCAATTTTAAGAATAAAACTTGAACAAGGCGTGATTCATCCCCACTTCCAAAGTTCTCAAACAACGCACGAGAATGTGGGAACCGAGTACCAAAGATTAAAGCCCTATTAAACTTCATATGAATGGAGCACATCTTCTTTTCATTTTCGTCATATATAATCGTCCCATCGGTATCAGGATGAGTTTCGTTTAAATACAACAGAGCAAGGATGTCACCCATCATCTCATCAGTGTGGATGAAGTTTGGCTCATCCTGACCTTCCGGGGATTGGCGTATGAAGTTGTATACAGTTTCATACTGCAACCCAAAATAGTTCTCGATGAAGTGTTGGAACTCATCATCATTCCGTGGCTGAATGCCTTTGAATACTTTATCAGCGTTAAAGACTTCTTCAAATCCATAAGACAGAGCATCACGCACGTATGCGGTTGGGTCTGTCAGTACATTGTCCAATACGATTAGATTCATAATTTGATTGTTATTTGATGGTCGAACATACGATAGAGTTTTTCCCCATCGACATAAAACTCATATTCACTGTCCGGCTGAAAGCACACCTTGTCTCCGGGAAGTACACCGTGCCGGAGCAGTTCGGTGTTAGGATACACCATCACTCCCATTAGGGGCTCGTGTGTCGTTGGCTTCTTTACATAAGACTCCTCAGGCGGGATTGGTCTTACAAAGCAGTATCTGTCATATGCGTTCCACGTGGAACCATTTCGGTATAAAAAGAATTGGTCAGGTTCTATGAAGAATAAATCCTCCTTGAAAAAACTCTTGCCACTCTTTCTCCTGCCCTTGATGTCATTGTAAAATTTAAAAGTATTGTGATGCACAAGAAGGGTATCACCCTTTTGTATTGGACCACTGTACCCCAATGGCAACTCAATTACCTCAGCCTGACGATTTGAAAAACGATGGTCCTCCTCAGACGTATTGAATATTACATCAACACCTGCTATCTCTTTGGTATTGTCATACCGCTTACCATCTATAGGTCTCGCTATAAAGTAAAACGGTGACTGCATCATATATTGATATTGTATTCAATAGAAACAGGAACCGTATCATTAAACTCCTTCCAAAGAACTACCTCATTCTTTTCGTTAATGATGTAAATCTTGATAGACTTCTTAACCTCATCGTATCTGATGAGGTGAATCTCCTGAGACTCGTTAAGAACCTTTTGCCCTACTATATAGTGCATAGCCCCGTTCTTGTAGTCGGGACCTACCGATATCTTTCTGATATCCATGTTTCATTTGATTTGATTTTAAATTCCTACTTTCCATACGTTAACGTCAGATGATGGTACATTACTCCACCCTCCTACAAGAGTATGGGTATAAAGACCTCCCCTATCAACTCCTGAGCCGTCACGCATAATTTCCCAAGTGAGAATATCTCCCGCATTTACCTGCAAAGGAATGGTTAATTCATATGGAGTGGATACCCCTACGCTATCAATCTCAACCATCTTAGATGGAGATATTTGAATGCCGTTTATCAACGCCCTAAACGCAATAACCGCAACGCCACCTGATGACCCCTGCCTTTCAAAGTTTGCATACCCATTGAAAAGATATAGCCCACCCTGATTAAACAATATTACTCCGTTTGCAAACAACTGAACAGGTGTACTTAGGTTTCCTTGGGCAGGACCAAATCTTACTTGAAGTGGTATGTTTAAGCCGGAGGGTTCTTGGTTCACGTTTGATGCACTTGACAATACAGGAGTAACTCCTAAAGCCAAGCCACTAACTATAAATCCCTTGATATCATTAATCTGATAATTCTTGGTAATGTTTGAATCATCAGCATCACTGCCAATTAAAATATCCAACCCGTTAATTGAACCATCAACGGGATATGTACTAATTCGTGCCATTTTGTTTTCTTGTTATTTTTCCGGTTTGTATATTGATAATAGCATCATTGCCATACTTCAACATCAAAGCATTTTCGTGCTCGGAGAAATCAGAACGAAGCAAATCAATCTGCTTTAAGATTGAATGCTTCTGCAATGAGACATCAGCAAGATGGCTTTTCATCTTGTTGAACTCAGTGTGCATCGCTTGGGTTTTACCCAATTCTTCCTCTGTCAAAAATTGCTTTGTGTTCGGTTCAATTTTTACTGTTTTCATTTGATTTGATTTTTGTATAATACAAAGGTAATTATTTTTCCGAGGACTTCTTCCAACCTATCTCACGCTGATATCTTACGCCTACCCCCTGACTCGAATAGGTCAGGTTGAACACATTTCGGTCTTGCCTATACCCAATGGACGCATCCCATCCTTTTACAGTACCACCAACCCCTATGACGATAGCCTTGTTACGCTCCTCAATGATTGCCGTTGGTCTTCGGTTTTGGAATATAACCTCCCGGCTCGAAATACGATTCTTGAACACCAACTCATTCAATACAATCAAAGCACTACTGTCATTCTTGACAGTATCCAAGTAGTGAACTTTGGCATAATAGTCCTTCAGTATAGCCATTGTATCAATGGGAGTAAGGACATACTGAGTATCTCCCGGCTGCCAAACAGTATCGTAAATAGGGATGGTATCCGTATGATGCACCGCATATGGCGTAGGAACACCCTTATATACGGTGTACGGGATAGAATCCCCCGGGAGATATTTAATCTCCGGAGGTATTGGGGTTGAGCACTGACGTAGAAAGAGCCACATAATCGCAGCCCCTATAGCAAAAAATAATAGGTTACTTCTTGCTCTTTCCACTACTCTTAGCCTTTGGTTGCTTGGTAGATGCCTTTGGTTCTACAACCACAATAGGCTTCTTAGCGGTCAAAGACTTCAGCATCTCAATCAGTCCGGGGTGCGGATATACGTCAGTTTTATCCTTGCGTACTGAATTGTGGGTGTAGACACCGGGTTGAGCAGATAATGCTCTTGAGCATATTCCCCATATGTCATCGTTGTAGTCCAACGGAATCTTATATCTATCATTCCAAAGAAGTAATAATTCTTTTACTGCCTCAATCTGAGCGTCAGTGTAATTGTGCCAAAACTGATGACCTTTGAAAGGAGTGTCCAACTTAATCACTTGGTCCAAAGGAACCTCACGATTAACGTAGTTGACATACTTGCCTTTGCCAACCTCTTTCAGGAATCCCCAATTGCAAATCTCAATACCAATAGACAATTTGTCTAATGGCTGAAATGCCAACCCCTGATTATTGAAGGTATTAGTTTTAAGTCCCAAATGATATGCCCACTTTGTGGATGAGAATCCCTGAGCAATCAAACCCTTAGAATCAATAACAACGCAGGTTGCTACCCGGTCACGTGTTTGCTCCCAATACTTGAATACACCCTCAGCATTGTCATTACCCGCAGTATGATGCAGATAGATTTGTTTTTTAGGAGTTTCCTCATTGATATAATGGGCAGCCCCAAAGGTTACTTGTTTGATATTCATTTTCCTTGTTTTTACTTAGTCTTTTTTGTCATACTTTGAAAACATCT
>Ga0099851_1000814_pt1 | contig 13150 bp, 11 predicted proteins | sample CB_VirMetaG_6_FD_78176 | JGI IMG/M metagenome (GOLD analysis project Ga0099851, IMG submission 78176) | Freshwater to marine saline gradient viral communities from Chesapeake Bay - CB_1508_2 Viral MetaG | ecosystem: Environmental > Aquatic > Marine > Coastal | place: USA: Chesapeake Bay... | reverse complement strand
TAGTGTTGCTGGAGCAGCGGCTGTAGCGCAATCACAAATTAAAAATATTGTGGAAATGCTGCATGATTTAGAAGCTAGATATCGGGCATTTGATCAACGACTTGATAAAGGTCATACTCAAATTGAAACGCAAGCACAAAAGCTTGGAGTGCTTGCCAAGATGATGGACCCTTCTAATGAAGCAACAAGACACAGAGAAATGTCTAATATTCTTACACGTATTGACAGGGCTGAAAAAGATATATCAAAATTAATTAGCATGCACAATGGCAAACATCCTAAAGTAGAATAAGTATGAAAGAAAAATTAATAATTGATGGAGCCATTGCAACACCAGCATTAACAATGCCGTGGTGGTTACATATTTTTGAAGAATGGATGCAATTTGGAATAAGTATTGTTACTTTACTTTTAGTTTGTTCACGGTTATTTGTTTTATATAAAGAACATAAGGAGAAATAATATGCCATACGGAAAAGGAACTTACGGTAGTAAGAAAGGTCGTCCACCAAAGAAAGATAAAATGATGGTCGAAAAGAAAAAGGCACCTAAAAAGAAGAAGTAAAATGTCTGTCAAATACAGAGGCGAAACTTTTTCAGGTTACAATAAACCTAAACGAACTCCTAATAAAAATAAAAAGTTTGCAGTACTTGCAAAGCAGGGAGAACAGGTTAGGTTAATTCGTTTTGGTGATCCTAATATGACTATTAAAAAGGATCAACCTTCACGTAGAAAAAGTTTCAGAGCCAGACATAAGTGTGATAGTAATCCACCTAGTAAACTTTCTGCCAGATATTGGAGTTGTAAAAAATGGTAAAGAAACGTGGACTTTACGATAATATTAATCGCAGAAAGAAGAAAGGAATTTCCAGGTCTAAAGCAAAAAGCACTATTAGTGATGAAGCTTATGCTAATATGAAAGCAGGATTTCCTAAAAAGAAAAAGAGATAATTGAAATGCCAAAATTAACTTTATTAAATATGGTTCAAAATATCCTTAGCGATATGGATAGTGATGAAGTAAACAGCATTTCTGATACTGTTGAATCAAGTCAGGTTGCCACAATTATTGAAACAACTTATTATGATTTAATCTCAAATAAAACTATCCCTGAACATCTTACTCTTGTTCAGTTTGAAGCTTTAGCTGATAACACAAAACCAAATTATCTTCAGTATCCTGCTACCGCTACTCAAATTGAGTGGTTTAAATATGATTGTAGAGATAGTGTTTCAGATACAAAAATTAATTATCAGACTATTCAATACCTAGACCCAACTGAATTTATTGAATTTGTAAATAATCGAGACAGTTCTGATTCTAATGTAAGCACTATTACAGATTTAAGCGGAATTAAATTACTTATTAAAAAGAATGAAAATCCATCATACTGGACTTCATTTGATGATGAATATATTATTTGTGATAGTTACGATAGCTCTATTGAAAATACTTTACAAAAAAGTAAAACGCAAGGGTATGCTAAACTAGAACCAACATTTAGTTTGACTAATAATTTTATTCCAGATATTGATATTGATTTATTTCCATTACTTCTTTCAACTGCAAAAAGTATTGCCTTTCTAACCTTAAAGCAACAATCTAATCCTGCTGCTAATGCTGCTTCCCGAAATCATTTGGTTAGGCATCAGAACAATCGGCATCGATTAAATGCAGCAAATAAAGTTTATTATCCAACTTACGGAAGAAAATGAAAGGGCGTTAAATGACCGTAACATCTTTTGTCACACCTACTAAAGTTGAATACGAATTACAAAAAGATACAGCAACAGGTTTAATTAAGTTTAATCCACTGCAAGGTGGTGCTATTCCCAAGATTCTTGATGGATGGTATACAAGTCAAAAGTTTGTGGATGCTGCATGGAATACTTATCTTAAATCTTTTGAAGGTAAACCTGATATGCGCTTGAAAGAAAATAAAACTGTTTTTAAATCAGAAGAATAATTTAAATGGCTGTTGGTGCAAAACCATATAATACATTTGTCGCTGGTTTAATTACTGAGGCAGGGCCACTTACCTTTCCAGAAAATGCCAGTGAAGATGAATTAAACTGCGAACTATTCCGTCAGGGTAATAGGCGCAGAAGGTTAGGTATTGATTACGAAGATGGTTATACTCTTAGCGCAACAAATATTAGCACTTCAACTGCCAGAGATCAAGGTATTAAAACTTATGTTTGGGAAGCTGTTGCTGGTAATGGCAACCGAAACTTTTTAATTATTCAACTTGATACAACTTTACATTACTATGATCTTGCCAATGATCCTTTGAGCGGTGGTAAAAAATCTTTTACCACAGATTTAAGCACATATGCTGCTTCTGGTGCCACAGATATTGGATCGGAATTAGTTTCTGTTGCATCTGGTAGGGGTTTGGCTTTTGTCAGTTCACCAAAAATTGAACCGTTTTCAATTGAATACGATCCTGATTCAGATTCCATTAATGAAAAACAAATTGAAATTCGTATCAGAGATTTTGATGGATTAGATTATGATGTAGAATTTGTTGACGCTGGAGCCGGAACAGCCATTGGCAATATGACAGGTGGTGGTGGTTTGGCTGCATCATTTAATGGTTCTGTTGAAAATGCTGCTTCATCATCATCTGTTGCCAGTGCAACTGCCACAATTGGAAATGATTGGGGTTCTAATAAAAAGATAACCAAGTTTGTTGTTAAAAGTCCTACTGATTCTAACTTTGGTGGTACTGCTAATACTATTAAATTGCAAGGATCAACAGATAATTTTGCAACTTCTATTGAAACATTATACACAACAACATATGCAAACAGCGGAACAAATCTTGAGGTTGTGGTAAGCTCTGGTATTAATACAACAAGTGCTTATGCATATCATCGTATTGAATTTTCAGGTGGTGGTGCATCGACATCTTATTGTTCTGAAGTAGAATTTTATGAAGACCTTTCTGATACATATGAACCTAATTATGAACCAAGTTCGTTATTAAATACCCATAGCTATAATCTAAAAAATCAAGGATGGAACTCACCAGGTACTGGTGTTGCTAATCCTAGTGATACATACTTTACTTCTAAAAGTGTTTATCCATCAAACAATAAACAATGGTGGACAGGAAAAGATAACGATGATAATTTCAGTGCTGATCTATTAGCAAAGTTTGATGGTGGTAATACTCTGGCACCCAGAGGACATTATATTTTAAATCCTTTCTATAAAGATCGTAGTGCTGCTTCAGGTGTTGCTAATATTGTAGTGGAATCTGAAGAAAAACGTCCAAAGTATATTCAATTTTTTGCAGGGCGTGTCTGGTATCTGGGTATTGAATCTTCAAATATCAATGGTAATATTTTCTTTAGTCAAGTTTTAACAGATGTTAAAAAGGCAGGCAAATGTTATCAGGAAGGTGACCCAACATCAGAAGAAATTAATGAACTTATTGATAATGACGGTGGTGTTATTGTTATTCCTGAAATTGGAAATGTTCTTGGCTCTATTGTTATCGATAGGTATCTTCTTGTATTTGCTACTAATGGTGTATGGTCTATCAGTGGTGCTTCAGAAGATGGTTTTAAAGCCACAGACTACCAAGTAACAAATGTAACTTCTGTTGGATGTAATAGTGCAGGATCAATTCTGGAAGTTGAAGGGCGTCCTTATTGGTGGAGTACAACAGGTATTTTTACAATTGCTCCAGATCAAATCAGTGGTCGTCTGGCTGCACAATCTCTGACACAAAATACTATTGAATCATTTTACTTAGATACCATTCCAAATATTTCTAAAACTTTTGCCAGAAGTATTTATGATCCAGCAACAAAAAGGATTTATTGGTTTTATAGTAAGACTGCACCAGTAAATGGAAATGAATTTACTTCAAAATTTGATGCTGCTTTAATTTTTGATACATCTTTAGGCGCGTTTTATCCTTGGGAAATTGCAGCATTAGACAACGATAGTCCATACATTGCGGGCGTATTCAATACCAGAAGTGTAAATGCTGTTGATCGTACCGAAAATGTATCAGACTCTAACGATGATCTGGTAATTAATGCAGCCACAGATAATGTTGTAGTTGATATTGCAACAATTGCAGGATCAAATACATTTTTAAAATGGTTCTTCCTTGTTCCTGATGGAGCAGGAAATTATGATTGGACTTTTGGTTTGTTTAACAACGGTGACTTTGTAGATTGGGAAACAAAGGATAGTGTTGGTAAATCTTATTCTTCATTTGTCCAAACAGGATTTGAAATTGTTGGGGATTTTGTTAAGAAAAAAACTATTCCATATATTTATATATACTTTGATAAATCTGAAACAGCAACAGCCGGTGGCGCTCTGGTAAATCCATCTTCATGTTTTCTGACAACAAAGTTTGATTGGACTAACAGTGGTGATACTGGTAAGTGGAGTACTAAACGGCAGATTTACCGCTTGAAAAGATATTTTGATTCTGGTATAATTAGTACAAGTGATCCTGGTCAGACTCTGGTTGTGTCAAAGGAAAAGATTAGAGGTCGAGGCAGGGCTATACAATTTAAATTTGAAAGCGAAGATGGAAAGGACTTTAATCTTTATGGATGGCAAGCTGTCTACAACGTCCAAGACGGATTATAATATTGTTTATAAATCAAATAAAATTACTGATATTGTTAATTTATTAAAAGACTTTGCTGAAGAAGCTAATTGGGAATATTACAATTTATATTATATTAAAGATTATTTTAAAACTCAAATAAATAATCCTAACGGAATTTGGTTTACTTTAGAATACAAAAATAAAATTGTCGGTGTAATTTGTGGGTTACTTCATCAACATATATACGATCCTGAAAAAATAGTTTTAACAGAATTAGTTTGGTATGTTGATAAAAATTATAGGAATAATAAATATAATTTAAAACTTATAAAATATTTTGAAAACAAAGGTAAGGAATTAGGCGCTGATAAAATATTTTTAACTTTAAGAATGTCATTAAAATCAGAGTCAGTTGAAAAATTTTATAAACGTTTAGGTTATAAAGAAGAAGAAAAAACATTTAGTAGGGTATTGTAATGGCAGCAACAGGAACTCTTATTGCCGTTGGAATTGGAGCAAGTTTATTAGGTACAGCCGTCTCGTACGTTGGGCAAAGGCAAGCACAAAAGGCTGCTCGTCGGCAAGCCGCCGAAGCTGCTGCTGCTCGTCAACGTGCGGAAGAATTACAAAATCGTAGAGAGGCTATTCAGGCTGCAAGACAACGCCGCCGCGCAACTGCAGAAGCGCGTAGATTACGAGGCGCAGCAGTTAACGTGGCTGCTCAACGAGGATTTGGTGGGGCAATAGGGGCGCAAGGAAGTACTTTGGCAGGAGTACAAGGTAGTATTCAAAGCCAACTTAATTATAATAATGCATTTATTAATAGGACCACTGAATTAAACGCTCAGATTAGAAGTGCCTTTGGTGAAGCAAGAGATATTGCTAGTAGACCAATTACGGCTGGCTCTGGGTTAATGGCATTTGGTTCTTTCTTATCAACTGCTGGAGCATTTACAGCAAAATATAGTGGAAGGATTAGTAATATGTTAAGTTCAACACCATCTACAATTGATGCATACGAATACACCCAATACGCCGAACCTCAAGAATAATACGTCATAGATTAGGTAGAAGTTAATGATTGACGAAGATTTAATTGAAACTAACAATGAAGAGTTAATTCCAGATTCTGAAGAATTTAATTCTCCAGAGTATAACGATTTAACAGCATCATTGGGAGCTATTGCTACAACGCCATTAACTTTAAATGCTAATGATACTTATCAATCTTATATTAATAGTTATAATTCTATAATTAATATGTTAGAGATGGGTTTAGAAACTCAACTCAGAGAAAATATTAAACTTGAAACATCAGCACTTAAACTTCAAAGTATCGATAGTATGCTTCGTCAAGAAATTGAAAGGGAAGAGCCTAATATTGAGCTAATACAAGGTGCAATTGAATTAGGAAAAATAACTACCGAAGAAAAAGTTCAAGATTTATTAGAGAAGGAAGCTATTGCACGTATTGAAGAATACGCATTAGCTAATCCAACTAACTTAGCTATTGCTGAAGCTATGTTAGAAGAAGATTTTACTGTTTCAGATTTTATTACAGATCGTCTTGAACGCCGATTAATTATGCAACGTGAAGCACAAAAAATTGCAAAAGATTTTGAAGATACTAATTGGTTTAGTACTGCAATTGATTACCTTGCTTCTATTATTCCTTTAAATAGATTAACTAGTGTTGATGATGCGCCAGGACAATCTGGAAAGTTTATTGAATTATCTGGTACAAAAGTTTATGATATCAGAAATACTTTAATGAATGTTCCTCGAAAAGAATTTGACAAACTTTATCCAGAAATTTATAGACGGATTAAAGAAGACTCTGGATTTATTTCCGAAAACTTAGTTGTTACTAGTCAAATATACCAAGAACTTTTAAGTGTAAATTCCCGTGAAGCACAAATTATGAATGCTTTAGATTTTTTTGATATTAGCACACTTGGTATTGATGCAGTATCTCTTGGCGCTTTAAAACCTATTCAAGCACTTACTAAAAGTTCTTTATTACGTAGGGGTAAAGCAAAAGAATTATCTAAAACTGTTACAATTAACACTTTAGAAAGTGTTGATAACACGACAACACCTAATGCTATTAAAACTTCTTCTATTGATGACGCAATTGAAGAAAGTAATCCGTCAGCAATGAGTACCAAAGATATTGATCCAGTAGATATTAAAATTTCTTCTATGATTACTGAAGAAATGGCAGTGCAAGAGGCTGTGCGTAAGCAAATTTTACGTGAAATTGATGATGTTGGTCGGGTTGATGATTACGATGTTATGGTAACTCAAGCACGTAAAGAAATTTCTCAGCAGTATAATAATATTATTGATTTTAAAGCTATTGAATTAAATAATATTCCATATACAAGTATTCTTGTTGGAAAAAATACATCAGAAGGTTTTTTTAATAAAGGTCTGGCTGCTGCTTATGCTAAACGAAAAGGATATGAAAATTTTGATATTATAAAATCTTTTGATAATCAATTCTATTTAAACTTTACAACTAGAATTGATGAAAAAAAATTTATGAAATTTAATCCAAATGAAACAACTGCCAGTGGTTTTATTTCAAGATTTTTACGGTCCCCTGCTACATTTATGCCAGACTATCTTCAAGGTAGGGCAGAGCAGAGTGGTTTTAAAAGTGCGCGTTTTAAATCTTTAATGGAACCGTTATTAAAACCTATTATTAGTTTAAATAAAAAATCTCGCGAAGCTATACAGGCTGTATATGAACGTGGAAATACTATTTACAATAAACAAACAGGTTCAAGTGGTAAATGGTTTTCTGATAATGAATTTGCAGGACACTTTAAAGAATTAAATAACCGGCTTCCTACAAATGAAGAGCTTTTAGCATATAAAACCCTTAAAAATATTAATGATATTGATTATGATTTTATTAATCACGGTCTATTTATTAAACGGGCAGTAGATGGTTGGATCACTGGGTCTCTCGATGATGTTAATTTATCTGTTAAACCTACAAATATGAAAGAAATTAAAAATTTAGAGGGACTTACAAATATTGTACTTTATGATGTACGTGAAAACGTTATAAAACGTACAAGAAATATTGATGACTTAGCAGAGAGAATTAAAACTGAACAGCTTTATAAATTACAAGAAGCTATTGAAAATGAAGACGGCGTTATTAATTATATTTTAGCGCCAAAAGGAAATGTAAAAGTTGAACCATTACGGTACAATCAAGTACCATACAGGCAAGGTGGTCATCGTGTTTACGACGGTAAGTACTTTGTTAAAATGGCTATGACCAGAACATTAAAAGATGGTACAAAAGTTATCTTAAATCCTAGAACTTTTGCTGTGGGTAAAACTAAAGCAGAAGCACAAGCTTGGGCTAATCGTTGGAACTCAATGTTAGATGGGTATAAAGATTATGTAAATTTAAATAAATCTGGTAAGTCTGAAGAAGCTACTAAACAGTTTAGAAAAATTTTAGATGACCAAGGATGGGAAGATACCATTGATGATTTTATTGAAAGTGTCGAAGAAAATAAAATGAATACTCAAAATCGTCTTGAAGTTGCTTTTGACAAGGAAGAGCCTAGCTATTACGGAACACTACGAGACACAGATGATGTTGTAGATATGCGTGTTGCAATTGCACCGCATGAATCTTGGTTAGAAACTTCTGGGCGTTTGTATTATAGTAGACGGGGTAAACCTCTGAAGGGTATGCAAGAAGAACGTGCCTCATTTCTTGATCCTTTTACAGTTGCACGTACTGCAGTTGAAACAAATATTAATCGTACTGGTTTTATGAATTATCGCATCAATGCAATTAATTCATGGTTAAATACCTACAAAAATTATTTACCAAAAGATGGTAAATCTTCTGAATACCATTTTTGGAATAAAACTCCTTTGGAAAAAGGAAATCCTGATGTCATGAATAGGGCTGAAACTTTACGGCAAACTATTATTCGACAGATTGGTTATAAAACTCCAAGTCAGGAAGCTTATGAACTTGGTATACGGAAGTTTGCAGAGCTGGTTGGTGGTGATAAACCTGGAAAAATACGTGGATGGTTGTCAGAAAAAACAATGGATATGTTTTCAAAAGACCCGATTTCCGCTTTGAAAGGATTTGCTTTTGATTTAAAGCTTGGTTTCTTTGATCCTTCCCAATTAATTATCCAAACTCAAACTGCTGCCGCTATGGCATTTATCGATCCTGTTAATGCTGTAAGATTTATGCAAGACGGAGCCTTTATACGTTATGCTTTGGTTAACCAAGACGAAAGTTTTATAAAAAGTATTTCAAAATATACATCAATGGATGCTGATGAATTTAATTCTTTTATGAAAGTTTTAAATGAATCAGGTATTGCAAATGTCGGTACAGAATTAGTTCATTTTGAAAGAACTGGAGCAGCTTCTATTACTGCATTTGGTAATGCTATTGATAAAATAAAAGATGCTGGTAGATTTCCGTTTTATGAAGCTGAACGATGGAACCGTTTAACTGCCTATAGAAAAGCATGGCATGATGTACGTAAAAATGTAGACTTAAAAGATATGTCCAGTCAAAAAAATCTTGCAGAAATTTCGAGGTTGACAAATAAGTATACATTGAATATGACACGACAATCTGCTGCTCAATGGCAAAGAGGTGCACTGTCTTTAGGTACTCAATTTTTAAGTTATCAAGCGCGTTTTCTTGAGGCGATTCTTCCGGTTGTATTTGGCGGTACTAAACAATTTAGTGCCGTTGAGAAAATTGCATTAGCAGCTTCACAAATGGCTTTGTATGGTGCAGCCGGTGTACCTTTAGGAAGTTATCTGTCTAATATTTATTTTTCAAATCCAGACAACCAAGAATTTACACAGCAAAACCCAGCATTGTACAGGTATGTGGCTGGTGGTTTAATGGATGGAATTATTTATTCCCTTTCTGGCGGTAAAGCTGATGTTGCATTTTCTGAAAGAGCATCAATAGCAAGAGGTTGGGAACAATACGTTCAGAAATTATTCGGTGGTGGCTATGAACCTACAAGCTTTCTTGAAATTTTAGGGGGCGCACCAGTTAGTGTTATTGCAGAGTTTGGATCAGATGTAATTGATGCTTTTCATTTGGTTAATATTGCAGCACATTCTGAACGAGTAGCTGTTACAGATGTCGTAGAATCAGCGGCAAAAGAAATAGCAAATAACGTTGCAACTTTTTCCAGAGCCAGTAAGATGTACTATGGATTAAAATATGGTATGTACTATAGTCAAAATACAGGAGCAGCTTTAACCAAAGTTACTAAACCTGAAGCATTTTTCTTACTCTTAGGTATTCAACCAAGAGATATGGTTGAGATGGGTTTTAATTTTAACAGAGTAAAAGCCCGTGAAGAATTTATTAAAGAAATGGCTAAACCTATTAAGAAGTATAGGGAACAGGCATTCAAAGCTTTTTTTGAAGGAAATAAAAAAGAAGCTGACAGATTATTTAATCTTGCTGCCGCACATTTAAGCCCTTTAGATTCTACAGACAGAGGTGAAATTAGTTCTGCTGCATTTAAAGCAAGTCCTCAGACTTTATTTGAATTATCAAGGGAAAGGCTTTTCCTTAAAACAGGTGAAAAATTACCAGAGTAATGAAGGTATAAAACAATGGCAATACAACAACAATTAAGTGATATTTCTATAGCTGAAACAGTTAAAGCTCCAAGTGGTGGATACTCTGTTCCAACTGCACAGACAGGTACGGCCCAGGTATTTTCTGGATTAAGTGAACTACTATCTGTTGCAGATAAGGGGATATCTTTATTTGAAAAAGTTGATACAAAATATGCTGTTGAAGATTTTAATAAAAATCTTACAGGCATTATTGAATCTCAATCACAGAAAAGTATTACTGCAAGTGAGGCAAGAACAAGGGTAAATAATTTAATTGTTCAAGCTTCTAAAGATAGGCCAGAACTTTTACAAACTTTCATTCAAGCAACGGAACAAGCTTATGGTGCAGTACCTTTTAAAACAGAACGTTCTGCTCAAGAAGCAGAGAGACAACAAGCTATGCAAACGGGGTTTGCGGTATTAGGTGGCGATGCTACTCCTAGAGACGCTGAAAACAAAGGAAGAGAGATTCTAAATGCTAAAGCAAAAGCAGCTGTAGCTCAACAGCAACTTGAAGCTCTGGTTCGCAATAAACAAATTTCTAGCTCAGCCACCGTTTCTGCTGGAATTGAGGCTGTTAATGCAGTCATTGAAAATAATTCCTTATTAGGACTGTCTAGTTTAGGACTAGAAATTGGAAGAAGCGCATCAAATTTAGATGAGAAAGCTGCGGCAGATACCGTTTTTTCTGGAGTCCGAAATTTAATTCAACAAACAGAATTAGAAGTAATCCAAACTATTAGGTCCGTTACTGATCCTGAAGCTAGGGAAAAAATTTTAGAGTCATGGAACAGACAGAAAGAGACTTTTAACAATATTTTTAATCCTGAAACTGGAGCATTAGATTTAAAATCAACAAATGCATTTTATCAGGCAGCAAAAGCTCAAGCTGGATATAGTGCTGTACAAAGTTTTAATCTCCTATCTCAAATTAAAGAAGTTCTAGGACCAGAAGCTACTGGAAAATTCATGAATACGATTCTAATGGAAAATCCACAGACTCAAGGCGCATTTCTAAAAATGCTGCAAGAACAGGCTTTAAATCTTGTACAAGGAAATACTGTTGGTCAAAATAGAATTAACAATATTTTTAAGATTGCAACAGATAAAAATGCTTCTAAAATATTAGCCCTTGATCCAAATGCAAGGTTCACTGAACTTTCGTCGATGGGGAATAAAATGTTAAGTTCAATGACGGCAGCTACTGGACAAAAGTTTACCGATGTCAAACAAAGTGAAAATGCTTTGTCATTGAGTATTAATTTATCAAACATTGCCATATCAAATTTAACAAGACCGGAAAATATTAATGTTGCGGCAAAGCAATTTAGCAATCCGCAATATAAAGTTATGTTTGATCGCATTAAAACCACACCTGGTCTAGAAGAAGTTGCAAATGAAGCAGGGCAGAGAATTAGTGTTCTTGCTAGTAAAAATATTTTTGAACAATTAAATCAACTTCAGGGAAACCAAACTACTCCACTAAATAAAATTGTTTCATACAATGCAGAGACAGGTAAATTAGTTGTTGAATCTGATTCAAGAATTGTCAGTGATTTATTAGGATATCGAGGTGTTGGTGCTATTTCCAATGCCACAAGTGCTATTAATAAAGCTAAAGAGTATGTTGATAATGTCAATTCAAGTTTAAATTTATTAACTAATTTTAAAGAGTATGATTCTGTTACAAAAAATATGACCGATAACAAAGTTAAAGAGTTTATTCTATTTAATGCAAAGCAAAGTATAGGTAATGGGTTATTAGAAAACTCTAATATTTCAAAACCAACAGTTACTGGTTCACCGGCAACTATTACTGAAGGTGGTTTAGCATATAAACCAACTAGGAGAACTCAATTGGTTTCAAAACTTGCACAATTAGAAAGGCAAGTAGGTAAAAAACTAAAAGAAAGTAGACAACGTATGATACCTTTTAATAAACCATTAAATGATGCGGGGGATGGTACATTATAAATGGCTGAAATGATGCAAGATTTACCGGCACTCAATAATTTCAGTGATTTTGAACAGGAATATGAAATTGTTCAAATTCAGGAACATCCTTTACATGGACTTTTTTCTGTTGAAGTTCCAGTTAATTATACTGATGATGAAGTAAGAAGCTATGTAAATACTCTTGACCTTGATTTATTGCTTGGTTCTGATAATAAACAACCATTGGCTGGTTCTTCTGGTGAAGATACTTTAAATACAGAACAGTTAAAAGAATTTGAAAACTCTGTTGGTGCTGGTAAACGTGGAGAAAAATGGTTTAAATTTTCATCAATTGAAGGTGGAACAGACAGCATTGCCTATGGACATAAACTGACCAGTTCAGAGGCAGAGTCTGGATTGATTAAGATTGGTAACGATGAGGTAGATTATCGAAAAGGATTAACAGAAGATCAGGCACAGGCTTTGCTTAATCAGGATGTTACACTGGCAAGGAAGTTTGCCATGGCTTCTTTGGTAAAGGTTGGGTTAGAAGGAGATGATAATAAAGTCCAAGCTCTGACTAGTCTGATCTATAACGTTGGCTCTGGAGCTTGGAGTAATAGTAAAGCAAAGAAGTACCTTGAGTCTGGCAGGATAGAAGACTTTATGTATGAGGCTTTTTCTGAGGAGGTTGGCTTTGTTAAAATTGGTGAGGATAAAAGCCGTGGACTAGTACGAAGAAGGGCTGCTGAAGCACAATTGTTTGCTCAATCAAATCTATCAGAGACGAATAGCTTTGGCAACATGATGAAAGATGTACTCAAAAAGATTAATCCTATTAGTAGTGCCGTTGCTGCTGAAGTTACTCCTCAACAACAAGAGCCTAAGCTTGGTGGTCTTACTCCTCCACGTAAACCGATGATAGTCAAGGTACAGGACAAAACAATTTTGGCTGATGCAGTCACATCTGCTGTCGGTGC
>Ga0099851_1000807_pt1 | contig 13186 bp, 26 predicted proteins | sample CB_VirMetaG_6_FD_78176 | JGI IMG/M metagenome (GOLD analysis project Ga0099851, IMG submission 78176) | Freshwater to marine saline gradient viral communities from Chesapeake Bay - CB_1508_2 Viral MetaG | ecosystem: Environmental > Aquatic > Marine > Coastal | place: USA: Chesapeake Bay... | reverse complement strand
TAGGGGTGTCCAATCGTTAAAAATGTAACCTAAACCAATAAGTGCGGATAGGATACCCAAAGCGGCTCCTGTGAAATGAAAGACAGGTGTGAACTTATCGTTTAGTTTAAAACGAGTTGCAGCACCTACAAATCCGAAACCTATACCTGAAAGGAAAAACCATAAACCTCCGTAGAACATCATGGGAATTGCCAATCCCCAAGTGAAGAATGTAAAATAATACTTGATAGAGAGGGGAAGTTTGTACCATGAATCTGAAATAGATGGTAAAATCCCATAGTTTTTAATAACAAACGACAAGTACCAAAGAAAAACAAAAACCTGAAAAAGCAAAAGTAGTATCATACTATCAATTATAATTGTTTAAAATAGAATAATCAATCAAGAACTAAACATTTATTGATAGATAGGAAGGAATTGTTTATTATTGATTCATGGGAACCCAAAATGTTTTATTAAAATACACAGAGTTTACACCGAACTCAAACTCACAAGGAAATTTTTATTGTAAACCATCTAAAGATTATCCTCAAATCCTCTACATATCACCTGAGTATTACAAAAACCTAATTAGAATATATGGAAAGTTTCCCCAAAGACTCAATCCCATTTATATGCGATTAGAAAGTTTAAACGGAGAGTTGGTGTCGACTGATTTGTTATTGGATAAGTTCAACACAGGAGTGATTGCGGACATTATTTACAAACACCAAGGAAAATGCCACATCCAAACTGAAAAAATAGGATCACGTCAGGTGGAAATTCCTAAATTAGAAAAGGGGATAATAAATTTGAAACAGGGACACCTTTAAGTTATTCGGATCTGTCCTGAATTTGTTTCTGTAGTAATTCTACTTGTTTCGTGAGTTCCTCATCACGTTCCAAAGAAGATGCTCTGTCTTCGATATCACTCATGGGTTTTTTCAAGTCAGCAACTGCTAGTTCGAGGAATTTTAGACGTTTGTGTAATTCCTTTTGAGTTTTGGCAACATCCTCCCAATCTTTCGGTTTTGTTAAAATGATAACGTCGGATGAAAGTTCAGGTAATTTATAATCTACCACGTCATCGGGATTTCCATAAAGAACTCCTTGCTCTTGTAAAGATTTCAAAACGATGTCATGAATTTGACGTTCAGTAAGTCTGATTACTTTTTTTCCCATAAATATAAATATACGGAAATACTGGTTTCTACAAGTTTTGTACGCAGATCATTGCTTCGGTAACTTGTTCGGGTTTGAGCCAACCGATGACATCACTAGTAATTGGCGTGTCGTATGTGATTTCACCTGTGGAATCAAGGACTGCGACTTCATACAATCCTTCGGAACCTCCGTAGGACGATGTGGTACAAACCACAGATATACCATATCCGTTTTCAAACATCATACGGGATTTTACTCCACTATTGTAGGAGACTACAAAATCTTTAAATTCTAAATCTTCAAAGGTTTTCATTAGAAATATTTGTTTCATGGTTTAAAATATTTTATACAGCCAACCAAAAAACTATATATGCAATAAATGTCGCTATTGCCAACGCAATGAATTGAAGGATATCAAAACTCTTCTTCAAGAATCTAAAGAATCGGTCTTTCATTTTTCAATCAGGGTTTGAAGTATTTTATGTAAATAAAATTTTCGGAACCAAATATCGAAGTTTGATTTTTTTCATCAACAGCTCTTATTTGGTCTATCATATAGAAACATCCATCGGGACATACCTTCAGTAGATATTCATTTACAAAAGATTGATTTACACTATTACCCGCAACTCTTATACGAGGATGTCCTTGAACCTTAATCTCAAACCGTACCACTTTGTATTTGTTACCACCAAACATATAATCGGAAGGTACTTGGACCACATCAACACCTTGTGGTAACCCAATAGGGTAAGTAATACAGTATTGTGAAAATGAAGGTAAGGATAATATTAATCCGAGTATAATTAATAACTTTTTCATATTGATGTTGGTCTACCGCAATGAATCATTGCATTTATTCTTTCTTGTTCTAACCAAGCCAAGTATTTAAAAAATGATTTGATTTTTTTCATCTTACCATTCAGAATTATACTTACCTTCAGCAGTTACCTCAAAACCACCACGCTTGGTAAATTCAGGATTTGGGGTTCCCACTTGAATCCAAGATTCTTCACCTTTCATACGAGAATCATAGAATTCTTCCATATCTTCACACTCCTCGAAACTAAGGGCATATGCTTCATCTTCACCATAGACTTCCTTATTGGTATCGTTGTCAGTCCAATCCCAGTTATTGAAGACATTCTCCCATAGGTAGTTTGCCAAATCCTCATCAGTATTTCCTTCATAAGGCGGGTCACAGCTACGAAGAGCTTCAACATTCACTTCAATGGGTTCACTTCCTGCTGAGACGGTCCAAGTCTCCACTTTACGGACATACACTTTTTCAGACATAATATTTTCTTTTGTATAAAATATAAGAAACAAAAATCCCCCAATCAAGGGGGAAAATTAAAATCCAATAACAAGTTCCCATTTTAACCAACCCAAGATAATTTCCAAGTTACCATTGAGCCACCTGTCGTGGGTAATCTTCAAATAAGGAAAAATATAAATTTGTGATACGACAGAGTCTATTTGAAATTTCATAGTTCTTTGTTTAGTCATACAAATATATCAAAAAAAATAAAACAACCAAAAGTTATCAGTCTTTAATTACGTAGAAGATAACAAAAACAGAATCCGTGGTAATGTACCTAAGAATATTTATTATCTGTTTTTCCAACTCCCTTTCGATATCTTTTTCATAATTCAACTCGTGATATTCATCGAAGTTCATGATAACCGATACTTGTATGTCTACATTGTTATCCTCATCACTTGGATCTGAAGGGATAATCTTTACTTCGTATTCATAAATAAGACCAGGATACAAAGGTGTGAGCAATGTCTCAAGCAAGTTTTCAGCGATTTCTTTTGTATAGTCCATGATAATAAATACCGAGACAATTTAATATGTAAATTTAATATCTATACTTATGGTTTAATACCTCGGATAGATGTACAATAAGTTAACAATAGGACAAACCCCTTTGTTACCGTTAGTTATTGACGGAGTAAAGATATGGGGGAAAGCAGAATTCATGAACCCTTCAGGATCGATAAAAGACAGACCCATGAATAACATTATTCAAAGGGCAATGGAACACAACTTACTGAAAGAAGGGGACACACTTGTGGAGGCAACCTCAGGAAATGCGGGAATATCTTTTGCCATGTTTTGTGCAATGTATGGAATCAAATGTGTAATTGTTATGCCGAGTAATATGAGTGAGGAAAGGAAACAGATGCTTCGATTGTATGGTGCAGAGTTAATCGAAGTGGCGGCAGGAGATTTCGATGGGGCAATAAGACTAAGGAATGAATTGTCAGAAAAGAATGGATGGTTTAATGGAAATCAGTTTGCGTCAGAATGGAATATAGAAGCACACAGAGATGGAACAGGAGTGGAGTTGTTTCATCAGTGTGATATGAATTGTTTTACCCCTTCGGCGTTTGTTGCAGGAACAGGAACAGGGGGAACGTTAATGGGAGCGGGAATAACCTTAAAGAATCAATTCCCATATATGGATATAGTAGCGGTAGAACCTGCAGAGTCTCCCGTGATGAGTGGTGGTGAACCTGGATTACATGGTATACAAGGAATAGGGGATGGTTCTAAATTCTTGGTTGACTTAAAGGTGGTAGATCAGATAATCACAATAAGTACTAAAGACGCAAAAGAAATGGCTAAAAGACTTACAAAAGAATATGGATTGTTTGTGGGTATAAGTGCGGCGGCTAACGTGTTAGGTTCACTTAAGTATTCACAAGATACTGGTAAAGAAGATATCATCACCATACTATGTGATAGGGGTGAAAGATATCTTAGTTGTTTATAATCATCAATTAGTATTTATAAATAAAAAAAATTATGTGGCAAGCAAACGTAACAATCAATAATAACACCGAGTACAATTTAACTATTGACGGTGTGGGACCTGGTAACACAACCATTTCACCTAACGGAACATTTAGTTATAGTTCTACAGAGGTTCACAATTCGAAGAGTTTACTATTTTGGGTACAAGAGAATGTATGGTATATGCAAGGTAATTTATCATTCGGTCCTGAAGCGGGAGTATATGTTGATCGTGGATGGATGGCAGACGGTGACCAATCTATAGAGATGGTGGCGGATGCAAACGGAAAGATGTGGACTCAGACATCAAACGGGGGAGAAACCCTCTTACAATGGAATGAATTCGAAAATGGGGGTAATATAACTCTAACATTCAACAAAAAATCATAGAGTGTGATTAAACTTGATGTTAAAATAGGAGATACAATACTAATAGGTAGGTTCAAAAACAAAAAGGTGGTTGTTAAAACAATCTCAACAGATGAACACGGAATGCCATTAGTAAATGGAAAACCAATATGTACCTTCAGGTATAGTAAAGGTTAGTATAAAATTTTTGTTGTATACTCACTAAAGTAATTTAAGAGACCCTCACATAAATGTGGGGGTTTTTAATTACCTGATAAACGAATCCGAATCTGAGAATCGTGTTTCATATTTTCTTTTAAGAAGTCTTCAAAATTGTTTTCATTAGTCATTTCATCTAACCACCACATTTTGGTATAAACATCAACCCATATAAACGGTGGATGAGAAAATTCCCATGACGTACCCACAAAAAAAGATTTTCCTATCTTAAAATTAGATTCGGTTACCTTCTCACCTTTACTTTCTATAAATTGTGGGAGTAATGCAATAGCATTATCAAGATAGTTTTTAAAGTACGAACCCATATCATCAGATAAAATATATTTAATGTAATCCCAAGCCACGCAGCAGGGATCTACACCCGTACTCTTAAACGCTCCATAACCAATCTTTAACAAACGATCCATATCACCAACCATCCGAGAATATTCAGGGGAATATCCATTAGAGTTTCTCAAGAACTTATCAGCAAAAACCATTACAGTTAGTTTGTCTAAATTATTAGCACCATCCGTTCCTGTAATCCACATATCAATACCATAGATGTGGTGAACAAACTTATCTATCAATTCATTATCGGTGGGTGAATACTTCCTCATACATATAAATATCCTATAGTGTATAATCACCCAATCCGTTCACTCACTACGGGGACGAAGCAGAACATCCCTGACGGGATGTTGTCCCCTTTGTTCATTCACGTATTGTCCGATTATCCCCCCTCTTACAGAAGGGGTTTACTTATAACCCCCCGATATATAATCACCTAAGAATACGTTCCATCTGTTGTTTTATATAAAAGGGTAAACCCTTATGAGATAAACATACTCAGGAACAATCTTAGTATCTTACTACTCCCACTTTTCCCCACAGGTAAACCTGTCTATACCATGGGTTATATTATAGATAATTTCTATAGGTGAATTAAAGGGTTTAAAGAATAACCCATACTATCATCCATTACGAAGGGACACATTGAAGGGGGAATACGTTGAAGGGGGTAACAACTATAGCAAAGGACTATCGTCTCCCTCGCTCCTCCTTCATTACTTCCTTTTTTTGCTGGAAAATGTATGTATATAAATAATTCCCTTTCCTGATAGTGTGAGGGGGAATAAATTCACTATTACGCTAGTGCCAGCAAGGATTCTGTGGAAAAAAGTGGGGGAAAGTGTAGATTTCAACATAGACAAAATCTATACAAAAGGATTATCCCCCATGCAAAGTCCCCCTGACATTTTGACAAATCCAAATTTTTACCCCTAAAGTTATTAACAAAATCCCTTTTTTTGCTAGCCCTGACACAATGTCCGATAGAAAATATCTATATATTTTTTATGTTCCAATAGTTATGTTTATTGTACCATGGACGAATACATAGATTTTATTAAGGAAAACTACACCCATTTAGTCAGGGAAGACAAGAATGGACTAAAGGTTATATTCACCTCAAAGGAAAATTTAACCGAGGATGGTACCATATGGTTCGAGCCAGCAAAGAAGGGGTGGAGTAAGAAACCCCTCCAACAGAAGAACACCTATATAATTGTGGATGCTTACCTTGTCCATATCTTCGAATTCTTAAGAAGGTATTTCAACTTAGAGGATCAGATGGAACAGGTGAGGGGAGCGATGATCCGTCATGCGATAAACATCATGGACGAATACCTCAACCCCACTGAATCTTCCGAACCTTAAAGTTTCGAAAGTAGACGCGGTATCGTGAGTCCAACTGAGGATTATAATACATACCGAAACCAATAATCTTAAAGTGTTTCCACAGTACTCTCTCAGCCGCTCTACGAATCTGTCGGTTCAAGAATATCTTACTTGTATAACGTAAACGATCTCTGATGGGTTTATAATTTCTTTGATCCCAATCAGAACCCCACGAACGAAGTCCGAAATCATCATCCAAGATGATGTCGATAGCATTGTCACATTTAATAGAACAGTACTTAATGGTGAAATGTCCACGGACATCATCGGTGTCAACGTAAAACCTCTCCCCCTTAATGAACTTGTTAATGCTCTTAGAATCCCACTCACCATTCATACCTCTAAGATACAAATTATTCTTGACTCTACCAAACCCCTCGACTACTATTTTCCCATGGACAAAATGTTAATGATTATTGTGGGGGCAATGGGGAAGATAGATGTCACTGAAGATCAAGGTACCACCATCCTTACTCACACACCTAAAGGGGATGTAAAAAAAGATGATAGGTTCCTAACCAATATCACCTATAAGGGAACCATCGTAAGGTACTACCCCATCCTCCACTCTTATCTGTCTGTCAACTCTGAAGATATCGTCCGAGCTATCTACAACCTATACGAGGGGAAACACTAAAAAAAAAATAAGGCAGGGTGGAGTCTACTCGGTCCCCCTGTCGGGTTACATAACTACAGCTAAGATACGGCAAAAGTTTTAACCCCACAACTTGTGCAGTAACTTTTTTCGCCGTAACTTAGCGTTGATGCTTTTTTTATAAAAAAAAGATTCCCCCTCTCTATTTCAGTTGTCGTCTTTTTTACAACAACTCGTTTTATTTGGCAGTGTCAGAAATTATCCGTACCTTTGTCTTGTGATTGAGTGATGATGATTCGGGGGAGGGGCTGGCAATGTCAGAATACCCCTCCCCCATATAAGAATACCATACACCCCCCTATATACCCCCCTTAGGTGGGGGGTCCCCCCTGTATACCCTCCCGTATCCCCCCTCCCCCGTGGGGGTTTTTTGGTTGGTTTGGGGGGTTAATCCCGTTTGCGAAGTATGGGGTATATCGAAAAAAAATTCTGGAAAAATTTTTCAGATATGGACTATCGTTGGTGTGTGTTTATGTTATAGAAAAAACATACTATGACTAACCAAGAAAAAGCAGAGTTGTACGACAGGTTCTTAGCTGAGTACCACCGATTGGATAATCAAATTAATCTTATAAAAATGAATAAGATTGATTTGAATAATGACGAGATTAAGGAAATCGATTTATTGAACAGAAAGAAGTCTTACATCATGGGTAGGATTAGTGAATTGAATTAACCCACTTTACACTTTGCGGGGTTTTCATTTTACACTTTGCGGAAATTCATTTTATTATTCAAGGGGTATTTATTGTTATGGAAGAGAATGACGAAATTATTGATACACTATTAGACTTATACTTTTTTAGTAAAATAGTTGATATCAAAGTGTCCAAAGATGGTTACACTTATTTTTTAATATTAGATGTTGATTTTTACGATGATGAGGATGCTCCCAAGATGAGTGTTGTTAGAGCTAAGAATGGGGTGTTGAGTATTTTCCCCTCATGGTTTTTACATTCGGATTTTATCAACTACATACCTGGTATCACTAAGAAGAATATTTTAGATTACATATATGAGGGTTTCAAAAATAGATACCCTGAGTTAAATTTAGAAAAAAGGGATGATTGGTTCGATTATGCATTCGAAGGTGAGATTCGATAAATGGATAAATTGTTTGGATTATGAAAGACTGTACTTGTAATGAAAGTTGTTTGACGGAAGGTTGTCAGTGTACAAATTGTGAATGTCAAATGAAATTGTAAAATAAACCCCTCCCCTCAAGAGGGGTTTTTTATTTCCCATATTGTAAGGGGTAAATTTTACTCCTGTTTAAATAACGAGGGTAAGTGATACTCCTGAAAACATCACCCCCTTTTCTAAAAGGGGTTAAAAAGTCGAAAAAGAATTTCCGGAAAAATTTTGGAAAAAGGGGGTTGTCTGTTAGGGGGTAATTTTTTATTATTGGTAAAAAGGAAATACTATGGAATTGACTATTGGGCAGAAGGACTTTATCGAGAAGATATACGATGAGGTTCGTAAGGATTACGATGACATCGATGAGATTTGTGAAGAGGTTGTTGACATATGTGTTGACAACGAGGGGTTGTTCGATTTATCTTTTGACGATGAGGGGGACATGTATATGGAGTTATCTAATGCAGTTTATGAATATCTTCAATCTAAGTAATTAGTCATGTTGGAATATATTATGGATTACTACCCTGAAGAGGTATTTTTAAAAGCAGATGGTTTCGACAGTGCCATTATAGGTGTTGACGAAGTTTCTATGAGATTGATATATTCTGAGAGGTTATGTTTAGAGGAACTCATCGTTCGTGATGGTATGAGTATGGAGGAAGCCATCGAATATTTTGATTTCAACGTTCGTGGGTCGTATGTAGGTGAGAAGACACCCATTTGGTGTGTTGACACAATAATGGGGTGAGATGGATGAGTTAGAGAAGTTAAATGAGGAAGTTATTGAACTTCGGTTTCAGCTTCGTGACTCTAAGGATAAGGAGATGATATACTTGGATATATTGAATACCTTGCAAGAATCTCTTATTGACTTGTTTGACAGGGAAGAGGAGAACAATCGTTTTTTGGATATGGATGAACCTATTGATTACCGCGAATGTTTGGTGAATCTGAAAAAAAACTTGGATGAATATAAACGTGTATATAAAATATCTTTTTAGTATGAAACATCTCTTTATCTTTTTTTTATTTTCCCCCTTTTTTATGTGGGGACAGTCGAAGACTTATTTGGATTCGGTTAACTATTATTTCGGGATTCTTTTGAATCATGAACGGGATAGTATTAATCAGTATAGGATTAAACATAAAACGGGGGAAAAGATATTAAATCGTGCTACGGAGGAGAAGGATGAGAGCAAGTTTGTTAATCCGTGGAAACATATTGATTATTGTATTGAGGAATCTCATCAGTATAAACAGTTTAATGCACACTCTACTACGAACAAGGAGAACATGATGTTTCAGTGGGGTCCGACTGATGCAAGTTATTGGTGGGATAATCCCGAGATTTCTGCTCAGAGATTATTTCGGGATTGGAAGGATTCTCCTGGTCACTATAAGTTTATGATTCAGGATACAGATGGTAAGTCTAAGTATTTTCATCCTAGTGATGATTATAAGACTTATAAGGTATTGATGAAGATGAGTTATAGGAGATGTACCATTGAGGAAATAAAACAAAAAAAGAAAGTTCCTTGGGTTATGGTTGCCAGTTTTACAGCATGGGACTAACGGAAGATACTCGTTTGTTGGTGCTCGAACTTTTAAGAGAAAAGTACGAGGGGATTTGTGATATACTGTTTATAAAACATACTCTAAATGTTTTTTTTGAAATTGAAATAGTGTTTGAACCCACCTATTTAAAAAATTACATCTATAATGACGATAATTTCTTTGATGATTTAAACAATGAAGTGTATCGTTTGATGAAATACTTTGGTTTTGTTAAGAATCAGATTCATAGAGTGGATATTTATATCATGAAACACTCTTATAGTGATGAACGAAGATCAGAAAAAATTATTGTTTAACTTTTGGGACAAGATGGGTATTTCGTCCGAGTATGTAAAATATTTCGGTATAAAAACTCTTGACTCTAAAGAGTACTTCGAATTGATGATGGAGTTTCTTGGTGTTATTCCCGATACTGCGATTGGTTCGCTTAGAACTTATTTTCAGAATTTAGAGGAATTTATCTGTAGGGATGTGAATCGATCATTATTTTTTGATGATGTGGCAAAACCTGCAGGGTGTGGCGATTATAAGGTTAAGTTGTGGAGACTGAACTTGGATAGATATGTGACAAACAATAAGAATTTAAATTACTTTAAACCCATGGGTGATTTTCTCTATAGTGAGCCTAAGGAATTTCAGTGTCCTGAAGATGGTTACCTTGACAGGTTACATACTCAGTATAAAGATAATTGTTTTGATGAATATTGTTTGCAACCCCTTGTCTTTCCCGTGGGCAAATTCTTGAAGGAAAAGTATGGTTTCAGTATTAACTACAATATGATTAAGGTTGATAAACAAGGTGAAGTTTTTAAATTGGTTGATGAGTAAATGGGAACTTTAATTTTATTTTTATTTGGTGTTGTTATTTTAGCCCCCATCACATGGTGGTGGATTAAAGGTATGGATTATATGGAACAGAACCATCCTGATTATAAGGGTGAGGACTTAATTTGATACCTGAAAAAATTTTTTAACCGAACCTCCCCCTAACCCCCTCCAGAAAAATTTTTTTTTCACCCTTCGGGTTCTCTTATGTGTCCTCCTTCGTAGGTGTCATCTAAAAAAAAGGGGTTTTTTATTTTTATTATGGTAATTATTATAATGAAAGATAAGATAGTCTTAATACTAACCATCGGCATTTTAATTTTGCTCGGATTCATTGTTATCGGTGACTTCGTTGTTGCTTTAACTGAAAACAGACCTGTGGATGAATCTATAGTAAATCTACTACAACTTACAATCACAGGCTTGATTGGTATTATTGGTGCTTATTTTGGAATGACCCATAAAACAAATAATAACAATGAGAATGAGTGAAGAAGTTAAAAAATCAGTAGGTAACGAAAATGTTGGTGCATCAGCAGAAGCCCATGCAGGAACAGAGGTTACCAATACATCAGTAAGTGCTGGTGTTGGTGCAAGTGTGGAGGCCCATGCATCCGTAGAAAACACAAATCAAATCGGAGATGTAACTATCTCTCAGGAAGCCCACGCTGAAGCTGAGGTCCATGCTGAAGCGGAAGCATCGGCAGGATTTGATGGTAGAAATGCATATGTTGATGCCCATGCTGAAGTGGGAGCGTCAACTGAAGTTGGAGCATCCAATTCTGTACAGTATGGTAATGTAACTAACACTACTGAGGTTCATGCGGGTGCAGAGGCTAAGGCTTATGTCGGTGCAAGTGGACAAGTTGGTAAAGATGGAGCTGAAGGTCACGCCGGAGCAATGGCCGGAGCGTCGGTTGGTGTAGGTGCATCAAATAGTACTTATGATGAACATGGTAATGGTGCTGAAGTAGGTGCTGGAGTATCGGCAGGTGCACAAGTAGGTGCTGAAGTTGGTGGAGGTGCCACGATGGACCATGGTGTTGCAACTATTGGTGTTTCAGGTGAAGTTGCTTTATTAGTGGGGGTAGATGTAGATGCGTCAGTGAGTGTAGACACTAAACCAGCACAAGATGCTGTGGTTGATACCGCAAATACAGTCACCAAAGAAACCACCAAAGTTGTTGAAAAAGTGGCGGAACCTGTAAAAGATGTAGGTAATACAGTTGTTGGTGGTGCCAAAGGTATTGGGAAGAAAACGAAAAAATGGTTTTAAATTATCAAATTTGATTCCAAAAGTTTAAACCCTCACCATCAGAATATGTGTCCTCCTTCGTAGGTGTCATCTAAAAAAAGAGGGTTTGGTGTTTATATTTATAATAATACTATTTATTTGTATTAGACAAATACGTTATGCATGTTACCCCTGAAAATGTAAAGAATCTTTTGAATACATTATTTGTTCACGACTATGAGGATTTGATTATGGACTTCGATGTTGTTCTTCGACAGAATGACGAGGGGAAGAGTGGAATCGGTGTGGATGTTATTATGGATAAGAAGTGGTATGACATGTATGAGGTGGGCTACGATATCGAGGGGATGATAGAGAAACAGGTGAGGGATGTTTTAAAATATCTTTCCCCTAGTTTTGTCATAGTGGAATTTTATGTAATGGTTTAATAGGTTATGAAAATTAATGGTGAAGTAATTGAGGGGTTTTTTATTTGTTAAGATTTAACCCATGAACCCCACATAACTTTTTTGAGTTCATCGTAATAATAGGGAGTTAAATTATTATAGTCGATATATTTTTTTATATAACTGAGATGTGATTCAGATGGTGTGGGCCACTCGATATCTTTTTTTATCATTTCATATTCTTGTTCTGTTTCTGCATAGTCGTGTAACATGATTACATCCCCACTTTTCAGATAGGATGAAAATAAGGAAAACTCAAGTTCCTTATCACCACCATCACATAAAAACAAAACTCTATCTCCTGTTTTTATTATTGAATCGATTCTATTAATACTACTTGGTGAAAAACAATTATCCAATATAAATTCAGTTTTTGGTATATTGTGAACTTCTCTATAGGATTCATTGATATCCCAACTGTAAATTTTGCAATCTTCTTTTGATATCGTTGATAAATAATATGTGAAAGCCCCAGTAAAGGTTCCGATTTCAATGATAGTGTCAAAATCTTTAACAAATTGAGGAAATACATCAACAATATTTTTACTCTGAGCGGTTCTGAATGTGTTTTTTACTGTTACCCACAAAAAATTGTGCATATGATATGAATTTTTTAATAATTTATATCTTTGATGATAATAAATTATTTATTTATGTAAGTAATATTTATTGGTTATGAAAGATAAATTGAAAAAAATCCTACATAATCTCGTTTGTGCGTTTTTTGAAACGATTCAGATGTTATAATTTAGTATCAAAACCCTCAGACTTTAATCTATCGAGGGTATTTATAAATTATGAAAGATTTCCCAAATATTAGTATTCGTAGAAGAGTTGATTTTAACTCATTGGATGAAATTCTCGATAAACTTTTGCAATTTGGGGATTTTGTAAATGATGCTTGGGATGTAGATGATTTTGTAACAACAGTTATCTCACAATTGACTTTTCATTCTGTAAAAGATGGTTCCGAGATGTCTGAAGACGATTCCCGATTATTAAATTACTATCTCTACGAAACCTTTGGTGATTATCTT
>Ga0099851_1000794_pt1 | contig 13332 bp, 13 predicted proteins | sample CB_VirMetaG_6_FD_78176 | JGI IMG/M metagenome (GOLD analysis project Ga0099851, IMG submission 78176) | Freshwater to marine saline gradient viral communities from Chesapeake Bay - CB_1508_2 Viral MetaG | ecosystem: Environmental > Aquatic > Marine > Coastal | place: USA: Chesapeake Bay... | reverse complement strand
CGACCAAGGTTATATTGGACCACAAGGACCACAAGGTAATCAAGGATTTGTAGGCGCTACCGGCCCACGCGGATTGCAAGGTTATAGAGGACCACAAGGACTTGAAGGGGTAGTTGCTGATACTGGCGCTCAAGGACCACAGGGTTATCAAGGAGCTCAAGGTCTTGAGGGATATGGTGGTAATACTGGTGCTCAAGGTTTCCAAGGTTATCAAGGTTTCCAAGGTTACGAAGGAAACTTGGGACAACAGGGTTATCAAGGAGCTCAAGGAGCCCAAGGTGAACAAGGTTATACTGGCGTTGGTTTACCTGGTGGTTATTTTGAATGGAGTGATAGTGACCAAAAACTTTACTTTAAAGAGTATGGATGGTCTTCAGGTGATAATCTTTTTGTGGTAGAATTGTATAAATCAGGTTCTTTTTAATATTTGAAAATGATACTTATACTAAACAAATTTTAAGTTTATGCAAATAAGTTATTCCTTTGATAGAAACCCACATAGATTAGATGTTAATCTTGCTGAATACTATTGGTTTCCAACCGCATTTACCGCTGAAGAGTTAGTACAAATTGAGTCTATGACTTCTGCTCTTAAATTTGAAGACGGAGCGACGGGTCAAGATGATTCCGGTCATATTTCAAATTATAGAAAGTCATCCATCAAATGGTGTTTTCAATCACCGGAATGGGAATGGGTTTATGATAAACTCCATAATTTGATTATGGAGGCAAATGAAACTATGTGGAAATTTGACCTCACTTCTATGAGAGAAGCAATTCAGTACACCGAATACTACGAAGGTGGTGGTCACTACGAATGGCATATGGATTGTGGTATTGGTATTCAAAACCAACGCAAGGTTTCTATTACAGTTCAATTATCACCGCCAGATGAATACGATGGTGGTGATTTGGAATTTATGTTAGGAAAGACTCCAAGAAAAGCTGCTCGTCAACAAGGAGCTGCTGTAATTTTCCCATCATTCTTTTTACATAGAGTAACGCCAGTAACAAGGGGAACTCGTAAATCTTTTGTTCTTTGGGTTGGTGGGGAACCATATAGATAAAAAATAAGTTATGAGAAAAACAAAATTACCAACCGCACTTGTATTCGGTTTGGATAGATTTGGTGAAATCAAATTACAATCAGACATTTATTGGGAAGAAGGCTTAAATGATGGTGTAGTCGTTTATTCTTTTGAAAATACATCTAACTTTTTTGAAAAGTTTTCATTTTATCATCCCGATGTAATTATCACATATGGTGATAAAAACTCATATACTGATATTTTACAATATTCCAACCACCCATACATTATGTCTAAATGGATTCATTTTGAGAAATTTTTAGGTGATAATATTTTAGCTAATGATGTGGCTTGTCAGTCAACTTTTTGGAGTTGTGATTCAATTACAAACTTATTTGATACAAAAGAAGAACCACTCTTTTCAGTATTCACAGGAGCTTATAAAACAAACGAGCGTATATTCAGAACATACGACTCGTTGAAAAACCAAACATACGCAAATTGGGAATGGGTTGTGGTTGATGATTCGCCTGAAGGTGATTACAAAACTTGGGAATATCTAAAAGAAATTGCAAGTAAAGACTATCGTGTAAAACCACATCGTGTATCTCCAAATTCAGGAGGTAATGTTGGTGAAGTAAAACACCGAGCTGCTATGTTGTGTAATGGTACTTGGTTGGTTGAGTTAGACCACGATGATGCATTAGCAACAACCACATTTCAAGATTGTTTAGATGGTATTAAAGAATATCCGGATGCTGGGTTTGTTTATACCGATTGTACTGAAATTTATGAAGATGGTACATTTAGACAATACGGACCTATTGGTACTGATGGATATGGTGATTGGGAAAACAATGGATTCACTTGGGCGTATTGTCACCACGAGTGGGTTGATGTTGATGGTAAACAGGTGTTGGGAACTTACTCAAATGAAATCAATCCAAAAACAATTAGATACAATATGGGTATGCCAAATCACACACGGATTTGGAGATATGATGTTTACTCACAAGTAAAAGGACACAACCGAAATGTTTCAGTTGCAGATGATTATGAACTGATTGTTAAAACATTTTTGGTTACCAAGTTCCTTCACATCAAAAAGGTTTTATACTTACAATATAACAATAAGACATCTACGGTTGACTTAAATGTAATTGATATAAATCGTAGGGCTAGACTAATAAGAGACTATTACGATACTAAAATTCACAACCGTATCCAAGAAATGGGCGTAGAGGATTGGGATTGGATTGAAGAAGAGGGACACTCACATCAGCTTTCTTGGTGGATGGACCACACACGATATTTTGATAGAGAGGGGGTGATGAATTACATATACACCCCTAAAAATAGTTAAGTAAATAAACTAACTATTTATATTGTGAGGTATAAACTCTCAATCACAATAGGAGATATTAATGGCGGTTAACATTCCAATATGGCCAGGCAGTAGTTCATTTTCTTCAGTATCAGCGTCTTACTACGCTGGGTCATCTACGACTAAACCAACACCATTTGGTTTTTTTGATAGTGACTCAACATTTAAGTCAGACGCAGATAACGTATCTAATTGGTGCGCAAACCGATTGGGATATCCTATTGTTGATATTGAATTACAAGACATCAACTTCTTCGCTTGTTTTGAAGAAGCGGCAAACGAATACTCTTCACAAATTAATCAGTATCGTGCAAAAGAAAACCTTTTGTCACTTCAAGGTTCTGATTTAAACAATACCCTTGCTAACAAACAACTCAATAATAATATGCAGGGTGTAGTAAATCTTGCTAAAGATTATGGAACTGAAGCCAAGAGTGGTGGTAGATTAACAGTTTACACAGGTTCGTTCACTATGGTTAGCGGACAACAAATTTACAACCTAAACGATGCAAATGTGGTATCGCTTGAATCGGGGTCGGTTTCCGATGGTCTTACAATTCGTAAGGTATTCCACGAAGCTCCACCTGCAATCGTAAGATACTTTGACCCATTCGTAGGAACAGGTCTTGGTTCACAACAAATGATGGAAACCTTTGGTTGGGGTAATTATTCACCGGGTGTATCATTTATGATGCAGCCAATGTACGATGACTTACTTCGTTTACAAGCTATTGAGTTCAACGACCAGATTCGTAAATCTCAATATTCATTTCAATTGATAAACAACCGTATTAAAATTTTCCCATTACCAACTTCGGGTGATTCTAATGTTAAGGTTTTCTTTGAATACACTTTGGATACTGAAGCAAACAATCCAATTGCAGCGTCAAATGTGGTTAGTGATTTCTCAAATGTTCCGTTTGAAAGATTGTCTTACACATCAATCAACTCCGCTGGTAGACAATGGATTACCAAATATACATTAGCATTGGCTAAAGAAGTTCTTGGTGCTGTTCGTGCAAAGTTCTCCGCTATTCCAATTCCAGGAGCAGACATTACTTTGGATGGTGGCGACCTTCGTTCGGAAGCAGCTGCTGAAAAAGAAGCACTATTAAGTCAACTCAAAGAAATGTTGGAAGCTACATCTAAAAAAGCTCTTATGGAAGCAAAGAGAGATGAGGCGGAGTTCCTTGAGTCTACACTTGCAAGAATCCCAAGACCAATTTACATAGGATAATAAAATGGCTTTATTTGGTGGACAACGAGATATGTCTTTATTCAGAACCTTGAATAAGGAACTCATTAACGATATTATTGACACCGAGGTATATTACTTTAAGTTGGTAGTAGATGAGTCAAACACTAATGTATATGGTGAAAGTGGTAAAAAAGTATACTACAATCCTGTAAAAATTCCTTGTTTAATTGAGTATGGTTCAAGAGAAGCTGTATCGGATGACTTTGGACAATATTACACAAGAACTGCTGAGTTTAGATTTTTGCGTGATAGTTTAAAAGATGATAAAGATATTTTTCCTCAAATTGGTGACATTGTTGAGTGGAACAACGAATACTTTATGATTGACAATGTAGCATCAAGTCAGTTCTTTGCTGGTAAAAATCCTGATACTTGGGATGGTGGTGAAGAACAAGGTTATAATCTATCAATTGTATGTTCTGCTCATATGACTCGCCAGACCACTCTTAATTTGGTAGATAATCGTTTTGGTAATTCAAATAACACAACTAATACAATACCGGTAGGAATCTAATGGCAAATCGTTATAGAGTAGTTGACCCAAACAAACCAGACTTGAGACAAACACAAAGTTCTACTCAAGATGACCCTGTATTGAATAAAGCAAATCAAGTTCGTAGAGATACGGATGATGTAAAGAATGTTTCTATTGGTTTATACGACATTGACCTTGCGTTTAAAGATTTCTTGGAAAAAGATGTAAAGCCGATGGTTGAAGAGAACGGACAATTAGTTCAAGTTCCGGTAATGTACGCAAATCCTGAAAAATGGAAGTCGGCTCAACGTGACCTCTTTATGAGAGATGATAATGGAATGATTTTAACACCCGTTATTGTATTCAAAAGAAACTCTCTATCTCCAAACACGGATATGGCTAAGTTAAAGGTCATAAATGCAGAAGATGCAAACCAAATGTTTGAGAGAACATACACACGAGACAATAGATACGACCAATTTTCAGTTTTAACAGGTCAAAAACCATCTAAAGAATACTATTCAGTTGAAAAGCCGGATTATGTTAATGTGGAGTATTCAACTATTGTTTGGTGTGACTACCAAGAACAAGTAAACAAAATTGTAGAGCAGATTGTATTCTTCCAAGGTCGTTCTTTTGGTGATAGATACAAATTTATGGTTAAGGCTGACTCTTATACATTTGAAACACTACAAGAAGTAGGTGAAGACCGAATTGTAAAGTCAGAAATAACCCTACAAGTCAAAGCATACCTACTGCCGGAGTTTGCAGGTGTTAAGAACAACACAAGAAAAACTTATTCAGTTGGTAAAATTGTATGGAATGAGAGTTACGACTTGTAATTCCATATTTATACTATATTAAAACGATTTTATTATGGAAAAAACAGTTATATCACTTACCGAAGATGAAGTAAAGAAAATTAATGAGTTGCAGGGTGGTCTACTTCAGTCATTAGCCCGATTGGGTGAGATTGAAATTGAAAAGCTTCAACTTGAGGATGTTTACAAATCCTTAAACGAAGAAATCGACCAACTTGTAAGTCGTTACAATACTTTAAAAGAGAACGAGGGTAAACTCGCACAACAATTAAAAGAAAAATATGGTGAGGGTGTTATAGATTTAGAAAAAAACACATTCACCCCTAACCAATAATTATTGTGTTTCCCTAATTTTCTTGGTATTTATTAGTAAGGAAATTTCCAAAAATAGAACATTAGGAGAAAAATAATGGCTGAAAGAATTGTTAGTCCAGGTGTCTTCACAAGAGAAAAAGACCTCTCATTCCTTCCACAAGGTATTGGTGAGATTGGTGGCGCTCTTATCGGACAAACTATCAAGGGTCCTGCTTTTGTACCAACAAGAGTAGAATCATTTAATGAGTTCCAACAAAAATTTGGTGGTTTGACCGAAGATTCTTATCTTCCATATACCGCACAATCATACTTACAAGATGCTCCAAACGCAACTATCGTTAGAGTGTTGGGTAGTGGTGGATACACTGCTAAACCCCTTGCTTTAGTAATTTCATCATCAGCTGGTCAAAAAGTTGGTGCTATACTTCACCCAACTACAACATTGGGTACTGGTGATTTTGATGATTCAATCACAAGTTCCATAAGTGCATCATCATTCGTATTAACTTTAAGTGGTAGTGGAATCACAAGTGCTAGTGGTGTAAATGCAACATCAGCATCTATGAACCCAAGTTCAGAAAACTACTTTACAAAATTTTACGGATACGCTCCTAAATCTTCTAAAGATGCATACACATTCTTAAACTTTTCAACATTCCAATCACAATCATTTGCTACTGGTGAAGTTGTTAAGGTATCTTTATCTCAATTTGATACCGATTACACCAAAGATTATTCTGAAGCTACAACTCCTTGGATTAAATCTCAAAAAGTTGGTGGTGTTGCTACAAACTTATTTAAGGTTCACACTCTTTCTCACGGTAATGCTACAAACTACGAGTTCAAGGTAGGTATCCGTGATATCAAACCAGCATCTGAAGTTCCTGGTTCTGAATATGGAACATTCACTTTACAAGTTCGTAGAGTAGATACTTCTAAAGTTCCTAACTCAATCTTTGGTACAAACGTTCAAGACGCTGACACAAGACCAAACATTGTAGAAGAATACACAGGTCTTAACCTTGACCCTAACTCACCAAACTACATCGCAAGAGTAATTGGTGATAAGTGGATTACAGTTGATAATGATGGTAAAGTTTCAACAAATGGTGACTACAACAACGCATCTGCTCACATTCGTGTTGAAATGGCACCTGATGTAACAAATGGTTCTGTTGACTCAACACTTGTTCCTTTTGGATTTGCTGCATTGACTTCACCACTTCATAGTGGTTATACTTTACCAGACCCAACTTATGTTGTATCTCAATCTTTAAGTGGTGTTGCTAACACTAAAGTATTCCTTGGATACTCATACGACTTCTCTGCAACTGACAACTTGAACTTCTTGATGCCAACACCAGACGCTAACACCGAAACTGTTGGTTCTGATTTTGACTTGGCTACTTGTCACTCAAATGGTACTACAATTTCTTTGACATCTGATGTTAACTACAAGAAATTTATGGTTCCATTCCAAGGTGGATTTGATGGTTGGGAACCAAACCGAGTTGTTCTTACAGGAACTAACATTCTTGCTGGTAACACTCAAGGTTTGGATTGTTCTTCCGCTACGGCTGCTGGTACGGTTGCTATGAGAAAAGCTATCAACGCAATCTCTAACCCTGATGAGTTCGACATCAATATGGTAGTTCTTCCAGGTATCTTACATAGATTACACTCTTCAGTTACCACATTCGCAAAAGATATGTGTGAAGATAGACAAGATTGTTTCTATGTTATGGACGCTGGTGCATATGGTGACTCAAACGCAACAGTTGTAAACGCATTAACTTCGTTTGACTCTAACTATGTTGCTACTTACCACCCTTGGGTTAAAATCCTTGATACTGATAAAAACAAGCCAGTATGGGTTCCGCCAAGTGTTGTACTTCCTGGCGTGATTGCTTTCAACGATTCAGTTGCTGCTGAATGGTACGCTCCTGCTGGTTTGAATCGTGGTGGTTTAACTGATGTTATTGAAGTTAAAACTCGTTTGACTCACGCTGAAAGAGACACCCTTTACGAAGGTCGTGTAAACCCAATCGCTACATTCCCTGGCCAAGGTGCTACTGTATTTGGTCAAAAGACCTTACAAGCTAGACCATCCGCTTTGGATAGAATCAACGTTCGTAGATTGTTGATTGCTGTTAAGAAATACATCGCATCTTCTACAAGATACTTGGTGTTTGAACAAAACACGGCTGCTACAAGAAACCGCTTCTTGTCAATCGTAAACCCATACTTGGAATCAATCCAACAAAGAAATGGTTTATACACATTCCGTGTAGTAATGGATGAAACAAATAATACTCCAGATGTAATTGATAGAAACATCTTGGTAGGTGAGATTTACTTACAACCTACAAAGACTGCCGAATTCATTGTCTTGGACTTCAACATTCTTCCAACGGGTGCTGCATTCCCTGGGGCATAATTTGAAGAATGGTATATTTATAAGAAAGATTAGGAGAATTTAAATGGCAAACTTACTCACACCGCAGGAGATAATGTTCACAAACTTTGAACCGAAAATGTCAAACAGGTTCATTATGTATGTAGAAGGAATCCCAGCATATCTCATCAAGGCGGCTAATAGACCAGAAATCCAAAATGGTAAAGTGACTATTGACCATATCAACACTCGTAGATATGTAAAGGGTCGTTCTGAATGGCAAGACTTAACTATCAGTCTTTATGACGCGGTAGTTCCTTCAGCGGCTCAAGCAGTAATGGAGTGGGTTCGTTTGACTCACGAGTCTGTAACCGGTCGTGATGGATACTCTGATTTCTATAAAAAAGATATCACCTTCAACTCATTGGGTCCTGTTGGTGATAAGGTTGAAGAATGGACATTGAAAGGTGCTTATATTCAAAGTGCAAAGTTTTCTGATATGGATTACACAGGTGAAGATTTGGCTACTGTAGATTTAACATTGACTTACGATTACGCTATCTTACAATACTAATTTGAGATTGAAAATTGAAAGACCCCACTTCGGTGGGGTTTTTTGTTTTAAAAAGTTTTATTTCTATATTTATACATAGTTTAACCAAACGGAGATTAAAATGGCAAATATTGTTAGAAGAACCACAGACCACGTTGTTGATTGTGTAATGGAACTTGGAACATTAACATTGTTCGAAAACGAACCAGCAACATACACAGGTGTTGAAGGTTTTGTGTTAACCGATTGTCCATACACTACTGGTGGTGGATATGAAGTTCTTCACGTTGAAACTACTATTCCTGCTGATTGGGAAGGTGGCAAATATACTTTTGACAACGGTACTTGGTCGTTGGTATAATAAAATATAAAATAAGTTATGGCTCAAAATTTAAATGATGACTACGCAAATGAGAATGTAGTCGAACAATTAAGAAAAGAACACGAGATAAAGGAACTCAAAAACTATCAGTTTCCAACCGAAGTTATTGAGTTACCTTCTCGTGGTTTAATCTACCCATCGGACAACTCACTTTCAAGTGGTAAGGTTGAAATGAAATATATGACCGCAAAAGAAGAAGATATTCTTACAACGCAGTCATACATTAAAGATGGTTCGGTTCTTGACCGACTATTCCAATCTCTTATTGTATCAAATGGTGAAGGTAAACCTATTAAGTATGTTGACTTATGTACAGGTGACAAAAACGCTATTATGATTGCTGCAAGAATCTTGGGATATGGTAAAGACTATGATGTAGAGGTTACTGACCCATTTACTGGTAAAAAGCAGAAAGAAACCATTGACCTCACTCAATTTGAAAACAAACCATATGATGGTTCTTCTCAAATTGCTCCAAATACTAACGAGTTTGAGTTCACTCTTCCACGTTCACAAAGAGTTGTAACCTTTATGGCTATGACCGAATCAAAAGAACGTAGAGTAAAACACCAAGTTGAAGAACTTAACAAAGCAAATCGTAAGTTGAAGGATGAGACATCACGAGAGTTAACCACTCGTTTAAAAACGATGATTCTTTCAGTTGATAGTGATACCGACCCAAAATCAATTTCTCATTTTGTAGACAATGAGTTGTTTGCTGTGGATTCAAAAGCATTACGAAACTATATCAATGAAGTTGTCCCTGATATTGACTTGAATTGGGAGTTCATTTCAGAGGAAACTGGGGAGAGGAGGGAGATGATTCTACCGATGGATGCTAGCTTTTTTTGGCCTAACTCCTGAATATAGAAAACATCTTCACACTCACATTTTTGAATTGATTTTCCACGGAAATGGTGGATTTACTTTTAACGATGTTTACAATATGCCTGTATGGGCAAGATTGTTCTATATTGGTAAAATAATTGAATTCAAAAAAGAAGAAAAGCAAGCTCACGATAAAGAAGCTGCTAAAATAAGGTCTCAAACACGAAAAAGGTAATACCCAACATATTTGTTGGGTATTTCTATATTTATAGTATGTATAGGAGAATGCTATGAAATCACAAAAGATAGAAACCATTATAGAATCACTTCACAAACGAGGTATGACTGAAGGTGGTATTCGTGATTTTTTGAAAAAGATTCAAATCGCTATCAAGACAAAACAACTTGATAAGCTAAATAACGACCCTGAATATCAAAAAATCCTTAAGCAATACAATATCAAGCCCGTTGATTGGGGTAAAAACTACGATTATTAATTGTAGGAATATAAATGGCCAATAAAGATACTCAAGATAGAATAAACGCCTTACGAACCGAGGAACAGCTTCAACGTAATCTTCAGACTATGTTGAATCAAAGACTTACTGCGTCAGGTCAACTCACAAAATCTCAAAAAGAGCTATCTGATGCTTTATTGCAAAATACGGACTTGGAAGACAAGTTATTAAAAATTCAAGAACAAAAAGATGAAGTTCTTAAAAAATACAATGGTGCTCAGAAAGAATTAGGCAAAAAGTTGTTAGAACAACTTGAAACTATGGAAGAGTACCTAAAGCTTGAGAAAAAACGGAAAGATAAAACTGAAGAAATAAAAGAGCTGGTTGAAGGAACTACCGATAGTTTACTTGAATCGGTTGGGTTATCAAAAGAAATGTTTAAAAATGGTATTTCTTTTGGTCTTGGTATGATGGTAGCTAAAAAAGCTGCTGAGATGGTAACAAGTGCTTTTGAATCAACAGTTGGTCTTGCAAAAGAAATGTATACCACTATGGGTTCATCCGCTTCAGAAGCCGCATCGGTTGGTGCAAGTGTTGCTGGTGCAAGTTTGTCTATGACCGGTTTATTATATGGTGCTGAAGCTGTGGCTGAATCCGCAAAGGCAAGTGCTGAATTCTATGGTACTACGGAGAATATATCATCAGATATGTTAAAGAATATCACCGAATTGAATGCAATGATGGGTGATGGTGCTGGTGCTGTAAAAATGAACCAAATCCTTGAACAAGCCAGCGGTAATGCTGCTGGTATGACCGAAGAAATTAAAGAAATAGCACACGGAGTTGGTGTAGACGCGGGCCTTGTATTTAAAGACCTTGGTGATAACGCAAACTTGTTGGTTGGTAAATCCGAAGAAGAAATTAAACTTCTTGTAAGAAAAACAGCAGAGTTAAGAAAGCACGGCGCTTCAATGGAGTTGATGAATTCGGTATCAGAAAATATGTTGGATATTGAATCCTCACTTAAAGCTGAAATGAAGGCACGTGCGTTTGGTATGGATGTTAATACTGCTGCAATTCGTGAAGCCGCTCTTGCATACCAAACAGGCGCAGGTTCAGCTGAAGACCTTGCTCAAGCAATTAAAGACCAAGTTGGTTCAGCTGAAGAATTTGGTAAAATGGGCCCAATGCAACAAAAGATATTTGCTGATTCAGTTGGTATGACTACACAAGAACTTACTGATATGTTGATAAAGCAAGAGGCGTTTGTTGAAGAACAAAATGACGCATTTGCTGGGGTTAAAAAGTTCGGTAGTGCTTCATTTGCAGCATTTAGTGCTTCAATGCCATTGTTAGCTCAAACAACCGGATTTATGAAAAATATCGGTATTGATGCTGCAAAAGCTTTAGGTCCTGTAAAGAAATTAGCTATGGCTGGTCTTTCAAAATTAGGTATGGGTGGTGGCGGCGCAGCTGGCGGTTCATCTAAAAGTCCTGAAATGCCAAAGGGTGATTCTAAAGGTATGAAGGGTATGACTGATGCTATATCCAAAATTGATGCTAAGAAATTACTCGCAGGTGGTGCGGCTCTTGTATTAGTAGCAGCTTCAGTATTTGTATTTGCTAAAGCGGTTCAAGAATTTATGAATGTTTCTTGGGAAGCGGTTGCAATGGCTGTAGTTTCTATGTTAGCACTCGTTGGAGCACTCGCATTGGTAGGTGCTATTATGATGAGTGGTGTAGGTGCTGTTGCTATTCTCGCTGGAGCTGCTGCTATGTTAATAATCGCAGCTGCATTATTTGTTTTAGGTAAAGCTATCCAAGAAATTGCCAAAGGATTTGGTATGTTTGGTGAACTAACAGGTCAATTAACAGCACTTGTAATGATTGCGCCTGGTCTTTTAGCACTTGCTGCTGTGTTTGCTATTTTAGGTATGAGTTTAATACCATTAGCCTTGGGATTAGCAGCAGTCACTCTTTTCTTACCAACCCTTTTGGCTCTTGGAATGATATTACCACTAATTACCGGCGCTCTTGGTTTGGGTGGTGGTGATTCCGGTGGTAGTGCTAGTGGGGGTGGTGGAACCGCTGACCCATTATTGGAAGAGATTAAGGTTCTCCGTAAAGACATTCAGTCACAACCAATAGTTATTAAAGTAAACGACAAAATGGTTACTGAAATGAGTAGAGCTAACTCTCGTATGGAAACCGTAAGAAGACAACATAGATAAGGATTAGAGTGGCGCTAATAGACCTAAAATCAGACCTTTCAAAGTGGAGAAAGCCGGTGCAGAAACCATTGGTGGATAGTCCACGCCAAGAAGCTCCAAAAAAGGTTAATCAAACACCACTTTCAGACCTTGTAGATGGAGTTCCAACTCCACAAAGACCAGGTCAGTCACCAACTAAATCAGGTGTAACCCCAAAGTCATATAATAATACGGAAAAGTTCAAAGGTCAAACTGATGTTAAACCTTTAGAGCGAACACAAAAGTTTTTAGGTGAAACTAATCCTACTTTGTATTCACAATCCGAAAAATTCAAAGGTGAAACTAACCCTACCCTTTATTCACAGGTAGAAAAGTTTAAGGGTGAGACAACACCTACCAAACCAACCCTCAAGGAGAGATTCCTTGGAACAACAACCCCAAAGAAAGTAGACCAAACGGAAAAATTCAAAGGTGAAACCGAAACGGCAAATATTACTCAAGGAGATAGATTTAAGGGTGAAACAACTCCTCAAGGATACTCCAATGCCGAAAAGTTCAAAGGTGAAACCACCCCAAAATCCTTTGGATTCCAAGAAAGATTTTTAGGAGAAACTGACCCAACCTTGGTAGAACAAGGTGATAAGGACAAGGGTGAAACAACTCCACGATTGTTTACTTCAAATAGATTACCAAACCTTGAAGACCAAGCAAAGGACTTTGGTGTTGTTGATTTTATTACAAATAGTGATGCTGTTGGATTTACACCAAAAGTAAACACTTCATCAAAATTTGTGGGTGTTAATCCCGCCGGAACTATCTTTGATTCAACAACATCTATTCGTTCGTTAAAAGATACACCCATCCCATATAAGACATCTTTACAACTTGATAATGGGTTGGGTAAGAATTATACTGATAGTTTATTAAAAGACACCTATAATGGTAAAACCAACAAATCAGGCGGTAATGCTCACGGATTGTTAAAAGAAGACTCGTTCAATACTTGGATGATTAAACAACCATTTATCATTACAGGTATTCAAAACGGAAAAGGCAAAGAGTTCAATTACGGATTTGGTGGATTATCCTTTGTTCGTGGTGGTGCTGTTACATCTACTGTACGAGCTGCTTTTGATGTTGCAAGAATTACACAATTCCTATTAACACCTCGTGGCATTGTATGGGCGTTGAAACAAGTTGGAATGCAGAGAAGCCAGAGATGGGG
>Ga0099851_1000787_pt1 | contig 13394 bp, 18 predicted proteins | sample CB_VirMetaG_6_FD_78176 | JGI IMG/M metagenome (GOLD analysis project Ga0099851, IMG submission 78176) | Freshwater to marine saline gradient viral communities from Chesapeake Bay - CB_1508_2 Viral MetaG | ecosystem: Environmental > Aquatic > Marine > Coastal | place: USA: Chesapeake Bay... | reverse complement strand
CAAGGTTTAAAAGGTGCACCCGGTACCGATGGAGAAGATGGGGCTACCGGTCCTACCGGACCAACAGGTCCAACAGGTCCAACAGGATCACCCGGACCTCAAGGAAACGTAGGTAGTGAAGGATCACCCGGACCACAAGGTCGTCAAGGACCGGCAGGAACAGGATCACCCGGACCACAAGGTCGTCAAGGACCGATCGGAGCACCAGGTGCAGATGGGGAAGGTACTACCGGAGCACAAGGGCCAAGAGGCTTTCAAGGATTCCAAGGCCCCCAAGGACCTAAAGGACTTAGCCCTTTTACAGGACAGCACCCAGTAGTGAAATCAGAATTCTTTCCGACCGGATCTATACTCAGTATGGTTGGAAAAATTGTTATCTCAACAGGAGAGTACACTAATTTAGATAATTCTAACGACCCAACTATCGTAGAATCCCTTCCTCATGTAGAGTTGGCTTCTACGGCTAACGATAAAAGAGTATTTGGGGTTATCTCTGACTTAGCAAACGACGGAGAGTACACAGAAGTGTACTACGGAACATCCAGAGTACTGATTAATTCACTGGGAGAGGGTGCTATGTGGGTATCTAATATTTCAGGTTCGTTGGAAAACGGCGACTATATTACAACCTCCGGTATAGAGGGAATAGGAATGAAGCAGTCTGATGATATTTTACACAACTATACAGTTGCAAAAATAACAGAAAATTGCTATTTTGATAATACCTCTAGATACATTGAATTTGAACACTCAGGAAGTACATATAGAAAGCAGTTCGTCGGAGTTACCTATCACTGCGGATAAAAAGTTTTGTATTGCTACTCTTACACATTCTGCTGAAGGTAGGATTAAATATCTTACCCAGACGGTCGAAATGTTTATGGCTAATACAACTATAGATACTGTAGATTGGTATATACTTATCAATGGTTACACCTCCGAATGGGATGTGCACCTAGATATACTATCTAAGAACTATCCGTCCGTAAATTTTCATATATTCAAAAATAAAAGGAACGAAGGAGTAGGACCTGGGATCAATAAACTAAACAGCCTAGTACGCGAATTTCGGTATGTTTTATTTTTAGAAGGAGATTGGCTATGTTTGAACGATAAATTAACAAATATTAAAAAGTCTTGGCTTCAACAATGTATACAGTTTTTAGAAGAGAGAGATGAGGTAGATGTAGTACATTTACGAGCTTGGACTAATGATATAGAAAGTAGACAGTATGGATATGCTTACGATCTAGTGAAAGAAAGAGTCAAAAAGATAGAAGTATATAAGGATTGTGAATTTATACATCTAGATAATAAGGTATATACAAATAATCCTTCAATTAGGAGAAATAATAGATTCTACGAGCAGGGAGTATTTCCTCTTGCTGAATTCTACGATAATAACAGGATACCTCTAGAAATTAAAGGAAATCTAGAATGGGGACAAGCTGAAATTTTAGCAGAACCTAAAGGTGAATTATTAAATAGCTACTATCTTTCTTTTGGAAAGTTTGTACACGGAGACCACTGGAGATTTGGAAATAATTGGGAGGCGGTTTTACAATCTAGGTTTATATGCGATGTTCATGAACATGGATGTAAGTATGGATTCTTAACACCAAGAAAATGTTTTTGCGGGCCATGCAGAAAAGTCAAAGATTTTACAGACTTAGTTGATCATGATGAGTATTTTGTAAGAACGGTGTTACCTGAGATTGAGACAGTAAAAAAGTACTCTAAAGAAGAGCTAAATGAAATTTTTTCGCAACATGGATATGAACTAACAACCGATATACTAAAAGATCTCGAATCAACTGAATTTATCAATTGGCACGGTATTAATTAATCTGAAAATTATGCACGATTCTAACTACTCTGAGGTAAAATGGTACGTACAGGACCTGAAACGCGTGAATACTGGTACTGTATCTTTAACAGGATGGGTATTACACAAAACTGTACCGGTTTCTAAACTTTTAATTAACGGTAGGCACTATGAAATTAACCTAGTACGTCCCGATGTGGACGAGGTATACAAAGAAGAAGCTCAAGCCTTTGGATTTACGATAGAACTTCCGGTAAAATACCTCGAATACAATGTAGACTTAGAACTAAAAGATGGACAGGTACTTCCCAATATAGGACGTTTAGGTACATGGCAGACTTTGGATAGCAGACAAGCTACAGGTAAATTTTCTTTTACCAAGAACAAACCCTCAATCGTTGTTGTAGATAATTTCTATGATGACCCTGATGAAGTAAGGAAGCACGCTTTAGATAATTTTACATTTCAAAAAACTAAATACCACAAAGGACATAGAAGTGAAGAGAGTTTTATAGTAGACGGTACTAAAGAATACTTTGAAACACTACTAGGTCTTAACATAGTCAATTGGAACCACGATACTTATCCGAATGGCAAGTTTCAATGGTGCGGCGCTTCCGACCCTATTGTATATCATGCAGATACTCAACAGTACGCCGGTATAGTTTTCCTTACACCAGATGCACCCCTGAGAACCGGAACACGTACACTGAAAAGTATTTTGACCGGAGCCAGACACATAGACGATAGAGTACAGGATGAAAACATATTTAAAAATACTTTTACAGGAAGAAGTAGTACTTTAAATTTTTACGATGGTACAACTTTTGAGACAGTAGATGATATTGCTAACCTCTATAACAGACTAGTCCTCTGGGACTCACGAACGCTTCACGCTGCATCTGCCTATTTTGGAGATTTAGCAGAAAATGCCCGACTTTTCCAATTATTCTTTTTTGATACCGAGGATAAATAATGAAGATACACTACATTACAAGAGTATCGAGAGGTTTTGATAACTTACTTCCAATTGCCAATTCTATATTTCCTGCCCCTCCTGGTTTTGAGGTACAATGGCACTTGTTGATAGATACTGCCAATCTACAAGAAATAGATACATCGGAGCTACAGAAGATATACGATCTAGAACACACAAAGATTTACTTTTTCAAGAGCTCTAACGATTACCTGCATCCGGCAATATCCAAAGTTACCTCTAAACTTACAACAGGTTTTGTATACATATTAGACGATGATAATATACTGCATCCCGACTTTTATAGGGAAGTACGCAAATTGCAGTTACGAAACAAAAAGTTTAAAGGGTTGGTTTTTGATCAATTAGTAGATGGGAAAGATTTTAGCGGTTTAGGTATAAGAAAAGCACATCCCGACAATATGAAAATAGGTGAAGTAGACTCAGCTCAGGCCTTACTTCACGTTGATTTTTACAAAAAGTATGAATGGGTTGAGGAGTATGTTGCTGACTCTAGATTCTTAGAAAAAGTGTACGAAGATAACTCAGAGGATTTTGTCTTTTTGAATGAACTTCTTAGCTATTACAACTATATCTCCTCAGCTTCTCCTACACCGACTGTTCCAAAAATTCTTTACATAGGCGAAGGAGAACCAGAATTGAAATCTATACCTTGGCTTGGTCATGAGGATACCAGGTTGAACGTAAAGTATTTAAAAGACGATACTAACCTTAATCAGGTACTGTATGAGTTTAAACCTGATGGAATCATATCAAATGTATCAAACTTTTCTGATCTAAAGTACCTATGCTCTCAACCTTTCAATATCAGAAAAAAATGGTTTAATATTGATAACCAGGATCTTACTAATGTAGGGGAAACTGCATATAGAGTAGCGATGAACCAAATACTTGAAAACGATACTTCTAGTTTAGTGTCGTACTTTACTCCTACCTACAATACAGGGGAGAAGCTATGGGAAGTATTTGATTGCCTAAAGAGACAAACCTATAACAATTGGGAATGGGTAGTAGTAAACGACTCTAACGATAACGGTAAGACAGAAAATATTCTTAATAGTATAGCTAAGACGGATCCTAGAGTTAAAGTATATCAGTTCAAGAAAAATAGTGAAGGTATAATAGGAGATGTTAAATATAAAGCAGCATGTTTGTGCGAGGGAGCTTTTCTAGCTGAATTAGATCATGATGATTTCATAACAGAAGATTGTACCAACGATATAATTCAAGCTGCTAACAGATTCCCAGAATGCGGCTTTTTCTACGGTGATAGCGTTGAATTAGGATGGAACTGGGAACCATACAAATACCCGGAGGGTTTTTGCTACGGGTACGGTAAGTATCGACAGGAGTACTACAAAGACCATCTGCTAGAAGTAGTAGATACTCCAAATATTAATCCGATAACGATTCGACATATAGTCGGAGTACCCAACCATATACGGGTATGGCGTAGATCAACATACTTTGAGGCAGGTGGACACAATAGGTATCTATCAATAGCGGATGATTATGAATTAATAGTTAGAACGTTTCTAATTACTAGGTTTTGTAAAATTCCTAAACTTACTTATTTGCAACATATTTATAGCGATTCTAAAGCAGAAAACACGCATGAGACCACCAGAGCAGATATTCAACGCAGAGTTAGAACAATTGCCCTTCATTATAACGATAAAATAAAAGATAGATTTGAGGAATTGGGGCTAGCAGACTGGGCATACGGCACCCCAGTTGATAGGCTGAACAGTTTAACGCCGAGATGGGGAAAAGAGGAACAAGCGGCTAACAAGGTTTACGAATTATGATTTCCTTTATCATACCAACACTCTGGAAATCAGAATTTATACATCAGTCTATAAAGGCTATTGAGTTGGAAGAAGATACCGAACTTATAATCATAGATAATAAAAATTCTGAATACACAAATAACTCGGATAAGATAACCATTATCAAACCCAATAAAAACTTATATGTAAATCCATCATGGAACTTAGGAGTTTCTATAGCAAAAGGAGACTATATTTGCCTACTTAACGATGATATCATTTTCAATATAAAGACTCTAAAAAAGGGATTAGACCAGCTCTTACTTATAGACAGTAATTTTGGAATATTTGCTTCACATATTTTAGAAGGTTGGAATAAGAGACTTGCTATGAACAAAGACGACGATCAAATAACGATAAAGGAACTAGACGTTAGGGTTTGGGGATTTGGTATGCTGATGTTGATGAAAAAAGAAAATTACTACATGATACCTCCTGAATTTAAAGTATTTTTCGGAGACGATTTTCTTCACGCTATTAATACAGATCTACTAGGTAAAAAATCCTACTGGGCCGACGGCATGTCATACAGTGGACAATTTAGCGCATCTTCCTCAGAAGAAGAAATTGGTAAAGATTATATGATAAAAGAGGCAGCTATTTGGCCTGAGGTCATAGAAAGAGAATTTAATAAACTAAAACATTCACCACTCAAAGCGCTTTAATATGAAAACTTGTATATTTTCTCCGTTTTTTTGGAAAAAAAATGTATCCGAGACCGGCAACATACAGAGTAAGTACTTAAAAAGTATTTTCCATAACTATGAAGAATTACCAAATCTATCTCCTGATTGGAATGTTCATACCTCTTACGGTCAAGAAGATCGTCTTCCTGAAAAATTAGATTGGAATTACTCCTTAAATATATATGAAACGTATATAGATTCCTTCTTAGAAGATTTTTTTCAAACAATACCTCGATACAAGATCTCAGGTACACCCTGGTATACAGCGTACGGCCCAGGCCAGGGAGCTAATATACATGAACATCTACCGGATCATTTTTCTATAGTTCATTTTCTCAAATTTAATCCTAAGGTACACTGGCCAATAACTTTCATTAACCCCAATAATAATTCTACTAAGATACTCTTAGATAGTGAACCTTCTATTAAAAATCGTATTAATTTTGACGATAGCGAACAATCGTACTTTCATCCAAGATTTACACCTAACTTAGAAGAAGGGGATTTAATAATATTCCCATCACAATTAGAACACATGGTTGAAAAAACAACCTCAGAAGAACTCAGAATTTCTATAGCATTTAACATAAAACTATTCTAAAGTGAACAAACATTTTGTTTTTGATAAAACGGATACCAACCCGACCCAATACTACTGGTTTAAAAATGGATTTAGTCCACAAGAAGTAGCCGATATAGTAAAAGGTGTAAAAGGAATGCAAATGCAAAGAGCTACTATTGTAGGGGATGATAAAGATAATACTTTTCGTAGATCTAATATTGCATGGATTACGCAGGATGATAATTGGCACTGGTTATACGATAAACTCAAGAATATGATAACCGAAGCAAATGATGCTCTTTGGAAATTCGATTTACAATCTATGCCCGAAGGTATACAGTATACGGAGTACGATGGACGTGAAAAAGGACATTACGATGCTCATCAGGATATAGGACCGGGTATACTATCGTGGAGAAAAGTATCGATTACGGTACAATTATCTGATCCTTCTGAATATACAGGAGGTGACTTTCATATTATTACTAGTTTACAAGGCTACAGGGAGGTTCCCAAAGGCCTAGGTAATGTAACAGTTTTTCCTTCATACATGTTACATAGAGTTACTCCGGTTACAGAAGGGCTACGAAAGGTCCTAGTACTTTGGGCAGGTGGTGACCACTACAGGTAATGTGGATATTTAAAGAAAAGGTCATAGAGAGTATAGATGATATGCCGGAGAATACCTTCGGATTTATTTATCTAGTAGAACATATACCTACTGGTAGAAAGTATCTAGGAAAGAAAGTATTACAGTTTACGCGTAAGCTTCCACCCCTGAAAGGGTATAAACGCAAACGCACAGTAGTAAAAGAATCTGATTGGAAAGATTACTATGGATCTCAGGCCGAAATAAAAAAGCTTGTCAAGGAAGGAAAAGAGTCGGATTTTAAAAGAACTATTCTTAAATTTGTACCGTCGAAAAAGCTTTTAACCTACTACGAGACAAAATATCTATTTATAAACGGAGTCTTGGAAAAAGACAACGAATATATAAACGATAACATTTTAGGCAAGTTCTACAGAAAGGACTTTTTATAGTATGATAAAACTCGTAGAAGTATTACACACAATCCCCGGTATCGAATACCATCTAGAGAATAATCTTTCTCTCCATGATAACATCTACCGGTACTCATCGGACGCTTTTGTAGAATTATTTGCCGAAGCAAGAAAGCTTGTAAATGAAGGCGCAATCCAACTCTCAGAAGAAGATCTAAATCTTTTAGAAACTACAGATATTGGAGAGTATGGAATTTTTGAAGGGGAAAAAGTACCTTTAGACCTTCCTATGGTCGATGAGGCTGAGTATAGAGGTAGAAACGTACCTCTCAATAAACCTAAAAGAGGCGGGCCTAAAAAATTCTTCGTATACGTTAAAAATAAAAAAGGCAACGTAGTCAAAGTAAACTTCGGAGACTCAGGCAACCTGTCTGTTAAAATTAATGAGCCCGGCGCCAGAGCCTCTTTTGCAGCCCGTCATAACTGCGATAAGAAAAAAGATAAAACAAAAGCCGGTTACTGGTCATGCAATATTGGCCGTTACTGGAAGTCATTAGGAGGAAATAGAAACTTTAGCGGATACTGGTAATATAATGGCAACATCACATCATAAAAGAAGACACCCTCACAAAAAGCCTAGCAAAAAGAAGTTTCTTAAGAGAATGAAACTTATTAAAGCAAACTTAGAGGTTTTAAAACAGCTTGATGAAGGAAGCAAGACCTTACAAGGAGATTAGAGAAGATAGTTCTCGAATAAGAGAATTCGATCAGAATATTTCTGAAGATGAACTAGTCTGGCATAGAGATGAAGAAGACCGTATAGTCATTGCTCTAGAACCCACAGACTGGCTTTTTCAGTTCGACAATGAACTGCCCCAGCCCATTACAAGCATATTTATACCAAAGGGAGCATACCACAGGGTAATAAAAGGCTCTGGGACCCTTAAAATTAAAATAAAGGATCCGAACGACTGTAAGTGTTCCGATTGTAAATGTGCAAAATAAATGGCTAAAAAAACTCTTTTAAGCGAGAAAGTTGTTAAACCGAAAATTAGAAGAAAAGGAGTTCATTCTAAGAACAACACAAGCGGATTAAAAGCTTCTCGTAATTATAGGAAAGCCTATCGAGGCCAAGGCCGGTAGACCTATGAAGCTCTATAGAATTATATCAGAGATATTACAGTACGATCCTGATTTTGAGGATCAGGTCGATAAGTTAAAGGATCAAGGAGCAAAGTACATAGGCTCTGGAGATTACGGAGCAGCATATCTACTTAATGGTAGAATATATAAAGTAACAACAGATGAGCTGGAGCTAGAACATGCCAAAAAGCTCAAAAGAAAGAAGACAAATAATTTTGCTTACATCTACGATGTTAGTGTGATCAAGCCTAAGCTTGGTATCATTCAAATGGAAGTACTTGGTGAATTCAAGGAAGCAGAAGTTCCTGACGAATTTGCAGACGCCGTAGAAAGAGAAGCAGAAAGATTTGGCATAGACCCAGATGAATTAGACATCCGACCCAGTAACGTCATGGTAAGACAGGATGGAGCACTTCGACTAGTTGACATTTAGAAGTCTCGTTCTTATCTTAGACTATATTGGGTTATATATGGATTATTCTATACTACTTGGTTATATAGAGAATCTCTTAGGTAAGGGGTCTCCGCGAGCAAGGGATAACTATGCATTCCATTGCCCTTTTTGTAATCATCGTAAGCCTAAGCTTGAGATTAAAATGGCTACAGATGAGAAAGGAGGCAATCCATGGGAATGTTGGGTTTGCAATACACGCGGACTTACCATCAAGTCTCTACTTAAGCAGCTAAAAGTTCCTAGGGACACAGCTGTTGAGATTTTAAATCATGTACGTAAGGGTGAGAAAGTATACTACGAAGAAAATACCGTAGTTAAGCTTCCTGAAGAATTTCAACCCCTCTTCTTAGCCTCACAGCAAAGCGTTATAGCTAATAAGCTCAGAAATTACCTGTACGCAAGAGGTCTTTCAGACACCGATATTATTCGGTACAACATAGGATACTGTACGAAAGGAGAGTATGAAGGTAGACTTATCATTCCATCCTACGATGAGAATAATCAACTCAATTATTTTGTAGGACGTACGTACGAGAACTCCTACATCAAGTATAAGAATCCTCCTTCGAGTAGGGATGTGATTATATTTGAAAATACTATCAATTGGAATAAGCCTATTGTATTAGTAGAGGGAGTCTTTGATGCTATGGCTGTTCGTAGAAACGCTATTCCAATTCTAGGTAAGAACATAGCACCCAGGCTTATTAAGAAAATTATATCTTCCAACGTCGAAGACATATACATTGCGTTAGATAAAGATGCACTTAAGAGAGCAATCTCTTTCAGTGAAAAATTCCTAAATATGGGAAAGAAGGTTTACCTGGTAGAGCTAGACGATAAAGACCCAAGCGAGATGGGTTTTGAAACCTTCACCAAACATATACAAAATGCTCAAGAGCTAGAACTATCAGGGCTCATGAGATACAAATTCGAATTATTATGATTTCTAAAGGAACCAACATCCTGCGGGAGAACTCCAAAAAACGATTAAAGTTTAACCCGGAACTTCAGCAGATAAACTTCCTGGACCGCCGCGTATACAAACGAGGTGAAGACCTCTACTATCCTTCGGTTACTACTATTCTTCAGTATATGCCGAAGAATAAGTTTTTTGAAACCTGGCTTAAAGATGTAGGACACAACGCCGATCACATCATGAAAAGAGCTGGTAAAGAAGGTACTCAGGTTCACGAAGCGGTAGAAAAGCTGTTGGACGGAGAAGAGGTTTCTTGGATGGATGAATTTGGAAATGCTAGATACAACGAACTTGTTTGGGGAATGGTAATGAAGTTTGTAGAGTGCTGGAAAGCTCTAGATCCCGAACTAATAGCTACAGAAGAGTTCACATTCTCAGATGAACATAAGTATGCTGGAACGGCCGATATTGTTTGTAAATTTAATGATGAGGTTTGGCTCTTAGATATCAAAACTTCTAACTCCCTTCACAAATCATATGATCTTCAGTTAGCAGCGTATGCCAAGGCATGGGAAGAGCAAACTGGACAGAAAATTGATAAAACTGGTATCATCTGGCTAAAATCTTCCAAAAGAGGGCCTAGCCGAAAAGAAGGAGTCTTTCAGGGACATGGATGGGAATTAAAAGTTGTCGAAGATATAGATGAGAATTTTGAACTCTTCAAACTTATCTATAAATTATATGCATTAGAGAACCCAACAACCGAACCTATTTATAAAGAGTACCCTACCGCTCTACGACTTTAAATATGAAAAAACTACTTTTGATTCCTCTCCTGTTTTTACTAAGCGGATGCTATACAGTCCTTTCTCCGTCTGTTGGAATTAGAAGTAATGTACGCCCCGGAGTGGAAGTTTACTACGACTGGTACACTTCCTACCCTACTGTTTATTTTGCTCCATATTTCTATTACCCTAGATGGAATAGAGTAGTATACACTAATTACTACGAGTTCAATAACCACTATTACAGTTACCATAAAAGACGTCCGGTACAGGATACTTACGTAAACAAAACCTATACTTCTAGATCCTCTAATCAAGGTAAAAGCAGAAACACTATTACCAGATCTAATACTGCAACTCGGAGTACCCCAAGGTCGGTTGAGAATACTAGATCAACGGAAAAAACTACTACAAGATCCTCAACTAGAAGTACACCTAGAACATCAACGGCTCGCTCTTCACAACCTAGATCAACTACCAGATCTGCTGAAAGATCAAGCTCTAGAACAACTGAACGTAGAACTCCAAGAAAGAAAGACTCATGAAGTTAACTAAAATTTTATTAGAACAAGACGGACGTCCCAAAGTTCTTATTATGGGCGGCGGAGGCGGAGCCGGGAAAAGCTACGTGCTAGACCAGATTAGGATTCCATCTGGAGTTGAGATTTTTAACCCAGACAAATACGTCGAGTCGGACAATCTACACTTAACTGTAGCATCTCGAATGGTCGACGCAGAAGTAGAAAAAGCCAAGGAAGAAAGACGTAATTTTGTTTGGGATACTACAGCTGCTAATAAGCAAAAAGTTCTCGATCTTATGGAAGCCGGGTACGATGTAATGATGATTATGGTGTACACACACCCAATCATTTCGTTTATATCCAACTTTCAGAGAGACCGTAAGATTCCTAAAGCAGGAGTTGTTTCCACTTGGGCTAACGTATATAGCTTAGTCGACGACTACGAAAAGCTCCTTGGAGAGAATTTTCTTCTCTTTGTTAATCTCAGAGGGGATAAGTACAACAAAGAAATGGAGGCATTTAACAAAGCTGCTAAAAAAGGAGGTCGAGGTATCTATGATTATCTCAACGATATGATGTCTGCCGACCCTGAGGCTTATGCTAGCACTTTCAGAACCTCGTACGATATCGAAGATCCAGAAGCTTTAAAAGCATACGAAGAAGAAACTAAAGGTATAGACTTCGACAGAGATGATGAATCGCTAGTTAAGCAGCTTAAAAAATACTTCATGACCACGTACGAAAAGAAAGGAGTAGGACCAGGAGCTGATAGAATGGCCAAAAAAGTTGACTCAATCGTTACTCAGAGAGATAAAGAAGCTGACCGGTACATGGGGGATCTAGATAAGATTGCCGATATGCTGAACAGCTCTAAATTCCAGAACATGATGGAATCTGACTCTATTAACGACATTAAAACTAAAGTAAACCAGTTCTTCAAATGAGCGGTATAGCCCTTCTACCTGGAGGATTTAAACCTCCTACGTTAGGACATTTTAGTTTAGCTAGAGATTTAGCTACTAACTCCTTTGATTTGGCAAAGGTAGATGGGGAGAGATTGGACGTTGCCGAGAAACCAGAAGATATCAAAGTAGATAAAGTTCTGGTTCTTATCGGAGTAAAAGAAAGAAACGGTATTACGTCCAAGGAAAGCAAACGCATTTGGGACATCTATAAGAAGCACCTTCCTAGCAATGTAGAAATAATTGAGACGGGTACCAATCCTATGAACTACTCTAAGGATTCGGTAGTAAAAAAGAACCCGGATACGCAATACTATGCAATTGTCGGTCTTAGATCATCTGAAGATCTTCCTGATTTAGGAAGAGCGACAACCTATACAAATTACCCCAACGTAGAAGTATTACCTGTTCTTGGAAAGTATACAGAAGTTAGAGCATCTTCTCTTAGAGATGCTATCCTAAACGGAAACGAGAAGGAAATCAAAAAGTTTCTTCCTCAAGAACTTTCTGATAAAGAGTTACAGACCGTAATAGAAATTATTAAAGGAAGCATTATGAGAGAGCAAATCGAAGCTAAGATGTCGGACGCTATTGGAAGAGTTTTTGACTCTTTTGCAACAGTAGAGGAAGGCAGTTCAGGAGCACCCATTGCAGCAATGTCTGCTATTCCCTCCGATGAAAGGGCAAGACTGATTCATCTATATCATGATCTAAAAGATCAAATACCGGACGGTTTTAGAATCGAGTTCATGCAGAATAAGATTGAGATTTCCATCAAGCATGAAGGAGAGATTAGCTATGATTATACGCCGTATATGGGATCTATATTGGAACATATGCTAGATCAGGGAATGAAAATCCTACCTCTTCCAGAAGTTAAAATTAGAAAAGATCTAGCTGAAGCATCTGATATTTTCGGCAAGACAGCTTATTACGATCCCGGTAAAAAAGAGATCGTATTATATGTTAGCGGAAGACATCCTAAGGATGTGCTTAGATCATTTGCTCACGAAATGATTCACCACAAGCAGAACCTTGAAGAAAGATTACAGAACATTCAGACTACTAATACAAACGAAGACGGAAACTTACAGGAGCTAGAACAAGAAGCATACCTGATGGGTAATATGATGTTTAGAACATGGGAGGATAAAATTAAAAATGAAAACGCTTAAAGATTTATTTGAGGTAGAAGATCCGAAACCGGAGTACGAGCTGTTCTGCGACATGGACGGAGTTTTAACTAACTTTGATGCTCGCTTCGAACATTATGCCGGTATGTTGCCGGATAAGTATGAGGACAAATACGGAACAGCTGCTTTTTGGGAACTTGTAGATAACAAGGTTGGTTTGAAGTTCTGGTCAGAAATGCCCTGGACACCTGGCGGTAAAAAGCTATGGGACTTTATCAAACCGTATAACCCTAAACTTTTAACTTCTCCTTCTAAAAACGAAGTATCGAGATTAGGAAAAAATACCTGGGTAAAGAATAACCTCAATCCTCAACCTAAAGTCATCTTCAAGTACTCGAAAGAAAAGCAAGACTATGCTCACAAGAATGCTATTCACATTGATGACAGAGAAGATATCATTCAGAATTGGAACAGTGCCGGTGGAATAGGTATTCTTTGTCCTAAGAATGGAGATACCCAAGTAGTAATAGATAAGCTCAAAGAGCTAGGATACAAATAGTTTTATGGCAGATAATGTTT
>Ga0099851_1000782_pt1 | contig 13418 bp, 14 predicted proteins | sample CB_VirMetaG_6_FD_78176 | JGI IMG/M metagenome (GOLD analysis project Ga0099851, IMG submission 78176) | Freshwater to marine saline gradient viral communities from Chesapeake Bay - CB_1508_2 Viral MetaG | ecosystem: Environmental > Aquatic > Marine > Coastal | place: USA: Chesapeake Bay... | reverse complement strand
TCTTTTTCTGTTATTTCCAACTCGCCTGCCTTGACTTTTTTAGAAAACTTTTCTGGACCTTCAATAGCAACACCTTGTTTAATAGCTTGCTTTTTACCTTCTGGACCAGTATAGCATTTGCCAGAGTCTCCCCATTTCCACCCACTCTTCTTATCCTGAGAACATTTTTTCAAAGGCATATCTTAGTTCCTTATAAAAAAAAGAAATCTTACACTATTAATATACACCGTTCATATGCTTGTCCCAAAAGTAATGTATAGTTTTATTTAGACCTTCTTTTAGGTTAGTTTTAGCTTCAAAACCTAATTTTTCCTTGGCTTTTGTGGTATCTAAACATCTTCTAGGTTGTCCATCAGGATAATCATCATCATAAATAATTTTTCCATCGAATCCCATAATATCGGTAATTGTCTCAATTAATTCGCAAATCTTAATTTCTTTACCAGTTCCAATATTGATTGGTTCAGGACCGATATTCTTTTCTACTGATAATTTAATTGCTTCAGCACAATCTTCTGCAAATAGAAATTCCCTAGATGCTTGACCTGTTCCCCATAGGGTAATACTAGAATCACCATTCATTTTTGCCTGATGTACTTTAAAAATTAAGGCAGGAATAACATGACTATTAGTTAAGTTAAAATGATCATAAGGACCATACATATTAACTGGAATAAGATTAATACCATTAAACTGATATTGCTCATGATAAGTTTCGATCATTTTCATTAAAGTTTTTTTAGCAATACCATATGGAGCATTTGTCTCTTCTGGATATCCATTCCACAATTCCTCTTCCTTAAAGGGAACAGGAGTAAATTTAGGATAAGCACAGACCGTTCCAAGTAGAATAAACTTTCCAATACCTTGATGTCTAGCCTCTTCAATAAGATTAGCACCCATAATAAGATTATCATACATAAACTTACCTGGATTTTCTCTATTAGCACCGATACCTCCAACAGAACCAGCAGCATGTATGATAACATCTGGATAGAATCTAGTAATTAATTTTTTACAATCTGATTGTTTTCTTAAATCCCCATCTTTAGATGATATACTATAAACATGGTAATTCTGTTTTAATTTAGGAACAATATTTTGGCCTAAAAAACCGCTTGCACCAGTCAATAAAATTCTCACCAGTAACATCCTCCCTCTACTAGATTATTATATTGAGGTATTTCTTCAGGCATAGGTCTAATCCAATCTTTAGTTCCATACCAATCATATTTAGCAAAAGAAGTATCCCATCTTTTACCTCTAATACCAAATAATAACTGATTCCCACCACCAAGATGAATTGATGGTTTACCTAAAGATTTAATATAATCACACACCAATAAAGAAAAACCCCCACAACCTACAGTAGCAACATCGAATTCTCTCACATTATCAATACTGTCTAATATCTGGTCAAGTTTATCTCTCCAGCTTATTGGTTGCTTACCAGTTAATGCTTCTGAGTATGGGGATTTAACAACTTTAACTTTTTTAACCTTTGATCCATTCCATAATAATGGATATTTTTCTACCTGCCTTAAGATAGTATTTTCAAATGGGGCGATTACTAATAATGTTTTATTTTCTAGATAGTGATGCCATCCATCCTTACCAAGAGTAAAGGGTTCAAGACCTACAAAGTCAGAAAAAATTTCTTTTCCTTGCCATACAGACTGTATAACTGCCTGATCTCCCTGCTCTGGACACCATTGTAACATATAATCAGTATTCTTAACAGCCCTGATGTATTCCATGCACCATTCTCTCAAATCTAAATCATCTTGACAAAAGATACCAGCATTCACAAATAAAGTATTACCCCTTACTAATTGAGGTAGTCCAGTCATAAGAAATTGATATAGATGAGATGCTTCTATACCACCAATCTTACCAAAGATTTCTGGCTTACATTCTAAAATCGCTTGCTTAATTTTTTCATTAATTTCGTTCATTATAAAAATCCAATATCTGTTTTACTCTATGTTTAGACAAATGCTTTTCTGTAATTTCTTTATACAAATTATTAGCAAGTTTGTTCCTATATTCATCATCTTGATATAGTCTTATCATTTTCTCATGTGCCTCTTGAGCACTTGAAAAATACGCAATGCATTCATCTTCTGGAAATAGATCATATATCCCTGTATCTGCATCTATTCTATTAGTAATGATCGCATTACCACAGCCGCCAGCTTCCATAATTCTTCTAGTTAATTCATCATATCTAGCGAATTGATAAGTGAAGGTGCCAGAATTAAAAAAATCTGCGTTATCTTCTGGCTTAACACGTTTCATTATAAACTTATCACCAAAAAGATTTATGAATTCTCTTAACAAAGGTCTGTCATGTCCACATGTCGTAACACAAATATTATCTCTCTTAGCTTGATCTTGCTTATAAAATATTCTAGGATCGCAAAATACTGGCATCCAGTTGGATGGTAGCCCTTCAGTCTTATATCTATTATGACATCTTTTATCTAAAGTAAATATACCGTCTACATAATGTTTTCTAACCTGAAAAAAATTACTTGTAGGAATATCATCTCCAAATTCCATGTATATAGGGGTATTTGTTTTTTCTTTTAATCTTATTAGTTCATTATCAAACGATGGGGAAGGACCAGCCAAACAGATGAATATCAAATCATAATTATTTGAGACATCTATTAACTGAGATATATCACAATGAGTGGGGATAAAGCCATAGTAGTCTACGCTATGGCTTAAATCCTCAAAAGCATAAGCAAATGAAAGAGGAGTACTCCAGATACCCGGATCATCATTTTCATAATGCCATGCCATAGCTATCTTCATAACTCTAATTCCTTTACATTTATAAACTTGACACCCTTTTCAACAAGTTCTTTATTATTCTCTACAATCACATCAAAGAAATTCCAAGCGAGAACAATAATTACATCAGGTAGATTTTCAAAAGCATAATCTTTACTCTTGATAGGAATATTAACGCCCGGAATTACCTTGCCATGCTTTAATTCATTATCTTCAATAGTATATTCTATATCATGATTTGTAATACCAAAGAAATTTAATGCAGTGGTAGCCTTAGCAGGAGATCCATAAGCAGCAATTCTAGAATACTGCTCTTTTAATCTACCCATATTCTTGTTAACATTTCTTTTGAGATCGTAAACCCTTTCTCCAAATGCTTTATATGTAGAAATCTTATTAAGACCATACTCTTTTTCTTTATCAATAAATTCTTTTACACTTGGATCAATAACGGTTTCTCCATACATAGACTTATCATCATCAGTTTCTTTAGATTTAATGTAACATCTAATAGAGCCACCATGAGTATCTATCTTCTCTACCTTATACAATCTCAAACCTCTGGCTTCACAAAAATTATACATTGATAACACAGACCAGTAGTTGGTATGCTCATGATAAATGTTATCGAATGTTAAATCTTGCATGGTTGATAGCAGATATTGTACTTCAACTACAAAAGTTCCATTCTTTTCTAGTAATGCAAAGACATTTAAAATAATATTTGATAAATGATCTGAATGTGCAAATACATTAGATGCAGTGACTAGAGATGCTTTACCTATATCTCTTTGAATAGTATTAACAGCCCAAGAATCAAAATAATGATTCATTGTTGGAATGCCTCTGTCATTTGCAATCTTAGCAACATTCTTAGCAGGCTCTACACCTAAAACCCTGACACCTTTTTCTTGCAAAGGTTTCAATGCTATCCCATCATTACTTCCAATATCAATAACAAGGCTGTTCTCATCAAGATTAAATTCTTCTACATATCTGTCTGCAACGTCTTCAAAATGTTTAACAAACTTATTAGATGTAGAGGAAACATATAAATAATGATCGAACATCTCTTCTGGTGGAACCACTACAGAAAGTTGACAGTTATGACAATTAGGACAATAATCCATTTCTAAAGGATATAGTTCTGCTTTGTCATCAGCACTATCTAACAGATTATTCGCTAATGGAGATTCACCAAGAGTAACAACCTTTTCCAGTTGACTTTCAAGACATGATCGACAAGAAGTTTTATATATCTTGAGTAGTTTCTGCCTCATCTCTTCATCAACTAAAATATAAGGAATAGTATGAGTTAATCCATAATTATCATGATCCCTTTCACCACGCACTAGATTTAGAAATAAAGAGTCCTTAGTAAAAACCATAGTATGTGCAACATTAGGTTTAATGATTGCTATATCTCCTTCATTGATAACTCTGGTTTCAATTGGTGCATCAAGAACAGACAAATCTTTAATCACACTAATATATTGACCCTTGACAAGTAAACATTTCTGTTCTTGCACTGGATGATAATGATTAGCTCTAACTGTTCCCGCCTTGGAATCAATTAAACCGATCAGATTAATTGGCTCAGTCAATTCATAATTATTAATTGTTCCTCGATCATCTACATATTCATTACCACCCCTATCAATGTATTCAAGTTCTGGTCTGATATCTTGATCAGACCATGCCTCAATCATCTCTCTAATACATGTCTTAATATCATATAGAAATTCAAAACCAGTATCCAGCAATTTCTTATTAGAAATAGTATATCCTAGATTTGGGATCTCATCATCGGTTTCTACCAAAGTTACATTAGGATTTATTTCTTTACAGATTTCTGCAACATCTTTAACACTCATACTTTCACTGGAAAGATGAAAGGTTTCTTTATTGTAATTTTCTTCTGCCATAAACTTGATGCATCTTGCAACATCCATAAGAGGAACCAGACTTTTCATCTGAACTCCACCTGAGAACAGTTTAATGGTTCCATTGTCAGCAGCAATCTTAGAAAATAGATTTGGCATAATATTAATTCGCATTGGGTCTGGGCTATAACCACACACTGTAGCAAATCTTAGTATGACATAATTTTTATCTGAGTTTGCAAGATCGGCTTCTGACTGTGCTTTTCCAGACGCATAAGACAACATGGGGGTTGTAGGAACATCTTCCGTAATGTCTAGTTTAGTTTCATCAAATCCTTCATATACTACATGAGTAGAAGGGAAAATAATTTTACATGTATCACTGACTGCATCAATAATATTTTTAGTACCTTCAATAGCAGTTGTTGTGATCAGATTATCCTGCTCAGAATTTGCTTCTGTTTTTGTATATGCAACATTAGTAATACCAGCAAGATGTATGACAATATCAGCATCTTTAATAATAGATGTAATGCGATCTTTGTCCAGTATAGATGCTTGAATATACTTGATACCCCATGCTTTTAACTGCCTGACTCTATCAGCAGAAAATCTATTATCTACCACTGTAATGTCTTTATATCTAGCTTCTCCAGAATATAATTCGCAGAGCTTAGAACCGATATAGCCAATTCCACCAGTAATAACTATCTTTTCCATTAAAAACTTCCTTTATCTTTATTTTTTTAAGTAACACCAGTCACATGCTGGACCCATAAGTATTTCATCTGAAGGCATAAACTCTTCTACAGCTTTCCTAACTCCATTTTTAGGTTGATGAGGATAAGAACAATCATGACCACTAACAAATCCACCAGTTTTAACTTTAGGATACCAAGCTTGTATATCTTTTCTGACCTCTTCGTATCTGTGATCAGCATCAATATAGACAGCATGTAGAGAATTATCTTCAAAATGATTAACCGCTTCTAAAGAGGGCATCCTCATTGGCTTGATAACTGAAGTCAAGTCTTTGATATTCTCTAAGAATAAATCATACAATGTTCCGCTTTTAACATATGGATCAGTATTATGTTCAATAACATTCGATCCCAACCAAGTATCCACTGCATAAATAGTTATATCTTTACCAGAATTTATAGCCTCAACTCCAAGATATGATACGCTTTTACCTTTCCAGACGCCAACCTCTACAATAACATCTCCATCCTTTGCTGTATCTATGAACTTTTTATACAGTTCTTCATAACCAAACCAGTTTTCACCAAACGATTTATTTTGATAAATGTGATCCATTTAAATATACCTTTTCAAAAATTTCCATAATTTTTTCTGGACTATAATCGTCGTAGCAATTCCAATCTACACTTTTATCCAATGTAAAATTCAGTAGGAGATTATACAATGTATCTGGAGATGTGTAATACAAGCCCTTGTCACCGAGTATATCAATATGATTTCTTTCTGGACAATTGAACAATGTCATAACTGGCTTATTTTTGTAAGAAAATTCTGCACATGCCATGCCAAAACTTTCACCAACCCATCTGGCATGTAATAATGCATCACATGTATTAATATATCTCACTTTTTGTTTTAAGTCAACGATTTTGTCTAAAAATAATACCCTTTCATGCTGAATAAAAACGGGAGTGTTTAAGAATAAAAAGAAAATATCTTCTCTATCATTTAGTACTTTTGCAATTACATCTTTTACCCAAGGTATATCAAATGTGTCTATACCTCCATATCTTCCAATGACGGTATATTCATCTTTTATGCCTAAGCTATATCTTAAATCATCGTCTTCATCTGGCAAGCTTACCATATATGGAACCACTGGCATTTTACCATTCGCACATGTATTATTAACAAAGTAAGATACATACGCCCATACATCACCATGAGCCTCTTTAGGATCGACCATGCCAACAGCTTGAACTAATACTTTTGCCTTAGTCGGGATCACTCCATCATTATGACCAGATTTACATATGTAGATATAATCTGCATTATTTTTTTCTAATACTTCGTCTAGTTTATTATTCCTTTCATTTACAGTTTGATTATGTTCAGGATAATTAGAACATCTAATGTCATAGGTATCGAAACTGTCTTTAATAAGGTTTAACCCATAGGTTTCATTGCGAACATCTAAAGAATCATATATGAAAAAAGATTTATTTCCCAATAATTTTTCATTATAATATGCGTAGTTATACATAGCTACGCAAGTGCCTCTTTCATTCATAAATGGTTGATAGAAAGCAACAGTCTTCATATTTATCTCCAAAAATTTTCTAGAAAATAGACTATATAATTATACTGTCATTTTTTGTTTGACTGTATAAAAATCTATTACTTCTTGGATAACATCATCTACAAATTTCGTAGGTTGCCATCCAAGTAAATTTTTAATTTTATCACTGTCTGGTATTTTTTCTGGTGCTTCTGTAAATAGACTACCATGCAGTGTTTTTGGATCTATATGAACTATCTTTGAACTACTATTACTTAACTCTTTAGTCTTCTCTGCTAAGTATAAAATTGTTTGCTCATTTACTTCATTACCAATATTCCATTCCTGATTCCATAAATGATCTGGAGCATTACAAACTAAGTGTATTCCATCTACGATATCTTTGACCCATGTAAAAGCCCTAAGTTGATTACCAGAGTAATAAACAGTAATATCTTCTCCTGACAATGCTTGCTGTACAAATCTAGGTAGCACAAAGCCACCATCGGGCAATTGATATTCTCCAGTGACATTGAATGGTCTAATAATTTGATATTTGAAAGTTGAATCTACTTTTCCAGTATTACTTAAAACAATCTCAGATAATAGTTTAGCTATTGCATATTCGTTTCTAACGGTAAACTCTCCATGCAATACTTTATCATCATGTTCTGAAAGATAACTTTTATTCTCCCTATGCCCATAGATTTCAGAAGTGGACACAAATACTAATGGACAATCATTATATTTCGCACCATCAATCGCCCAATATATATCATCTAAAATAATTCTTGCCATTGTTCCAGAATGTTTTAAAACACCAACTGGACCCACCGGAGAAGCAAGATGTAATATCATGTCGAACTTTGGAAGCTCTTCCCAATGAACGCTTAATATATCAGAATCTATAAATGTAACCTTACTAGCTATTGGATTATCAGGAGATATAGCATTTGTAGACAGATTATCAATTACTGTGATATCCCATCCCAACTCATGCCATTTTAAAATCGAGTGAGTCCCTATAAATCCAAGACCTCCAGTAATTAATATTTTTTGAGCCATGGTTTCTCCTTATAATTTTCATTTTCACATATATCATAAACATATTTGTCTCTGTTTTCCCAGAATAATTGAAAAGTATTATTCATACTATTAATATCTTTCCATTCTGGATTTTTTTCTTTATAAAAAATGCCAACGCTATCGTCATTATAATTATCTATATATGTAAATAGTTCATATATATTATACATTTCCATCCATAACTGATACACATTTCCATGTCCTGATAATTTTGTGCCAGCTTCTGATCTAGGAAAAACGTCATGGAATAATATTATACCATTTGAAGATAGACATTCAAAGCTATTTTTAAAATCTTTATAGACCTGACCCTTTTCATGGCAAGCATCTATAAAAACAAGATCAAACTCACTGTTATTATTTTGGAAAAAGCTATCTGTTGTAGTAATTTGAATTTTATCTTTGAATCTTAAATCATAATTTAAGATATTAGGATTTGCGTCTACACCTATTTTATCAACACATGAGATTTCATTCCATGTAAAACCTTTATCAACACCAAGCTCTAGTACTCTAGAAAGCCCGTATGTTTCACATAAATCATTAATCAATTTACCCCTATATACATCTTCACTATTCATTTAATAAACCTCCATAATTTCTTTACCAGCAACGAAAGACGACCCTGATTGTCCTGATCCCGGCTTGTCATAACAAACATTTAATGTTGAATCTTCCCATGACTTCCAAGATGATTTAATATCATGATTATGGTCTCCAATAACAGCATTCCAATTTTCATATGTTTCTTCAGCAAGATTTTTTGTTACAAATACTGGACCAAATGTATATTTACTTTTTAAATGCTCTTCTCTACATTGTCCCGGTGGATGATTTAGTGGTGATCTCCATGAGTAATCATATGCGGATTCTTGACTTTCATAAAGTGCCAAGTTTGCTAATTTAATTCTCCATACCCAGTCTCTGTCCTCCCAACCTTGTATATATCTTTGATCCCACCAACCAATATTTCTAATCAATTCTTTTGAAAAGCCCATGAATCCAACATTGTATAATAATGCACAAGCATATCCATTCTCCAATAAATTTAAAATCTTTTTGACTTCTTCTACCGTAGGAGAACATCTGTCATTGATTAATATCACCCATTCAGTTGGAGATGTAGCAACACTATGATTAATTAACTCAGAATAAGTGGGGTACATATGGGGGAATCTATCAATCCTGTTATTCCAATGCACTTTATATTCTTCTTCCAAAGGTTTTAATGCATTTATTTGATTGTCAACTACCTCTTGACTACATCCACAGTGTAGACAAATTGTAAATTCTTTTATCTTAAACATAATTTGTTAGTACTCCTATAATCTGTTTGGCTCTTGCTTCTGTAGTGGCAGTTTCCAATAACCATTGCCTTTGCAAATTTAATAAATCAATATACTCATGAGTAGGTTTATTGTCTTTTACTAAGTACTTAGTTAATTCATCAAGTTCTTCTTTAGAAGAATAAGATAATGTTGGCAAATTCACTGGGGAGCAGAAGGGTGGTTTAAACTTATAATCTCTGAACAATAAGAGTGTACCTGCTGCTATGATTTCATAATTTCTTATAGCATCCCATCCTCCTCTGATACATGTTAACCCAAACCAAGACCTAGCCATATCATCATAATATTCTTCTTCATCTGTAAAACAGTAGTGAGAACGATTAACTTCTTTTGGTTCAAACAATGCCTCTCTTGGATATGATTTTTGAAATAGCTTACATTTTTTACTGAAATCAATATCTAATATCCTACTTTCTGGAACAGCCACTCCGAAGGTATGTAAATTTGGTTCTAATTTTAATAGCTGAGTTTTAAATGCTGGAGATATTTGATTACCAATAACCCTATTATTATTATAATTTAAATATTTTCCATTTGGAGCATGACCTATTAGGTCATTTCCATCTATATAGAATTTTACTTTGCATTTTGCTTCTAGCTCTGGAATATCTGTCATTCCATAATTAAAAGATGTGCCATATAAGATTACATCGAATGTTTGATTGGTTAAATCCCTACATTCATCAGGTATATCTTTTATCGGTTCATGTAAAATAGAAAAACCTTTTCCATGTAAAGAATCTTTATCTACATTATCCCATTCATGATATAATATTTTTTTCCTTGGATAATCAACACAGTTATTACCTAACAATTTTCTCAAGCCAATTAGTGCAACATTTTCATGACAGTCGCCTTGACTACGACCTTTTACATGTAAGTTTTTATTTTCATCGGTTGTAATAAATAGTATTTTCATTTTAATAATTTAAGAAGTTTTCCACTCTTGACCACCAGCGTAATGTCTAATAATAACATCTTCTTTACGAACTTTATTGATATTGAAATCTGTATTAGATTCTCCCTCCATTTGAGTTACATTCCATTCTGTAGGAAGAACTTGTACATGCTCATTTAATTCGTCAATAGAGTAAATAGTATCTTCATCTACATTAGAATGAAAACCATGATTTGGCAACCATTCAAAAGGAGTCGATGAATGACGTTTAATTCCAGCTAAAGAATACCAAGAAGCCTGCTCTCTAAACTCATGCCAAAAAGCATTAGTATAACCAAAATGCTCATGTACACTAACTTTGTCATTTAGCTTGTTATACCTCTCTTCTGATAAGATTGCATCAATCATATTAATAGACCAGTCATTTACATTGATAGCATAACATCCCATGCAGTGTGAGTTACCAGTATCAATTGCATAAGAAAAGGACTTCTCACATGGAAAATCTTGGTCAAATTTGTTTATCCTCATATCAGCATCTAGATGAACTAACTTATCACCATGTTTAAGCTCGCCATTTTTAATCATATCTCTAACAATGGTAAATTTAGACCAAGTAAAATTACCTCTAAATTTTTCTCCACCGTCACTAATAACATAATCATAGCCATATTGACTAGCAAATTTTTGATTTAACGGAGAGTAGTTATTGTCAAAAAATTGTTGTCTTTGATCAGGGTAGTTTGCTATAACAAACAATACTTTTCTCATGCTATTCTCCTGATAATATTATTATGTAAATTTTCTAAGGTAAAATATTTATTATATGTTGTTTTAATTTTATTTTTCATAGATATGTACTGTTCATCAGAAATACTTTTTAAAATATGATCAGTATTATCAATATCTTTAATATCTATCATAACACAAAAATCTTTCCAGTCTATTTCATCACTCCAAGGTAGATGGAAATCATCGCTAATATATACTGGGACTGACCCTAATTGCATACACTCATACAGTCTAAAACTTGTATTACCATATCCTCTAGGGCACAAAGTAAATTTACATTGAGATGTTACAGCCATAAACTCATTGAGTCTATAGTTTGGTACATTAGGAGTCCACTGTTGTCCTGAAAAATAATATCCTTGTAATGAACCTAGTATCTTTTGTAATTGAATTCTGATATTATGAGTATAAGAGCCAACAAAACCAGCAAAAAATATTTTATTCTCTTCTTGAACATCTATTATAGGAGAGCAAATAGCAGGAATAGGCTTCATCATAGGATTTATATTCTTTATATGCTCTGATGCAGAAAACACTATCGTATCTGTTGGTATAGTATGTTTCGGAGCATCATCATGTTGACAAACTATAAAATACTTTTTAGTGTTGTCTAATTGGTTTAGTTTCTCCTGTAGTCCACTATCTTTATTGTCACAATAAATAGTTGTCCAAGATATTGGTATAAAATATCTATCATAATCTATACTATGATCTAAAAATGCTTTAATAAATGTATCTTCAAGATATAAACCTTGGTGATATGGTGGATATGTTGGATATGTTGGCTCTGGTCTATATTCTTTAAATAAATCAAATAGATATGATTGATAATTATTCATATATAACTTTCATTTTATTATACTTTTCCCTAACGAAATCCATAATTTTAATTTTATTTTCAATACCAATAACCCAATTAGCATGATGACTAACAATATTTTCTGGTATATTAAAATCTTCTCCAGACCATGGTTTTGTTAAAACATGACCAAAGGAAAAAAATCTTCTTGATAGAAATTTGTTTCTACACAACCAAATATAGTCATTAAGAGTTGTCTGATCTTCTAATCTATAATTTTCTTTCATATTTGCAAACATATTTAATGTTCTATCTGTACATCTACAAATAAACTGACCAGAACACGCATGAGAAATATCATCTTGGCAAGCAATATCAAAATCACCAAGTTCTTCTATAAGTACATCTTTAATATTACCAAAAAATTGTATATCTACATCTAAATATACAAACATATCACCCATATTTTCTTCACAAGCATTATAAAAAAGTTCTACTTTTCTATAACATGTTTTATCCCACCCATCTGAGTAGAAATTTCCAGAATTACACTCTTGAGGAATCTCATATGCCTTTACTTCAAATTCATCTGGTAAAGTTTTCAAAAAATAATTTTCATACAATACTCTATGAGAGGGAGTAAATGTGGTATATACTTTCATTACTTCTCCATTTTAGATAAATAGTAATTTCTTATATCCCTTACCTCTTTTAAATTTCTATCCATATTTTCTTGTTTAGTAGACATACCTTCAGGATTTTGATAATAGATACCCAGCTTTTCTGGTATAAGTTCCATTTGAGATCCTCCGACAGTACATCTAAGCCAGAAATCCCAATCGCTTCCAGATTTATATTTTTCTTCTTCAAAAAAACCAAACCTATCATGTAATGACCTTCTCCAAACTGGATGATTATGAGGCAGATTGGCCTGCAACATCAAATCTTTACTAAAAGGAGCAGTAGGAAATATATCTTCATTACCAGTAATCATCCAAGGTTGAGTGTTTGGCATGTGGCTTCTAATATTATAACAATAAGTAACATCAATATCTGGTTTAGAATCTAATAATTCAACATGTTTCTCAATACAATTTGGCATAATTCTATCATCAACATTAGCATTTGTAATATATGTGCTTTGTGAATTCTTAATCATCAGATTCCAGCAAGCATAGATACCAGGGTCTTTGTGAAGTTCTTCATATCTTATATTAGAATAAGATTTAAGATACGGAGCAATAATTTTATTTTCAAGTTTTGCCTCTGGACTATTACCATTTATTAAAAATAGTTCACATTCATCAAATATAGTTTGTTGAACTATATTGTCTAGGAATCCTGATAAATGCTTAGAAGCATTATAAACAGAAGTAATTATAGTTACCTTATACATTTCTCTCCTCAAATAAAAAAGGGGTAGAAAACCCTACCCCTAATTATACCATCAATTTTGATAATACTATTCTTCAAAAACACTCAATTTATCAGTTTTGATAAGAAAAACACCATTGAACATTTGTTGTGGTTCAAGTTCAACCTCTGGTCCTCT
>Ga0099851_1000779_pt1 | contig 13432 bp, 8 predicted proteins | sample CB_VirMetaG_6_FD_78176 | JGI IMG/M metagenome (GOLD analysis project Ga0099851, IMG submission 78176) | Freshwater to marine saline gradient viral communities from Chesapeake Bay - CB_1508_2 Viral MetaG | ecosystem: Environmental > Aquatic > Marine > Coastal | place: USA: Chesapeake Bay... | reverse complement strand
TAAAGCAAAGCCCCCTATTGCTGTATTGTAGTTACCTGCTGTGTTGCAGAACAAAGCTTGACTACCAACAGCTGTATTTATAGAAGCAGTATTATACTTTAACGACGACCAACCTATACCTATATTACAACTTCCAACAGTGTTATTAACTGAGCTGTTGCTTCCTATGGCAATATTACGTTGACCGGTAGTATTTGCACATAATGCTCTATAACCTAAAGCAATGTTTTCATTACCTGTTGTGTTATTTCTTAATGCATCTTTAGTAATAGCTATGTTGCTACCGCCAGTTGTATTATTACATAAAGCTCTAGCACCTATTGATGTATTATTTGTACCTGTTGTATTGTTTCTTAAAGCATAATAACCTACTGCTGTATTATTAGCTCCGGTTGTATTTGAAGCTAATGCGTTATTACCAACAACAGTATTAGTTGCAATATTTCCCGTACCTAAACCAATATTTACTGTATTAACAGTTATATCTTCGGTAAATGAAGCAGAACCAGTAACACCTAACGATCCAGTTATTTGTGCCGAACCAGTAAATGGGAAAGGTGGTGTATAATTATCTAAGTAAGAGGCTGTTAAGGCATAAGATGCTGAAGTAGCATAAGAAGAAGTACCAAATAATGAACCTGTAATTCCTTCGGTTACTTCTAATGATCCTGTAATAGTTACATCTCCATTAAAATAACTGTCTCCATAAACAACTATTACAGGTGTTCCTGCTGAACCGGATACTATTAATGATCCTGTTATTTCAGCGGATCCAGAGTATGGGAAACCAGATATTATTATATTAGCTCCTGTAACACCATCTATAAGAGTAGTATTAACATCAACAGAGCCTGTAAAGTTTACAAAAGGAACATTAGATAAAACTAAAGAACCACTATAATAAACATCAACGCTTCCTCCTATAACTCCGATTCCTTCGGGTGTATATACTCCTACTGGAACTTGGTCTAAAAATCTTACTTGAGCCATTGTTATCTGGTATAAATATCAGATTATCCGATTGCTGTTGATCTATTTGAAGCTTCTTTGTTTCCAACATCACCTAAAACATTATCTGATCCTTCATTAGTATTAACAAAGGTAGTATTTCTTTGGCGAGCTGGATCGGATGTGATAATTCTATCACCTATAATATTTCCTTCAAATATAGCATCATTATCTGTGGCTTCAACTGAGAATACAATTTTGGTTTTATTTGAGAATTTCTTTAAAGCAGTAATATCTTTTTGGAGTATTTCTGGTATAATGTATCCGTTTAATTTAATATCAAAAGTACTTCTTACTATTCTTTCATCATTTTGAGCTAATTCTGTTTGAAAACCAAAAGAATCAATCATAGCTTTAAATTGATAACGTTGTGGATTACCCCAATAGGCATCAGAGGCATATTCCATTGCCTCTACTATCTTATTTAATTGTTCTACATAATAAGTAAAAGCAATACATTGATATGTAACAGTAACATAGTCAGGCATTACTATAGCATAGTATTCTTTTTGTGGAATTCTATTAGCTAATACTTTAAAATTATCGTAAGCATTTCTTTGAGTATATTGTTTTGTAAATACTCCAAAATTGTTAGGATAATTAGCATCTAATTTATTAGCTATACTCCTATTTTTAGTTATGTCTGTTCTTTTAAACATAATCAAAGGAGCCATAATTTTGCCCTTTTGATCTCTGTAATATCCGTCTTTTTGGTATGATTTCCATTTTTCAGGAGAACCATAAATTACAGGAACATTTAATCTAGCTCCATTTTGTATTACTGAGGGTTGGATTACGTTTTGGAAATAATAAAATACAGCTTCATCAAGATCTTGAATACCAACACTAAAAGGTTTAACTGAATCGTCTTTAAATGATGTATTTAATGCCCTGTTATTTTGAGGAGTTTGTATAAAATTGTTAGGATTACCAGCCTGCTGGTAAGTAGGATTAACCTGCTCGTTAGCAAGTTGTTGTTGTGTTGATGGGATTGGTTTTCTAACTTGAGGCATTACATTCTAGATAATTCAATGTTAACTCTATCAGATGGAGTATAATGTGCTTCACAAATTACTGAAACATTATATCCAAACTGACCTAAATCTGTTTCGTACGGGTTATTACCCGCAGCATCTAAATATGGATAGTCTGGGTCTTTGCCTACAAAGAATTGAGTTGTATTAACGTTGTCAATTTCCCAATACCCATTTTGCCACATTATTATGTCACCTATATCGGGACGTAAATTAGCATCTACTAAATCATCTCTTAAAAATTTGAATTTAATAGGCCATTCAAATCCAACACCAAAATCATCTACAGGAGCTGTTTGGTCTGAGACTTCAACTAAAGAAAATAATAAAACAGGGTCTGCAAAATTTCTTCCTGTAGCAGATTCCCCATACATGTTTACCTTAGTTGTTGTAGTGTTATACTTATAAAATACTACTTGTTCGGAAATAATCTTATGCATCAATTCGCGATTAACGAATCGAAACATAGAAACATCCCGCATTTGTCCAAATAGTGCCATATTATCCTATAAAAATTGTCATTGGTACTTGGCTAATTTCATTTTGGCGAGCTGTTGTTTCTGCTGATCTCCTTTCAAGCAAAGCTTGACGAGAAGTAGAATCAAAATATTCTCTTAATCTAGAAATTAAAGCTTCTTTTTCGGTTGTAGCAGCTGTAATTAAAGTATCACCATTTAATGTTACTTCAGCTCCAGGAATTGGTATTTGAGAATACTTGTTGCGAGTATAACCTAACATTTCTTTAGATAAAGCCAAAGAATATTCAAAAATCCAACTTCTACCTACAGAATTAATATCGTTATAGTTAGGATTATTATAAGGAACATTTGAAGAATTAGATATTTTTCCAATTCCGTTTGTAACAGCAGAATTTAATCTTTCTTGTATTTTAACAAACTGGAATACAAGGTATTCTCCATAATAAAGATCATTTCCACCATCAAAATCACCACCTGCTAATCCTGTTCCTGGAACAGGGAATACTGTTAGTACATTATCGATAATATTAAAGGAATAATTATTTAAAGAAACCTGGTTAGTCATTTCAATTGCTTGAAGGTTCTGCATTGTAAAGCTAGTAGGCATCATCAAATAATTTGAATAACCATAACCAAATCCATACATACCAGCAGCAGGAACTCCACCTAATCCTCCAGGACCTGTACCTAAATACGGAGAATAAAATTGATTAATTGCAGGAGGTGCTTCATAAAACACATTTTTTATTTCAATACCACCAGTAATACTTTGTGATACAGCCCATTCAGCTAAATCGTATTTTTGTACACCTGGTTGTAAGGTTAATCTTCCATTGTACCAAGTTACATTACCTCCAACACCTGCTTCTTCACCATATTGTTGAGATAATCTAACAATATTAGCCATTGAAGGAGTTATAATACTATCGTTAACATCAATTGATTGAGTTACACCTTCTAAAGACAAATAGTTATCTCTTAATTGATAGGCGTATAATTCGTTACCATAAACAGTAGTTGCTTCTTCAAAAGCAGTATAAAAGTTTACTGCTTGTAATTCAACGTTTTCAATTGGGTATCCTAAACGGATAGCACAAAATTTTGCCACTTTATCAGCATCAATCTGGAAGTCATATTGATAATCATAAAAACCAAAAGGTGTTTCTCCAGGAAAAAACGATGATGAGCCGGGCCATATAGGAATTACGGTTGATGCCATAGTAAAATGTTATTTGTTATAAATATTAAAAAAGGACCTCAGTTTGAGGTCCTTCATTAAAATATTATTTAGTAAAAAATTAAACAGTTGGAATTTCGGTAATTTCGAAAGTAGATCCTGCAGACATACCTTCTAATGAACCAGTTACTTGTTCTGTAACGTACAATAAGTACTTGTTTACTACGTTATCGCCTGTGTTATCAGCAACAGCATTAGCGTTTTCAACATAGAATGGGAAACATGCCAAAGAGGCAGATCCAGAAGCGTAAGCTTCTTGTGAATGATACATAAAACAGTCTACTGGAGTTTGACCACCATTAGCCGGCATGTGTAATACTAAACGGAAATAAGGAGTTGTATATGTTCCGTAGTTGTAAGTAAAATTGGAGGTTGTTTGAATTGCCATGATTTTTTTATATTATAGATTATGAAGGTTGACCAACAATTACTACAGTTCCTTCACCAGTTACTTCTTCAATTTGAGCAAGACACTTATCGTGAATTAAAGTTGCTAAATCAGTACCCCAAAATTCTTCATTAGTAAGTTCAGTTTGAACGTTACTAGGAAGTCCATTTAGATTTAAAGGTGCTTTTCCTGCCAACCAATCTGCTTCTGATTTAAAATAAGAAAGGTTAACCCAGTTAGAACCAGGAGCTAGAATAAAAATGTTTAAGTAACCTAAAGCTCCGGTTACTTCAAAGCCTTCATCGGTTGTTAGAGTAGTATTAATTTGTAAAGCCATTTTATTATAAATATAATAATAGTTTTTTAAAAAACAAAGTTAAATTAACCCCAAGGTAAAGGTTGTGGTTGAGGTGTTACAGGAGGATTGATTTGATTAGCAATCTGATCGGCAATACAATACTCGTAGTTACCGATTGCATCAGGACCTAATTGGGTTTGAATCCATCCTAAAACAATTTCCTCAGTTAAATCTTCGTAAGGAATAAAATCAACAGACTCTCCTACTTCAAAGAAAGCTGTATTTTGAATTTCTGAGCTGTATTCATCTTCTACACCTCTTAAAGTGTAAGCAGCTGATACAACGTAATTTGGTTCTTCAGCGGACGCATCCAAAGTCATCATTGAATTTACCGTCCAAATATATGTTACTGCCATTTTATTATAAATATTATGAATTTAAGTTTTATTTTATTACCATGCAACTTCTACCAAACTAACCTTAGCCACCACACGGAATGTTGTGGCATTGGCAGTCGTAGGAGCAACAAATTCAATCTGTAAGTCGTTAGAACCGCCGACGCTATATTGGCATTCGGCGCTTGTCATGCTAGCGTCTTGGGTTAATTCAATGTTAGTCACTGCTCCAATAGTAGAAGTTCCGCTAACTCTTTTGAATCTAAATTTATCTGTTCCGATTACTACATCACCGACGACGGTAGTTCCGCTGCCTGCTGCCGTACAGACAGCAACGTATTCTACTGTTACATTCCAGGCTCTGTTATTTCCGTTTGGAATGATAAGGTTGGTTGTGCCTGTTCCGTCTAATGAAAGAACGGTTGTTGCACCGGTAGTTAGTGTGGATTCTCTGTTTGCAACCAGCATAGATATTTGGTTTGTTCCATAACCAGCACTAAATGAATCGCCTGATAATACTTGCTGATTAATTAAATATCCAAGTCCACCTACTCTACCTGAGTTTATTGATCCACCAAATATGGAATTGCTTTGCGCTGTAGCCTTGTTGTTTCTATTGGTAACAAAACTATTATCACCACTTGTAATAGAGTTTCCTGCCCCTCCTACAATTACACCTCTTTGACCTCCAGTTATTGAGTTAGTTGTACCACCTAATATAGCACTATAGCCACCTGAACAACTTGATTGGTCAGAAAATACCATCGCACGACCACCACTAGCTGTGCAACCAAAACCTAAAGCCGAAGATGCAAAACCACTTGCCACATTGCTCAATCCCCCAGCCACAGAATACTGCCCACTTGCAGTATTATTAAGCCCCCCCACAACAGTAGCGTGGGTATTGGTAGAGGCGGTGTTGGATTGGCCGCCTGAGATAGTACTGTAGTCTGTTGATGTTGTATTTTGCTGCCCTCCACCTATAGAATTATATCCTCCAGTAGCAACATTCAAAAATCCTCCAGATATTGTTGATAAACCTCCAGAATTTCTATTTGCACTTCCTCCTGAAATTACGGAGTAATTACCGCTTGCTACTCCATTAGCAGCGCTTCTTTCTAATTGCAAATCCACAGCACCAGCACCTCTAGCATTTCCACCCGTAACCGTTCCATCCGGAATCGCTGCCACTATCGCCCCAGACCCAGAAGGTACTAAAGCCAATGACCCAGTCCCGGCCTGAATAACGGAGGTAATCTGAGTTGCATTTCCGATTGTACGGACGGTTAAGGAGCCGGATACGGTCAAATCTCCGGTAGAAGCCGAAGAACCGGATACCGTTAGACCCGGGGTGCCGTAAGTACCCATAACGACTGTATCGTCGGAGAAGACTTCTAAAATCGGTAGTCCGGAAATATCATTTACTGACATTAAGGATCCTGAGAGTTCATCTACTACTGAGAATAGCTGCCCTTGGGAACCTTGAACGTCTAGGACGGTTGAGCCTGATTTGTAGATTTCGAGTGCTGCTGTTGGGGTAGAAGTGCCGATGCCTACGTTACCGTCGGAGGTGATACGCATACTCTCACTTCCAGAGTTTCTGAGTATGATGTTATGTGCAAAGGTACTGTTAGTAGATCCTCCTAGACGTATATCTGTACTGCTAACTACATCATTTCCTAATCTGAGGTAGTTTGCAGTTCCATAATTATATAAAAATCCGTATCCAGCACCAGCATCTGTTGCTAAAGTAGTATTGGAAAAATAAGTATACCTTCCATCAATTCTTAAAGGTGTGTATATTCCAGATACTACATGTAAATTACCTGTTGGGGTAGCTGTACCTATACCTACATATCCATCATCTAATACCGATAATGAAGCAGAAGCGTTTGCATTTTGTACTAGTAAGGCTGTTGTTGCGGATGTTGTGCCTGATCCTTTAATTCCTAATTGTGCTCCTAAGTCGCTGTAAGTATTAAGAGAAACTCGTCCGTTAGTTCTAGAAACTAAAAGAGGGAGTGGATAACCTACTCCTCTTGATAACATCAAAGCATACAAAGAATTTGCACCTATAGCTCCAGTACCTTCAAAACTTCCAGTTCTACCAAAAACAATTTGAAGATCATCATTTACGGCCTGTACTTCAAATTTTCGGGTTGGAGAGGTTGTACCTATACCTACCTTACCTGAATTTAATACTGTAAGGAAGTTAGACGAACCTGAAATTATTTGGAATGACTCTATTCCTAATCCTACAGAAGCTGATATTGATCCGGTTGCAATCTGGGATAAATTCAATCCGGTAATTCCGGATGCTGGAATACCAAATAAATCAGCTCCGGAACCAGAAAATGATCCTGAAATACCTTCTGTAGCTGTAATTGAGCCAGAAAATATTGCAGGACCAATATTAGTAAAAGTAGAAGATCCAGAAACAAGAAAAGATCCGGATACTTCTAAAGATGAAGTAGTTGCCCATGTTGTTCCTCCAACATAGGAAAACGGTTGTGAAGAACCAGAAGGGCCTGCAGGACCTGTTTCTCCTCGAGCTCCTTGAGGTCCTACTGCACCAACTTCTAATACGGTTGTAATTGGCTGGGTTACTTCAACCTGAGATTGGTCATAACCAGTTATTACAATCGTATTAGGAGAGTTAGTTGGATTAACTGAATTGCTAGCCATTTATAATAAATATTAAAAAATGGCTTTTCAGTATTAATCTTCAGTAGTATATTCGTTAGTTTGGAAATTAAAAGTTCCTTTACCGTACTTTTCAGACAACTGTTGTCCAAATGCTTGATCTTCTTTAATCAATTCATCCCAAGCAGCATGTAATTCTTCTCTGCGTTTAGTGATACGGCGAGATCCTACTTCTAGGTCTCCCAATTCTAACAAAATGTTACTGTTTTTTGATTGTAACTCTTGAATTTTTAAAATTTCTTCTTCGTTTATTTTTAATGTAGCCATAATATATTTAATGTAATAATTTTATTTTGCGTTTCCAAGTTTTATGCAACAAAAGTCCAACCTGTTGATTTATAAACATACAAACCTTCGGTTGCATCAGTACAATATACCATCAAACCAATTGCAGGTGTAGCAATAGCTGTACGTTGGGCGTTAGTCATTCTAGGAGGCAAGAAACCTTGAGTGGTAGAATCAAGCTCTAGAACAGCTAAAGATGAAGTGACTGCCAAAGGAACTTGGTAGTCGGTTCCGTTAACGTTGACTTGCCAGGCCTGTCCTAGTTTAATACCGGTGGTTGATACTGTGCCGGCAGGGTAGGAAGCCGAACCTACTACAAACTGATTGGCTGCTGTTGCTGTTGCTGAACGACCTATTACAATACAGGAAGAAAATGTACTTCTTGCATTAAAACCTACAGCCACACTGTCTGAAGTAACGGCGGCAGTAGTACCGACTGCAACACTTGTATTACCGGCGGAAGTACTTGCACCGATTGCAACAGAAGCACCACCCCCACTTGTAATATTAGATGCTGCTCCAACAACAACGTTATTATTGGTTGAAATGGCGGTTGTTTGTGTAGAACCTCCAATAAATGTATTGTATATACCTGTTGAGTTATTACCTGCTTGGTAACCGACGGCTGTATTTTTCGTACCTGTGGTATTTGCTCTTAACGCCTGATATCCTAATGCGGTAATTTCTACCCCAGTCGTATTAGAATACGCTGCATCTTGACCTACTGCGGTGTTGAAGGAAGCCAAATTATTAACTAACGCAGAATTTCCAACTGCTGTATTGGCAGCACCTGACAAGTTATAGTATAGTGCAATCCTACCAATGGCTGTATTTTGTCCACCTGTGGTATTTCTATATAAACTTTGGTCACCAACTGATACGTTTTCAGTTCCTGTAGTTGTAGATTGTGCTGATTGGAAACCTACTGCTGTATTTCTTACTCCTGTGCTATTATTTAACGCTTGGTATCCAATTGCGGTTATGTTTGTCCCAGTAGTGTTTAGATACGCAGCCTCGTAGCCTATTGCTACTCCACTTCCTGTGGTATTGTTGTATAACGCCCTAAAACCAATTCCAACATTACCTGTTGAACCAGTCGTTGAGTATAGTGATTCATAACCAACAGCAACATTTGATGTTGAAGATATATTTCCACGTAGTGCAAAATAACCAACAGCGGTGTTGAAATTACCAGTTGTATTGCTAAACATAGAACCATGACCAAATGAACTATTGCGAATGCCTGTAGACGTGTAAATTTGACTTTGATGACCTACAGCCGTATTGCTGCTTCCTGCAGAGTTACTTTGTAACGCTGAATGACCTAATGCTGTATTGTATATACCTGTAGTGTTGGCTCGCAACGCTTGATAACCTACTGCGGTGATTTCTCCACTCGTATTATTATACGCAGCCTCGTAACCTACAGCGGTGTTGTTGGAGGCGGTGTTTGATGCTAAAGCACTTGTCCCTATTGCGGTGTTTTGTGCACCCGTTGAATTTGATACTAAGGCTTGAGTTCCAATTGCAGTATTGTTTATACCCGTAGTATTTGCTCTTGCCGATTGATAACCAAAAGCCGTAATGTTCCCAATCGTATTACTATACGCTGCTTCGTAACCTACTGCCGTGTTGTTGGAGGCGGTGTTGTTGTATAGCGCTGAATGACCTATGGCTATATTGTTTGAGCTTGTTGTATTGAAGTAATTTGAATTTGAACCAATTGCGATATTGCTATTACCTGTAGTATTTAGAGAATTAGCATTGCCTCCTATACTAACCAAATGACTTCCAGATGTATTGTTATACGCTGATTGTTTTCCGATTGCTATGTTCCAACTGCCTATTGAGTTTAGATAAAGTGTTTCATCTCCAACCGCTGTATTGTTTACACCTGTGGTACTGTTACTTAAAGATAAATTACCTACTGCGGTGTTAGAACCACCAGTATTTGCTCTCAAAGCTCGATAACCTATTGCAGTTATACTTGTACCACTCGTATTATTTAACGCTGCCTCGTAACCAACTGCGGTGTTGTTGGAGGCGGTGTTGTTGAGTAGCGAATTTAGACCAATAGCGGTATTATTATTACCGGTATTATTTGAGTATAATGCTAAATAACCTAACGCAGTATTAGATGTTCCAGTTGTATTGCTATACGATGCTGCATAACCTATAGCAGTATTATTGGATGCGGTATTACTTAAAAGTGTATTACTTCCTACTGCTGTGTTCTTTTCTCCAGTAGTATTAAAAACCAATGAAGAATAACCAAGTGCTGTGTTGTGGTTACCTGTTGATGTTCTTAATGCTTGATACCCAAGTGCTGTTACTGCTACTCCTGTGGTATTACTATACGCAGCCTCGTGACCTACAGCGGTGTTATTGGAGGCGGTGGTATTGTTGTAGAGAGCAGATGAACCTATAGCGGTATTGTTAGAACCGCTAGTATTAGTAAACAAAGAAGCATTTCCTATTGCAGTATTATTAGAGGCAATATTAGAGTAAAGGGAATTTGCCCCTAATGATGTGTTACGTACACCTGTTACATTAAAAATTAAACTCTGCGTACCAACAGCTGTATTGCTATATCCGGTTGTTGTGTTCGCTAAGGACTGGAAGCCTACTGCTGTGTTATCATTTCCGGTAGAGCTGTATAAAGCTCTATATCCAATAGCAACAATTGTACTTGCACTAGTATTACTATATCCAGCTTGATATCCAATCGCTACGTTATTAGAGGCAAGATTACTAAATAGTGAGTATGTTCCAACTGCGGTATTATTGTTACCAGAATCGTTGGAGTACAAGGACTGCCAACCAAATGATGAGTTGTTAGTTCCTACTGTGTTAAAAGTCAGTGAGCGGAATCCAAATGCAGAGTTTTGTGATCCTGTAGTACTTCTTAAAAGAGATTCGTAACCAAATGCAGAGTTATAATCTGATGTGCTTACCTGTAGTGCTTTATGTCCAAATGCAGAATTGTAATTACCGACTGTATTATCTTTTAATGTTCTATAACCAACTGCTGTATTTCCAGTTCCTGTAGTGTTTGTTAAAGCAGCTTCATACCCTACTGCAGTATTCTCCGAGGCTGTATTATTAGCTAAAGCAGATGAACCAATAGCAACAATACCTGTACCGGTTGTGTTATCATATGCAGCCTGGTATCCAACCGCAGTCACACCTCCAGAAGTAGTGCTTTTTGCTGCTTGGTATCCAACAGCGGTATTATTAGAGCTCTCGTTATTTTCAAGAGATCCTGCACCAATGGCAACGTTACCACCTCCGGTTGTATTAGTGTATAATGCTAATCTACCTAAAGACGTATTAAAGTTACCCGTTGTATTTTGAATTGATGCATTGTAGCCAATTGCTGTATTGTAGGTTCCTGTGGTATTTGCTCTTAGGGCTTGATAGCCCATAACAACATTCTGGGTTCCTGTAGTGTTATTATAAGCAGCTTCTTTTCCAACGGCGGTATTGCCGGTAGCACTGTTGTTAAATAGAGCCGAGACACCGACGGCAGTATTATTGCTTCCGGAAACGTTGTTTACTAATGCTGTATTTCCAATTGCTACGTTTTCTTGTCCGGTTGTGTTTAGGTATAAAGACCTATATCCGAAAGCAGCGTTACTAGCCCCGGTTGTAGTAAAGTACATTGCCTGGGTACCTACAGCGTTGTTGCTTCCTGCTGTACTGTTTAGTAGTGCGGTATACCCCAGGGCTGTATTGTTTGTACCGGTTATATTGGATTGTAGAGCCTGGTGTCCGATTGCGGTATTTGCAGTTCCTGTAGTATTGTTATAACCAGCTTGGTATCCAACGGCAACGTTATTAGAGGCGGTGTTGTTAAATAATGTGTTGTAACCTATTGCTATGTTGGCAGAGCCTACAATACTGTAACCTGCTTGATATCCAATACCTATATTACCAGTACCCGTAACGTTACTATACAGAGTATTAACACCTAGTGCTGTATTATTCGCACCAGTATTTTGACGTAGAGAACGATAACCTATTGCTGTTACACCACTTGCACTCGTATTATTTAACGCTGCCTCATAACCTACTGCGGTGTTGTTGGAGGCGGTGTTGGAAAATAGGGCTGTATTTCCGACTGCTACATTACCGCTCCCAGAAGAATTTGTATATAGAGAAGCGTTGCCAATAGATACATTAGAATTGCCCGATGTGTTTGTATATAATGATTCAGAACCCAATGCAACATTGTAATTTCCAGTTGTATTATTTCTTGCAGCCTGGGAGCCAATAGCTGTAATTTTCGTCCCACTCGTATTGCTCAACGCTGCCTGATAGCCCACGGCAGTATTGCTTGAGGAAGTATTTGCATTTAAAGCCTCACTACCAATGGCAATGTTATAAGATCCGGTTGAGTTTGAATATAAGGCTCCATTACCCATTGCGGTGTTATGGAATCCGGTTGTGTTCAACACAGCAGCAGATGCACCTATGAATGTGTTAGAGTATCCGGTGTTGGTTAAAAGACCGGCAGCATGACCTACTGCTGTATTGCCGGGACCAAGACTGTTGTATAAAGCCTGATTTCCTATGGCGGTTAGGTCTGTTCCGGTTATGTTTCTATAAGCTGCTCGATAACCAAGTGCTGTTACGGTACCGGTTGTGTTGGTGTATCCAGCTTCAAAACCAACAGCGGTGTTGTTGGAAGTGGTGTTGTAGTTAAGTGCCTCTTTTCCAATAGCTGTATTGTTACTTCCTGTTGAATTGTAATATAAGTTAGCATATCCAAGAGTCGTGTTTCCGTCTCCACTACCAACCCTTGATTGCGCACCAACTATTGTATTGTATTGACCATTAGTATTAGAAAGTCCTGCTTGATAGCCGACAGCGGTATTATAATTGTTTATTGATACCCTTAACGCTTGATAACCAATTGCGGTTACTCCAGTACCACTCGTATTATTCAATGCAGCCTCAAAACCCACAGCGGTGTTGTTAGAGGCGAGGTTGTTAACTAAAGAGTTATAACCAATAGCAACATTATTAACTCCACTAACATTAGAGCCTAATGATTGACTGCCAACAGAGGTATTAAATCCTGCTGTAGTGAGAATTTGAGATGCGTATCCTATGGCAACGTTATCAGTTGATGAACCAATATTTTGTCCAGTATATACACCTATTGCAATGTTTCGTTTTCCACTGGTTAATTGATTATGAGCATATCTACCGATAGATACGTTTTGCCATCCAGTAGTAATAGATTCACCTGCTGAAGTACCGATAAATGTATTTTGAAAGGCAGTTGTTCCGTTTTTACCTGCTTGATAGCCAACAATGGTGTTTGAGTCACCACTCGTATTACTCAACGCAGCCTCAAAGCCTAAAGCTGTATTAGAGGCTACATCCCCGCTGCCTCTACCGACGGTCAAACTATTAACCGTAATATCTTCAGTAAATGAAGCAGAACCTGTTACACCTAACGACCCGGTAATAATAGCAGACCCAGTATATGGAAACGGCGGAATATAATTATCCAGATAAGATGCCGTTAGAGCATAAGAAGCCGTGTCTGCAAAATCTGCATGAGATGCACTGACTTCTTTTATAATTTCATAAGATG
>Ga0099851_1000767_pt1 | contig 13517 bp, 19 predicted proteins | sample CB_VirMetaG_6_FD_78176 | JGI IMG/M metagenome (GOLD analysis project Ga0099851, IMG submission 78176) | Freshwater to marine saline gradient viral communities from Chesapeake Bay - CB_1508_2 Viral MetaG | ecosystem: Environmental > Aquatic > Marine > Coastal | place: USA: Chesapeake Bay... | reverse complement strand
TGCTAGACAAAGATTTGAAGTATTATAGTATTAATGAATTAAAAGAATGGAGTAATAATTTATGCACGAAGATTGGTTTGTAATGGTATTAGTAGCCGTTGTAATGTTTATCATAGGCTATGTGTTCTTTAATCTACCTGTGTATGATTGGCATGTACAGTAGAACAATTTTAGAAAGACACTACAAGAAAGGTAGTAGAGGGGGAAGATTTAAGATATCTGAAAAGATATCACAACGCAGAGGTATGTATGACAAAGCTGTCATGACCCCTGAGAAACAATTAAATCCAAAAGACTATGAACATCGAAATAGTTTGGTGGATAAAATAAAATTATCTAGACAAGAAGCAGAAGACTATAAGATGAAAATTATAGGTGATGCTGAAACAAAGAAAATGTACGAAGAGTACTACAAAACACATTCATACGAATAGAAAGGAAATAAAATGGGATTGTATGATAAACATAAAAAATATTTAGTAGACATCATGGGGGTGGCTACAATAGTAGAGATTGGTGAGGAAAGGTATGATGATATTTACGGTGAACCGACAGTCATGTATAGCTTGGGGTTTTATAACAAGGCCTTAGAAGACTTAGGGGAAAATGATGACCATACCTTTGAGCCTATGAAGAAAGATAAAACCACAGGTTGTAATATTGCTACATGGAAAAGGTTAAAACCTTATCGATTACCCTTTAGTGAAACAGGTTATCGCTCCGACTTTAGTAATATTGTCAAGGAAGGTACATATGGTAGCTATGAAGAAGTCATTATGGAAAGTGCTATCAATAACTTACGCCATGTAGGGATTACACGAAATAAATATTTTGATGCTCAAACTTTTGAAGACAAACCGATTGTTAGCGTGGTAGGTGAGATATGATATTTGGAAAGAAACATCAGATAGTAGCCACCATAGAAATACCTTATGAGTTTGAAGTTCCTTTTAATGTGAAAGACTTAGATGATTCAGCAAGGCAAAAAGTAAAAGCGTTCTTTGAAGCAGAGTTTCATTTACCTTTTGATGCTGAAAGAATGAATTTAAGAGTAGAGGATAATGTTGATGAAAACCCTATCGGTATTTAGTTTAGTTCTATTTAGTTTAACTTGTTCAGCTTGTTCTTTTACGATTGATAGATTTTCTAAAGACGGTATTGAGATTGAAACTCTACCACCTATGGAATCTAATAAACTTGATTGCGATACTGAGGATTTAACAAAGTTAGAGTTGACAAAATGCAAAATGAATGCTAAACTTCTGGAGTTAAATTATTAAATCTTACATGTGTAAGAAAAATAAATATATTACATGCCCTTCATGTAAATCTAGAAAGAAATCTTTGAGAATAAAGAAAGACGATTTTAAATTTAAAAGATTTTTTAATATTCAAGGTTATTGTTTTTCATGTGGGTTTAGTAGAAATGTAAAGTTAAGTAAAGTTTATATAGAAAGGGAACAATGGAAGACGGAAGTTTAAAACTTTATGTTTTAAAAATCATATTACAAAAAAAATATTTCAACAGAATCAAAAAGATTATATCAGATTCTTTCTTCACTAATGGGGGAGCTGATATCTACAATGCCATTACTCGAATCTATGAAGACAATCCTGAGATAGAAGAAATTAGTATTAGTGATTTACAATTAAGTTTGTTTAATACTTATTTTGCTAATCAGAGTTTCCAGGCCCAGAATAGTATCAAAGATTTATTAAGTCGGATTGAAAAAATCAAAGACATGAATGAAGGTGTTATTGAGAATGCTATTAAGAGTATGTATAAGATGAACAAAGCAGATGAAATGTCTAAACTTTGTATTGCCATTGGTAATAATCCAAGTCAACATAGCTTCAAAGAGATACAAAGATTTCTCAATGATATTGACGAAGAACATTTTGAAATGAAGAATAGCACTGAAGTGACCACCGATGTTGATGAAATGCTAGAGGCCGTTAGCAAACAAAGAGAATTTAAATTTAATATCTATGCTCTTCAAAATGCTACAGACGGTATTGGTCGAGGTAACTTTATGGTTGTCTTTGCTAGACCTGAAAGTGGAAAGACGGCCTTTTGGGTTAGCCTCGTTGCTAATGAAGGTGGGTTTGCATGGCAAAAGAAAAATGTTCATATCTTTTGTAATGAAGAACCTGCCATTCGTACACAAGTAAGATTACTTAATGCCTGTAGTGGGTATAAACAATCTGAGATTCTTAACGGCAGTAAAGACTTAGCGATTAGTGAATGGAAAAAAATTAGAGATTATGTTCATACTCATGATAGTGTAGGGATTACTATGGATGATTTAAACAATCATTGTAAAGATAATGATGTTGACATTCTGATTGTAGACCAATTAGATAAGATAAATGTATCAGGTAAATACAATGCATCTCATGAAAAATTAGGTGAGGTTTATCTTCAAGCAAGAGAGATAGCCAAACGTCATAATGTTTTATTAATAGGTTTATCTCAAGCATCGGCTGAAGCTCATGGTCGAACACGATTAAGTTTTAATGTTATGGCTAACTCCAAGACAGGCAAGGCGGCTGAAGCTGATTTGATTGTGGGTATTGGTAAACTTGATGAAGGTAATGAAGACCCTAATGATGCCTCTGTTCGACAAATAACAATTTCTAAAAACAAACTGACAGGAAATCACAAAGAATTTGAAGCAAGACTTATTCCTGTTTTATCTCAGTTCACTTCATTTACATAGAAAGGATGTACACAGTGATAACGACTCTCGATATAGAAACCACCGTCACCAAGGAAGGTGACCCCTCTCCCTTTAATCCTAACAATCGGTTAGTGAGTATTGGAATTAATGATGAATACTTCTTTTTTTATCATAAGGATATGAAAGATGTAAATAAAATAAACGAAAACAAAAAGAAAGTCCAAAGCATTTTAGATGAATCTACTCTCGTCATTGGCCATAACTTAAAGTTTGATATGTCATGGCTCTATGAATTTGGATTTACCTATTCCGGAAAACTTTATGATACTATGTTAGCTGAATATATTATCATGAGAGGGATGAAGGATAAGTCTTTGTCTTTAAAAGAATGTTGTAAAAGACATATGATTAATTTAAAGTCAGATATCCTAGCTACCTACATGGAAGAAGGTTATGGTATTGATGAGATTCCTTTAGAGCATTTAGAAAACTATGGTCGACAGGATGTCAAGATTACCAAAGAACTATATCTTACACAAGTAAGATTATATAATCAAAGAGCTAACAGTGGATTAATTCCTACGAGAGATTTAATGAATGATTTCCTACGGGTTTTAATTGATATGGAATGTAATGGAAACTATATTGATTTAGCTGAACTCAAGCAAGTGGAAAAAGAATTAAACCAAGAATACTATCAGCTCAAGAATAAGATTGATAGAATCATTGCTCAAGTTATGGGTGATACGAAGATTAATCTATCTTCCACTGAGGATTTATCAAAGGTTATTTACTCTCGTAAAGTTCAAGATAAAAATCTATGGTCTAGTTTATTTAATATTGGTATTGATAAAAGAACAAAGAAACAAAAGAGAAGACCTAAGATGACTGACCGAGCCTTTCATGAATTAGTTAACAAGTATACTGACCCTATCTTTAAAACCATTGCAAGACAGTGTGATGATTGTAAAGGGGTTGGCCATGTAAGGAAAATAAAAAAAGACGGAACACCTTTTGTTAAACTATCGAAGTGTTCTTCTTGTTCAGGGGAAGGGATGTTGTTTACCGGAACTCAAGCCCCTGCAGGATTTGGTTGGAAGTCTAACAGTGTTCAAGATGTATCTCAAGGGGGATTTAAAACAGATAAGGAAACACTACAAAGAATTAGCGTCTATGCCGAAGGTACGTTGAAAGAGTTTATTAATTCTATCATTCGTTACAGTGCGGTAGAAACTTATCTTAATACTTTTGTTACAGGTATTCAAGAGAATGTAAAAGATAATAATATTCTTCACCCTTCTTTTAATCAACATGTTACCACTACAGGAAGATTATCCTCTTCTAAACCTAACTTCCAAAATATGCCCAGAGGTGATAAGTTTCCTGTGAAGAGAGTTATCAAATCTCGCTTTGAAGGTGGGCAGATACTAGAAGTCGACTTCTCTCAGCTAGAATTTAGAACGGCTGTATTCTTAGCTCAAGACAATCAAGGCATGAAAGATATTCAAGACGGAGTTGATGTGCATCAATACACTGCTGATGTGATAGGATGTTCAAGACAAGATGCCAAAGCCCATACCTTTAAACCTTTATATGGTGGAATGATGGGGAAGAAAAAAGAAAAAGAATACTATGAGAAGTTCTTAAAGAAGTATCAACAAATAGCGGAGTGGCATCAAGTCCTACAAGATACTGCCTTTAAAACAAAGATAGTTAAACTGCCTAGTGGAAGAGAATACTACTTCCCTAATGTTTACCGAAGAAAAGACGGCTCGACTACCCAAGCCACAGCCATTAAGAACTATCCTGTTCAAGGATTTGCTACTGCGGATATTGTTCCGATTGCCTGTATCAATGTTTGGGAGTTGTTAAAGAAAAGAAAAATGAAAAGTTTATTAATCAATACTGTTCATGATTCTGTTATCCTAGATGTTCATCCCGAGGAGGTCCACCATGTCATAAGCATTGTAAAAACAGGGTTTATCAATGTCAAAGATTCATTGTTACACCGTTACAATTGTGAGCTAAATGTTCCCTTAGATTTTGAAATAAAAAAAGGTGAAAATTGGCTTGACTTATCCACAGTTATATGATATAATATAAATATAAAAGGAGTACATAATAATGTCCAACGAACTAATATCAAATCTAGATAACTTATCCAATGATAAGCTGATGTCAATGCTGGGCCAAGACACCGAGAGTGGTGGCTCATCCTTATCTAGATTGTCTATTAACTATGATACCGAAGACGCAGACGGTAATCTAATAAAACGGGGGTTGTATAAAGTTGATTCCCCCAAGCATGGAATTATCTATGCAGAGAAAGTTCTCTTCCGACCCTTTCTGAATACCTTTCAGTATAATAAATATGATGAAGAGAATGAAGAAAATAACTATAAGTCCGTAATGTTTACCAGTTGGTCAGATGCTAAACCTGATACGAATGGTACAGATGCATGTGGTAGTGTACCGAAAGCATTACGAGAAAACCTTGACCCTGCATCCAAGATAGAACAAGATAAGATTACTTGCTATCGTAATGTGTTTGGTCTAGTCACCATTAAAGGAAAGAACTCCAAAGGGGAAGACAAATCTCTAACGAATGAGCCAGTCCTTTATAGAGTACGAGGTGTAAACTTCTTACCCATTGGTGACCAATTAAAGAGCCTATCGAAAAGAAATAAGATTATGTATAATACTGTTTTGGAATTTGACGGAACAGAAAAACATACAAAAGGTAGCGTCTCTTACTTTATTGCAAAGATTAAAGACTCAAATAAAGATGTAAAGTTTTCTGATGAGGATAAACAAATACTATCTCAGTTTTTGGAACATGTCAAACAAGAAAACGATTATGTCAAGAGTGAACATAACTCTGCAAAGAATCAACAAGTCACAGAAGAAGACATGTTGAATGATGATATCTTAAAGGAAATGTCAGCGTGACCTTCTTAGAAGAAGTAAAATCATTTTTAGCACAGGCTCAACGAGAGCCTGTTGCTATACCTAAAAATATTATTGAGATATTTAAGAAAGACTGTGAAGATGCAGTCGTGAAGCAGTTTACAGGCGAGAGAGAAAAAGAGTTTCGTATTAGAATGTCCAATGTTGGCAAACCTTTATGCCAATTACAAATGGATAAAAAATATTCAGGGGATAACTCCATTGTTTCTTATGAGAATTATAATCATAAACTAAGAAACTTATTTGGAGATATCATCGAAGCAGTTGTAGTGATGTTGCTACGAACTGTGAAGGCAAAGATTGAAGCTGTTCAAGGTGAAGTACAATTAAATACTCCATACTTTGACATTAAAGGTACATATGATATCATTATTGATGATAAGGTCTATGATATCAAGTCAGCTTCACCTTTTGCTTTTGAAAAAAAATTTGGGGAAAATGGTGGTGGTTTTCACAAAATTGCTGAAGACGATGTCTTCGGATATCTTTCCCAAGGATATCTGTATTCGGAAGCCACAGGTAAATCCTTTGGAGGTTGGATTGTAGTCAACAAAGCTACAGGTGAGATGTTAGTCACTGAGCCTCCAGAGGATGATGCTGAGTATCGTTCTCAAGCATTAGCAAAAGTAAACGAGAACATCAAAGCCTTAATGGAAGATGCCCCCTTTAAAAAGTGTTATGAATTAGAAGAAGAAGTTTTTTACCGTAAGAAAACAGGTAATAAAGTCTTGTCCTCAATATGCTCATACTGCCCTTATAAACATAAATGTTGGGGTGATAACATTCAATACTTGCCCCAACAACAATCCAGTGCCAAAAATCCTAAGTATCTTTGGTATGCTGAAATTAATACACCCAAGGAGACAGCTCATGAAGGATGACGTGCCTGTAGATAACAAGAGTGTTGTCATTATAGTAAGACCTTTTGGCGATAATCGATTTGCCTGTGGTCTTGATTCTAATTATGTAGAAGATACCGAAGAAAAAAAGATGTGTTATACTGTAGCAATGGGCCTTTGCCAAATTGCTTTAGATGACCCTGACATGGTCTATGAAATAGGGATGAGTGTTAGGGAAATAAATAGAAAGAAAAAAGAACTCGGTGCTAATGGTAAAGCTGAAATTATTAGTATTCAAGATTGGAGAAAAAAGTTAAACTAATGGAATACGTAAGTAATTTTAAGGCTGACTTAGTTGTTGGTAAAAAAGGTGAAAAGGTTATCGGTGAAATCCTAGACGGAGATATGGTGGAAGTCAAATCGGAAATAGATAAATGGATTAAGAGTGGTAATCATTTTTGTGAATATCAAAGTAGAGGAAAGGATAGTGGAATCAATAAGACCGAAGCTCAATACTGGACTATTAATCTATACAAAGGTAAGAAGTTCTGTTTTGCTATCTCTTTAGAAACATCAAGATTAAAAAAGATTATTGCCAAGAATAAGTATCGTTCTGTTCCTGGTGGTGATAACAATACATCATGGGGTTGGTTAGTTCCTATCAAAGACTTGATTGATGTAGCTAACTATGGATAAGATTAATCCCTCTTACTATAAAGAAGGCATTGAAACTGCTGATTATATAGAATCAAACAACATGGATTATTTCCAAGGTAATGTAATTAAGTACGTTACTAGATTTAAAAGGAAGAATGGTTTAGAAGATTTAAAGAAAGCAGAGTGGTATCTGCAAAGGTTGATTAAGAAATATGCTGACTGAAAAAACATTTTTTGATGATAAATATTTTTATGATATAGACTTTAAATATTTAAATAAGTTAGATAGTGTATATGATAAATATGCTTACTTAAAATATAAAATAGAATATGATGGTAGATTAAATAATAGGCCTCTTGCTGACACAGAATATACATTAAATGATATTTTAAATAAATCTATGATTGTAGATAGAACAGATATTGATTGGAAATCTAAATTAGATTATGTTATATATAAGATTGCAAATAAGATAGCTTTACTAGAAAAGTATATTACTAAACATTTTGATGCTGAAGATTCTCGTTCTAGTTCATCAGGTTATTATGAAGATAAAATTAGGGAAATGGAAAAAGACTTGATAAGGATTGTAGATAAGGAGATATTTTTATGAGAGTAATTAAAGACCCCTTTACAGGGAAGTTGTTAGTATCTTTGGATGCGTTTGAAATGAAGAATGCTAAAGAGAAAAGTGTGTTTGAAATAACCTACGCTAATCTTAAAGTATTCTTTGATGATATTTATAACATCATCAATACAGAAATAGAGAAGATTGAAAAAGAAAAGGAGAAGAAAAGAAATGAAGACCTATTTAATAAGTGAAGATATAAGACAGGAAGTCTTAAAGTATTTGTGGACTAGACCTTACGGTGAAGTTTTTAGAATTATGGATAGCTTACTCAAGTTGGAGGAGAGAAAGGAAGATGATAGAACACAAGAATCTGATAAGAAGAAAATATGATTTCTTAATTAATGTTGGAAAGTTTAAGATTGGTGTTAACAGAGACTTTGATTTAGTTCTAGATTATGATACTGTCAATCACCATAAACTTTATGAAACATTAGTAAAAGAATATCCTAAATATCAACACACCAATATCTTGGTAGCCCTCTCACAAGAAACTAAATTTATGTTTGACGAACTAGCAGAAGATATGACTAAGTTTGTTAACAGCTTGAATTAATATAAACCTTCTAGATAGTTTAATAGTTTAGCTTTTCTATCTGTGTTGTAATCATATCTAGTTATAGTATCTTTTATTTTCTGATTATTATTTTCTGCAATTGATGATATTAAACTTTCACCAGTAATACTATTTGTTTCTGGTTGAAATAAATGTCCATAATTTATAGTATGCTGAACTAATAAAGTTTTATTTTTAGTAGAAAGTTTATCGAAATCGGGTTGATAGTTTATTAAACCTTTTTTCTCAGGCATTGTAGTTCCTGTAACTTTACTTACATAATTAAAAAAATTATTATATTGATTTTTAGTTTTGTCTGTATATTCTTTCAGTATACCTTTATTTATTTTTTCAGCATCTTTACTAGATATACTTAATTGTTCTGCTTCTTTTTTTAAAGAATTTATATTATCTTTATTAGAAACTTTTCCTAAGTAAGGTGATAATATTTTTATTAATTTTTCATCAAGTCCTAGTTTTAGTAAGGATTCTTTATTCTGAAACCCTAAATCCAAACCGTTTGCTATAGTTATTCCTGAACCTTCTTTAGGTACATGTCCTATATATTTATCATCCTTTCTAACAGTTCCCTCTAATTTATTTAATATAAAATCTACATCAATAGGTGATGCTTTTAGTGATATATCAACAGGCATTACTTCCTCACCAAGCTCCCACCAAAATAAAGTCCTACAATCGCAGACATGAGATGTGTATCGAGAGGTGTTATCACTAAACCTAAAAATGATTTGTCCATTAACACTTCTTTCTTCTCTATCAAGAATAAGAACCCTTGTGTAAACTCTGTCCATGTCAAGATGACTGGAGTATCGAATAGAACTGGCACTAGCTTCGGCCATGCTATAATAAAAAAAACTGCTGTTAATGCGATGATTCTTCTTGTAAATTGAAATCCTTTATTCTCATAGGTCCTTGCACTTTCTACGGCTTTCATCTGAAAGTCTGCACGTTCCAATAACATCTTTTGTTCTTCTTGTTTTGCTTTAATGCTTTGCCCCCAGATAGACATAAGTCCACCGAGTAAGCTAGAGCCTAGCATTGTAAGCATTTCTACTGGTAATCCACCAAACATTTTATTGTCCTCCTGTTGCTTTTACTCCACTACCAAAGAAGGATGTAATATCATCACTTATTCTGATAGCATATGGGTCAATACCCTCATATCTTCCTACAAATTGTTTTGTTAAGTCTTCAATATTAGCATATATTTTTCCTAACTTTCTATCATATTCTGCCATATTAATTACATTATTTGCTAGTTGATTTTTAAGTTTATTTAACTCGCTTTTTTGAACACGTATCTTTCTATCAAAATCTGCCTTACGACTTTCTGATAGAGTAGCAATACTTTTGTTACTTACTTTAATACCAAACGCATTAAGCAATGCTTCAAATTCTGTTTGAGGTTCTCTATATTTAGATACATCACCCTTTAATGCTCTATTTAATTTTGTAGTAGAATATGCTCCAGGTACAAAAGGGAAGTTAGGTATTAACTTCTTACCTAAACTGTTTAAAGCTAATCCGAACTCTGTTATAGGGTCTCTATTTAAACCTCTACCCATTTCTTTTTGACCTCTAAACAAATCATAACCTATCATCGAGAATAGTATATCACCATAAATACCACCTGTAGGCTGAATAGGTTCAGGCAATATAGGTATAGCGTTTTGCCCGTCAAAACTTAGTACATCACCACCGGGATAGAAACGGCTAATGTTTAAATACTTTGGTCTACCTTGAGAATCTTTAATAGGTAGTCTAATTGTTTTCTTTGGCATGAAAGGTAGTTCCATGATATTACCTGCTTCATAATCAGGTAACAATGCTCTTTCTATTTTTGCTTCTTCACCACCATAAATTTCTTCTAACTTACTTAGACCATAACCTAAAGCGGCATACTTAAAATACTTATGGGGTCGAAGAATAGCTGTCTCTGCAAGAATAGGTACAAGTCTATAGGTAAAGGATAGGAAAGGTGTTACTGTGTGACGCATTGCGTTAATAACAGGTGCGTCAATATCATAGTCAATGAATTGTTTTCTTGCAAATAAAGCGGCATCTTCATAGGTATCACCCATTTTAATACGATGCATAAAAGCATTTAATCGAAAAACATGGTCTTCAATTCGATACCAATCTTCTAACTTACTCGTGATAGCATTGTTTCTAACTTTATCATATATCTTAGAAGACATACTGACAGCATCATTCCATTCATCAAAATCTACTCTTGATTTATAAATGTTTGCTAGTTCACTTTCTCTAAAATTTTTTAATTCTTTTCCTACAAAGTCTGCATCAAAGACACCATACTTAATAGCACTTAAAACGACATCAGAACGATATCCTTTTTTACTACCATGGGTTGTTAATGCTTTCCATGCATCAGGCAATCCTGATAAAGGAACATCTGCTAAGTCACTGAGAACAATATTACCGAAGACGTTGTTAACATGAACTGTAGGATTCCATGCTGTTTTACTAGATTTCCAAACACTATTAAGTTTTTTAAAATTTCGCCACATAGCACCAGAAGATTTTTCTTGTAGTCTTTGGCCACCAACAATATCTTTATAAACAGTTTCAGGAACATATTTACCTGACAGTTTCCCAAACTTCTTTGCTTTTGTTCCTCTAATTGTGGCTTCAGGTATTTTTCTGTACTTACCTTCAAGAGCTAACATTTGTAAAGATGTTCTGCCTTTAGGTGCAACAGCAAATTTTTCTGCAACATCTGCATAGAACTGGTATTTTGCTACCGTATTGGCCATTAACATTCCTGTGTATTCCATAGCAATAGCGGCATCTTCAATTTCACCTTTAGCTAATCTTTGAGGTTTCGTAAGTTCCCAACGTACTGTTACATAATCATCTTGATTTAATAATTTCTTTTCTAATACTCTACCTTTTTGATTTAAGTTTTGTTCAACAGGTGTTTGTTTGGCACGTTTAGTAACTTGATATAATTGATTACCTACCTCTTCATAATCCCCAAGTAGCTCCCAACCTCTATGCCCAGGGTCAACAACATCATCAATCATAGTTTTTCTATTCTTTAATTCTATAAACCAATCAGCAACAGTTCTTTCTTCTACATGTCCTCTTGGTTTTAAATCATCACCAATATTTTTTAAACTTGCTGTATCTTCCCCTTGTTGATATAATCTACCTAAGTATCTGTCTTTATTTCTTTTGAATGTTTCTTCTGTAAGCAAACCTAAATCAACATAACGCTGTCCTGTTTCAGTAATTAAATCCCTTGCTTGTTTACTTAATTCTCTTAAAACTTTAGAGTCTACTTTAGCTTTGACATCACCTTCTAACATATTATATAATATCTTTTGTTCATCTGTACTTAACTTTTTCATTTGTTCAGCAATACGAACAAAGGCAGATGCAATGTCATTCTTTGTACCATCATAATTGTTTAATAAAACTTTGTAGTCTTTTGATAGACCATACTTATCTAAAAGATTTCTTGCTAAAATTTCTGTAAAAGATTCTACTATTTCTACAGTTTCTCCTTCTTCTTTACCATAAACAGTTTTTTTCTTACCTGTTTTTAAACCTAAGATTCCTAAGTATCCTCCTGCCGCACCTACAAAGGCTCTACCAAATTTAGAACTTAAAGGTTCTTCGACACTAACTAAAGGTGCTGTTGGGTCAGATGTAAATCCTAATGCACCACCTGCAAGAGCTGTACCACCTTCACCTGTGGATGCTACTTTCAGTATTCTTTTACCTACGTTTTCTTCGTATCCTTTTAATAATTTTTGAATAAAAGATTTAGGTTTATTAGCAATAGGTTTAGGAGTATCATATAATTTTTTTGTTTTAGGAAAAGGTATTGTAGGCTCACCTGTTTTTCTAAAGATATTAACTAAAGTATCAAAAATAGATTCAGGTTCTTTTCCTATTTCTTTTTCCGGCCTTACTCCAAAAACTCTTTCACCTTCGGTATAAATCTTTCCTTCTTCCATTTGTATGTCATCGGCTTTACCTTGAAGTTGAACTTTTGTTCCACCTTTAGCAACAGCTTCAGCAGGGGTTAGATTTGCTCTCTTAACTGTTAAAGGTATTTTTGTTCCTTTACCTGTTAGAGTAACACCTAAATTTTTTAATGCTCCAAAGGCAGGAGCTACAACACCACCACCGACTGCACCAAGTGCTAGTTGTTTAGAGCGTGTATCTATTAAAGACTCTTCATCAACATATCCTGTTGCACCAGCAATCGCACCAGATACCATACCATATTTACCCATTTGATATAGTGTCTTTGCTTTACCAAAAGGTATGAGCCATCCCGCAGGGTCAAGTAAAGCACCTGCAAAATAAGCGGCAGTAACCATTGTACCATTTTCCCCACGCATTAATTCGTTTAGCTTTTGCTGTTCTGCCTTCATTCTTTCTTTATCAGCACCTATAATTTGTTTAGCACCACGAAATGTATCAGCAATACCTAACTTAAATGCATAACCAACAGCATTGTTAACCTCAGGTGGGTCAACAGCTTCCATCGTATTTACAAAGTTAGGGTCTTTAAATGTTTGTTTGGGGAGTTCTTTTTCAGAGATAGTTGTTTGATTATTATATTTATCAATTAACTCTTGTCGCCTAGATTTAGGCTGAGTGATAGTAGGTACTGTTAGAGTAGGTTGAAGTTTTTCTTCTTCTTCCTCTGTTCCAACAGAATATTTATTTATTAGAGACTTGGCTCTTTCTGTGGACATTGTTAACCTTTATTTAAGAATGGTGGTTTTTTAATTTCTTTTTTAGGGAACTGTGTATATCCATATAGTTTTAATATATCAATAGCTCCATTTCTACTTGTATTATTTTTATTCATCACCTGTTGTATAAATTCTTCTGTCACAGGTGTTTGACTATTTTTTAATTTTTGTTCAGGGCTAACATAATCTTGAGTAACTGTCTTTACTACTTTACCTACACGTTCTGTTGTTGTAGAAGGAACATCTGTTACCTCTGCACTTTGTACTTGTACTACATCATCTGTTGTTGTTTTAATATAATTATCATAGTCTTGTTGTAGTTTATTTGCTATGTCTTCTAATCCTACATTACGTAATTCTTCTATAGCAATTACCATATCATCTTTTTGATTTGCCATTTTAGCTTTGTCATAGGCTTGTTGTAAACCTAAGGA
>Ga0099851_1000758_pt1 | contig 13596 bp, 10 predicted proteins | sample CB_VirMetaG_6_FD_78176 | JGI IMG/M metagenome (GOLD analysis project Ga0099851, IMG submission 78176) | Freshwater to marine saline gradient viral communities from Chesapeake Bay - CB_1508_2 Viral MetaG | ecosystem: Environmental > Aquatic > Marine > Coastal | place: USA: Chesapeake Bay... | reverse complement strand
GTAAATCCAGTCGCATCTCTCTTTACAATCAAGGCGTCCCCAACCTTTGGTATGAGTTGATTTTGACCATCAAGTTTAAACCACGTTCCAAGAGTCGCCGAATTATAGCTATCGTTCGAATACACAATTTCATACGCCCCCCTCGACGCTTTTGCGACGAACTTATACCTAGTTGCCCAATAGGGTGGCCTATTGTTTATAATTGCAATTATATAATTTCTAGTTGAAGATGTGGACGGAGAAAAAAATACCGTATTGGTATCACATATCAATGCCGTCGTATTCCTGCCAAACCCATCCATGTATACAATGCCAAGCTCATAGCTTCTGTTGCTATGTAAGCTCTTGTTGTAATGTGCTTTTATGTATGAGAACTTGCACTTAGCTACATTAACAGAATAGTATTGCCAGAATGTAGCAGAGCCTGTAAAATACATTGCGGGAATAGCTAAGTCTATAGTATTTGCCGTAGTTGATAAAGACGGATAGTCTCCAAATCCCTGACCTAATGCACTATATCCATATCCACCTTTTGTATATGACGAACCAGACAATGTCGGAACATTGGCAGCACATGCAAATCTATCAGACAAAGTGCCCCCAATGCATGCGTTTGCTATTGATTGTATGTTTGATGCGTTTCCAATAGCGGCTTGAAATGCAGCTGAAGATGAGAATGCGTTTATGTTTGCATAGTTGGCATCCACCACAATCCCAATACTAACGGAAAACTCACCCGGATTTGCTACTGGCGGAATTCCAGAAACTGGAGATATTTCTACCCCGTTCATCACCAGCTCAATCTGAATAACGTCACCCTCTTCAATGGCTCCTATATTTGAAAAGTCCATGGTGACCACGTTGGTATATGGTCCGCTTGGTTGAGTCGGTGGTGCTGTGTATGATGCGTTATCGTTGCTTCCCGACGACTGCATTGAATCCGGGGGGAGTACCGCTTCACTTTGAGCAGATAACGTAAAGTCAATCTCAATTGGTTGAGTATCAGCAAGTTCTATATTATATCCATCAACATAGTTGCCAAACATGACGCGGTTACCCATAATGGTCTGCGCCTTTGCCAGCCTTGGTACATTATCATATACCCTTAGTAGCTCACTTTGTGGGAGCGTTGTGTATATTTTCTTAGCGCCAAACTCAATGGTTTGAGTGGTATTGTCTGCCCACCCTTGCTCTTCTTTATTGAACTTCTCAATAACATTAATAATGTTTGAGTCGTTTAACTTAAAGCATAAATCAATACCAACAACTCTATCACTGCCAGTATTAAGGGATACATCTGCACCATTGAGTACGTTAAGCATCCCGTCATTTGAATATGTCTCTTCATTGAATCTAAAGTCTCCTGGGACAAATGCTGCGTCAGAGAATTGAGACAATGCACTATATTCTCCATCCTCATATTTATATCTGTAGCCAAAGCAAACAAAACGAACGTCCATGTAGTTCTCAAACCCTGAAATGTTTTTCATTGCAACAGTAGGAGACTGCGTTGGTGGTGCGACAATGAGCGCAATGTCTGCCTCCGTAATCTGGTCAACGCCAGCGACAGGTTGAGGGTATGAGCGATTAGTATTAATCTTTCTTGGCTGATTTCTATTGTCTGTCCAAAGCAATAGGTCATCAATGATATTAACCCCCGTTATCAAATACTTAGGGTCAAAGTTTAATACACTTGTAGATACCACATGGTATGTGAGCGCATCAATCACTTCGTTGTATGACACAATCATATCTACGCCATCCACTGGAGAGTGTATAAACCAATAAATAGTCTGCGTGGCGTTATTCTCAATAGCGCCAAGGCAAACAGCACTTGCGCTTATAGCGCTTCCATTATAAAGTATAGTGGTCTTCTTTGTATTTCCTTTAATGTTTTTTACAGAACCAATGTTCGTACCCTCAATGGAGCTAACTTCCACATTGAGAGCATCAACATATTCGCCGGGAGGTAAGAGCCTTTCATCGAGGCTCTTGTTCATTCGACCCTTAATAAAGTTATTCTGTATATCCATTATTTAAGCCACTTGTCCTGACCACGCATATTCATAAGCAGTCGTCCGGGGTGAATATTGCTCATTCTTATTTTGGCATTGCGCAATAGAGCCGTCTTCTCCTTGCGTGAGCGGTTGACAATATACTCCTGCGTTCCAAGCTTATTGGACAAAATGCAATACTTAATGTAGGCATACATGTAATCCTCAAACAGCTTGTTTACGCTGATAAGCGACACATCTCCGCCCTCCATGCCATCGGAGACATACTCAATCAGGCATATCTTATCCTCCATCCCAGAGCTGAAATTAATGACTCCTGCCTTCTTATCTATGCGGAAGGTAGGGTTGGCATTAGCTGTCTCTGTGTTGAGCCCGTAGCGGGCTCCAATGCCGTATTCAAAGAACCATGCTCCATCGTAGTTCCATCCATACTGACCATCAAACATTGGGTTGTTCTCGTTCAGATAGATGCTTTTTTGCTGCTTGGTAATTCTATCATAGTCCAGGTTAGAGAACTCTGGCTTCAGTATATTGCCAGACTCGTCGAACAATATTCTGCCTGAGCCATCCTGAAGATACGCCTTAGCGGTGTTCAACTGAATATTCTCCGTCAATGGGAAGATAAAGCCATCCTTGTACATAGATATGCGAACCCAGTTCACATAATCGTCCGGAAGGACAAAACGAAGCTGACTGTCTACGCTTAGCTCAAGGGCCTTAATCTCCTTAAAGGCGTCATAGTTAAGCTCCTGAATCGCCCGCTTGGCATAGAACAGCACCTGATATCTGTTGATATTGTTGACCAGCTCGTTGTTGCCCGCATAAATCAACATAAAATTGTTGACGATATCAGACAGGCTGGTATACTGGTACGAACCCCAGTTCGCATCCTCTGGTGCTACGCCAGCGTTTTGATAGTATTGATACTGAGTTAGGTATGCCATGTCTTATTTTTCTGCTGCGTTTTCTTGCTGCTCTTCCGCATTTGCCGTTTGATAGACGTCCCCCTCGCGAATAGAGATGCCAGCGTATTGTAATATTTTCATTACAAGTGTCGGCTCATCTGCGTCTGGTAGCTCAAAGTCTTGATAGTCAACAGCCGTTTGGTCAAATACCGGCTCTCCTCCAGACAATGTAACGTATGTCCACTTAGGGTCTCTTGGGTGCCTTATATAATAAGCACTAATATCAAGTGCTCCCGTGATGGTGTTTGGGTACACATCAATAACATCTCCCCTGTGTACATACAGCGGGAATGCTGTTGATGGAGCCATCAATGTAGATGCCGTTAGGTTGCGTATTTTGTTTTCTGCAATCTTCTCAACCTCAACCCCTGTCGGACTGTATTCAATTACGTTTAGCAAGTAATAATCCGAGGGTAGTGTATATCTGTTTGAGCCTACATGAGCTAGAGTTGCAGTCGTAGAAAAGGTTGATATAACCTCATCGTATTGCTTTTGTATATCAGCAAGGCCCGTGCCAGACATCCTGGCATTTTCTTTATTTACCTGGTAGTTTAGCTTGTAGAAGTAATCTTCAAATATATCCAACTGCGCCTGCTTCGCAAACAAATTGAAGTCAGCGGGCGATATGTATCCGTAGTTGTTTTTATTTATTACCGATAGTACAGTATTTCTTACTGAGTTTATCATCTTAAAACATTTTCACAAAGATAGCCAAAAAAAAGAGGCCGCGTTTTTGCGGCCCCCTCTCTACTTGTAATGCAACTATTATTCCAAGTGCTTCTCTAAAAGCTTCAAGGTCTCAATGCCCTCGTCGCTCTGTAGGTAGGACGATACAATATAAGTATATGACTCACCGTAAGGAACAGCTAGCATGCGGCTCTTATTGTTTGGCAAGTTGAAGTATACATCTTTATTGTTATTGCGCGTGCGCAAGATGCCCTCACTAAAGAACTTAGCAACCTTACTCTGGAGCTCCAGCATGGGGTCGTTAAGCATCTCCAAGAACTGCATTGGGTTCTTCTTGGCATATACCAACACATCGCGCTTAAGTTCAGCGGTCGTCATGGTATCCACCTTGCTACCGAGCATCACTCGACAGATGTTCTCAAGCATTTCAATGTCCAAGGAGCGAGCAGCAATTAATGCGTCAACCTCAGCGTTTAGGTTTTCAACTTCCTCTTGAGCGTCACGCTCATTATTAACCTCCTCGAAGATGTTTCCATATCCGGGGTGCAATGAAAGAAAATGTTGTAATACGGGATTCGTTCTAGGAACGAATAAGAAGCCGTCTTCAAACACGATAGGCTCAAGAATGGCATTGCCATCCTGCTCATCTTCAAAGGGGCTTCGTTGGTTGCGAGCATATCGCAATGCTCTGTTTGATTGTCCGTCAAAATAAAGCAATGGCTTGCGACGGGAGTTTCTAGATGCTAACATAAAAGATAGCGGGGCGCTCTTTCGGTTTAAGACATACATCTTATCCCCGGTAGGAATGAACTGTTCCATTTGATGTGATATAATTATAGTTAAAAAAAGGGGGAGGAGTTACCCTCCCCCCGTTGTTTAATCAGCTTCTGATTAGTCTTCGAAGATGAAGAAGTTGTTAGCACCAAGGGTACAAACTGCACGCTCAGAAAGGAAGTGAACTTCCATAGCATCCAAGCTAGAGGTAGCAGCGCCACCAGCAGAACCAGTAACCCAAGTCTTGTAACGACGGTCTTCAGTCTCGGAAGCACGGTAACGAACGTGCAAGAAAGGACGCTTAGCGTTCTTACCCAAGATTTGGTCATATACCGTGGTAGAACCAGCGGGAACCAACATACCATTAATCTTACCGGCATTGATACCACCGCGCATAGTGGGGTCGTTCAAATATTTCCAGTCAGTCTTATAGAAGTCGTAACCGCGAGTAAAGCCTTTGAAGCCGAGGTTCAAAGCCATGTCCATGTCGTTGTCGAACAAACCGTATGAAGTACCGCCAACACCATAAGAGTTTTGAGCAGCCAACATATCGTCAATGTCGAAACCGAACTGACGGTCCAAGAAGATTACGTTCTCCTGAATAGAACCCTGCTTGTCCAAGCGCTCTACGATAGAGTCGAATTCAGACAAAGTAGATGGGTTACCACCAGACCAAACGTTACCACGGTTGTTTACAACGTAGAATACGCCTTCAGAACCTTTGTAGGTAACGCCAGCGCCGGCAGCAGCACCAGAACCAGCCTCAGCGGGAACCGCTTCAACCATAGCTGTCTCCAAGTAGTCTTCAAAGCGCAAGCGAGTCTCGTGCTCAGACTTCAAGTACCACAAGTAACCAGTAGCACCATTCTCAGTGGTAACCTCAACCCAGCCAATCTGAGCCATGTCGGAACCGGAAACAGCATACTTGTCCTTGATGATGATGGGGCTGTTCTCGAAGATGACATCGTCAGCCTCCAAAGAACCGTCCATACCTTCGGTACCCTTCTTAAATTCAGAACCGTAGATAAACAAGCTACAAGCAACGCCAGAACCAAAAGTCTGACCGCCTGCCTCGTAGTAAGCAACGTCAATCGTGCCAGCAGCAGTGTCTACAGCAGTAACGATAGCCTTGTTGTACAAGGTAGCGGCGCCTGCATTAGCAGATACCATGATGGTTTGTCCAACGCGGATAGCGATAGCTTCAGAACCTGGAACCAGAGTGTCGTTGATAGTCAACGTAGCGGTGTCGGCAGCGGCAGAAGCAGCAGAAGTAACGTTAGTGTACTTCGTGTGCAAGCGACCTTGCTCGGCCCACTTGATAAGGTCAGAGTTAGAGGGCATCTCTGCTCCAACCATGCGCAAGAAAGATGCTACGGTACGGTTACCATAGCGCTCGAACTCCTTCTCGTAGGTATCGGGAAGATATTGATTCAAGAAATCAAAGTTCGTGATGTAGTTGGTGGACAATGCCACCTGTTCGGAACTGGGTTGTAAATCGAACCCGGGAACCGCTTGTACTGAACCAGCCATTTTATTTTGCGGGGTTAAGTGTTATTATTTGTTTGAACGAATTTTGAGACCACGACCAGAGTCGTTGCTCAGTGACTTCACGTTCATCCCACCTTTGCTGACGGCTTGCGGCGATTGTCTAATGTCCATATTAATGTTCTTAGATTTTCGTGCAACGTCATCAACAGCAGCCGACATGCCTTGTTCGTAAAAGAATTTAGCAAATCGTTCGGGATTCATCGCGACGGCCAGTGCCTTATGATATCCTTTGGCGTCCTCAATTAGACCGTCTTCATTAGCGAACTTACCAATAAAGTTCATAATGTCAGACTGAGACTTTTTGAGTTCCGCAGCTTCGGCTGGAGAATAAACAAGAGTCTTGTCGTTGACCGCAAATTCAAAACCTTTGAATCCGTCACCGAAAACCTCGCTAGTCTTCTGCTGAAACCATTCGTACCGTTTCTGGTTCTCCTCTTGGACACTTTGAGCCTGTGCCATGTATTCCTTGTAAGCTTTAGAAGCCTCTTGGTCCTCGGTAGAGACCGCCATACCACTCGACTCAAGTGGCGCACGATACTTCTCCCGTTCTTCCTCGAAGAACTTCTTAGCTTTTGCAAGCTCTTTCTTCATAGCCAGCTTTTTGCGCTTGACATCAGATTCGTCATCCAAGTCCTCATCAAATGAGAAACGCTCATCAATCATGAACTGGATGTCTTCCGAGTCTAAGTCAGACTCTGTCTGCGCATAGTACTGAGCTAAAAGACTTTGTGGGTTGCTCTCATCAATGTCTTCATTGAGTTTAATGAAGTCTTTGATTCCGCGACCTGTTTCTTTTTTATACTTCATATAAGCAGCAACATCTTCTGGCAACTCAGAGGCCCCTTCTCTGGCACTAAAGAGTTCATCCACAGAGTTAATCTGCTTATCGTAGCGATTTTTAATAAACGAAAGAACGTCTTCCTCATTAAGCGATGAGGGCGCTTTGTCCTCTAGTACTGACTCCTGAACGGGTTCGGGAGCTTCTTTTGTTTCAGAAAGGGACTCCTCGTGTTTAGCAAGCAACTCCCCTTCTATCTCTTGAACTGATTTGGCTTCCACCGAACCAAGCTCTTTTACCTTGATTTCCATAGATTTAATTTAATTACACAAAGTTATGATAAAAAATATAGTCTCATCTGGGCTCGAATTCAGCAAAGTCAAATCCGTCCAGCGAGTCTTCATTCGACTCAAAGTTTACGGGCGGTAGGTTATTCTTTCGCTGCTCTATAAGCTTAGATTGTTCTGTGTTTTGCTGGCTTATTCGCTTAGCCTTTGCCTTTTCTCTTTCTACCTCACGCTCTTTAAGTGCGGATTCCGATACGCCCTTTAGGCTCATTTGATACTGGAATTCCTCGGCCATCAATGAACGCTTAAGCTCGGCCTCGTTGCGCATCTTCTCAATCTCAAACGCCACCTCTGCCTGCTTGATTTGCATCTTGCCCTGGGTTTCGGCTTGAATCTTCTGAAGCGCTGATTCCGCAGCCATCTGTTGTGATTGCATTTGAAGCTGAGCCTGAGCCTGTTGCTGCTGCATAGCCATCAACTGGTCTTGCTCCATCTTCTGTTTGCGCTTGACCTTCAGCAGCTGGTTGGCCATCTTAAGATTTTTAATCTCTCTGATGTCAATAGCATCTTCAAGGTTAATGTCCCCTTTAGATAATGCCATCTGTATGTTGGCCTCTAGCTGAGCCTTTTGCTCCTCGTCCGGAGAAACCTCAATAAAGATGCCGAAGTCATAAATGTACAAGTCCTTGATTTGGTCAAGAATAGATACATTATACTTTCCAATCTGATTAACAAACTCTTCCTTGAACTGAGAGTATTCTAATATGTCAGATATGCGCAACGCGAGCGCTTCCGCAAGTGTCCGAGTCAAGTATAAACTGCTCTCCAGAATGTGTCTTGTCGCCGTGTTTGAGTTAAGCGCCGCAAGTTTCTGTACACCAACCAATGCATTGGGGTCTGGCGTTGAGCCATCGCGAGCCTCATTCAGTCCAGTTACTGCACGAAGCATATCCATGTAGTGATTGTAGTTCCCAATGAGCGCAGCCATCTTAGACTGTCCAGAGTTGCTGGTTAGTTGCTGAATCGGAACACGAGCATTATTAAATTCTCCGTCTTGCGTATAGGACCGGCCAATAACCGAACCCGTTTGGAAATACAAGCGAAGAGCGTCTTCTGGATTATATGCCGAGCCAGTTCCCAAGTCTACTTCGTTTAGTCCGTCTGCGTCAATAAATACGCCATCGGGGACCATGCGAGATATAACCTGCTGAAGCTTTAGGTGTGTAATCTGAATTAAGTCCGCGAATGGAATCATTCTGCGAACCAAAGATTCAATATTCCCCTTATACATTCTTGGGGCGACAGCAACATAGTTGGGCATTGCATGTTGAGATGCGGACTTAGGGCGAACCATATTCTCCATCATCTCCCACTTGAGCATGATGTTTGTTCCCATCACCATTACGCCCTCATACCATACATCGATGGTTTTTTCCACCTTGCTGAACCTTCCCTCCTCCATCATTTCTGCTGGGGGGTTGAAGGTGTCATCTTTTTCAATGACGCGAGTTCCGCCGTCTTCTAGTTCCTTCTTTTTATAGACAAACTTCTTAGTTGTCTTGTAGTTAAAATACAAGAGCGTTGCGCTGTCGCGATAGAAGATGTCGTTGTCGTAGAATTGAGCAACATTAAAGTAGTCATACCATGTTTGGCTGTACTTTGAAATGGTGTCCAAGTCTTCGTTGGTGAGTGTTGGGTCTATCTTTAGTAGCTCAGTAATGGGAAGAGTTTTAATCTCACCCCAGTAGAAGCAGTCTTTAAAATGTGGGTCCTCGGTGTAGCTATATACCACGTTTGCTGGGTCTACATAACTAATTTTAATTCCATCTCCAGGAAGGAACTCTTGCTTTGTCATTCCAATCCCCAGGACCGTAAGGTCGTAGTCAACTCTCTTTCGAATATCATTATAGTGATTTTCGTCAAGAACTGTGTTAACAGCCTCCTCCTCAGCAATCTCAATTGCTGGCTTGTACTTTAGCTGCATGTGAAGCTTTAGCTCGTCCTCGTCTCTGGGCAGTTCCATAGGGTTGACCTGGAATGGGTCAATTCCAAAAGATTCAGACATCTTTGTCAAGACATCCTTAGCCACCATGTCGCCCTCTACCATATCTTGGTATTGGTTTCTCTTTTCAGCAGAGATGGCGTCTTGTGCATATGCCTTAACGGTGAACAGTCTATCAGACATCCCATTAACAACAATATCCACAAACTTAGGAAGTATGGGTACGGGTGTCCAGTCCAGATTCAAATAGCTCAGGTCGCCATCTATAGCGAGCTCATTCTTGTACTTTGCAATGGACTGTTCGCCGCGGGCGTAGAGCCGCAGTCTCATGAAGTCTCTGAGCTGTGAATAATATCGGCTGGTGTTCCCGTCCTTTCGGAACCACTCATATTGAATCGCTTGTCCAATCTGAAGACCGAACTCATCAGTGGCCTTCTCCGCGTCGGAAACAAATTGACTTGGAAATCCGGTAGGAGAGATGTTTATATTTACCTCTTTCATTTACTGTAATAGTTCGCTTCGTGAACCGCGATTATTATATCTAGCAAAGTTAACGCTTATTTTTGATTGCTTTTGTTCAGGTAGATACATGTGCTTTTGGTTGGCCATGATGGCCAATCCAGAACTAATCGTGGCGTCAAACTTGGTTCGGTTATTAATATCAAATCGAGCCCAGTCCTCAAGTGTTCTCGTAAAATACATCTCTCCCATGTCCTCAACATCTCTATATGTTCCTTCCATATCTACGCCAACGTGCTTCTCAATATATGTCTCAATTGCTGATGCGTGAGACTGCTTGACATCTTCGCTAGTGTTCGGAATGCCTCCAAGTTCTCTTTCCGTCTTTGAAAGTTTAGCCAAGTGCTTGTCGGGTCGATTCATGCTAAAGCCTCTGTATCCCCTGTTCTTAAAATGATACAGGAGTCTTGGCTTGTTGTTTTCAGCTAAAACGGGCATGCCATAAAAAACACAGGCCATCAGAACATCTTCAAAAAATATTTCTGCGGTCTGCGGTCTAGCTACATACTCTAAGAAAAAATGATTAGTTGGAGCTTCGTCCATGTGAAATTTAGTCATGCCGTGCAGCGCCCCATTTGAGCCGCCACCACCCACCACGCCGGAGATGTCATACGAGTCACATCCAAACGAGCCAATGTGCTCATTTCCAGGGTATTTGGTTCCGTTCCTTGTGACTATGTTATTTTGCAGATGCCTGGGCGGTAGCCATGTAACCTTGAATCTTCCGTTTTTATCCGGCGTCCACACAACCTTTGTGTCCTTTTCTCCATTCATCCAATGAAAGGAGCCCCTGGTTATGAAGTGCTCGGTTATAATGCTATCATTGTAGTCAATCTGCTGATATATTTTAGTCAGATTAAATATAGAAGCCTTGCTCTCGTCCCTGAATGCGTGGGACTCGGTTCTTGGAAACTGCCTGTAAAATTCATTGAGCGCGTCTGAATCAGATTTTAATGATGAAACTTCATTGTTCCAATAATCGATTGCGCCAATCTTAATCTGTAATCCATCTATCCCTGCAACTGGAGCCTCTGGCGTGGTTAACACGGGCATGCCATATCTGTCAATGTATCCTTCAAAGTTCCACTCCATAGGGATAAATAAAGAATACAATCCGCTTTTAGTCTGCCCGTTGGCGCCCCGCTTTGTGACATCAGAGTCGTAGTACAACTTTTTGAAGTTGTCTCCACCCTTGTCAAGCGCGTTGGATGTTGAGCCCATCATGCACTTTCCAATAACTTTTGAACCCAGCCGTAAACAAGTCTTCGTTACTCGCCAGTTGTTCAAGATATTGTCCGGCTTCATCCACTTTCCGCTCTCGTCATGTACGAGCAATTGCAGCTTCTCGCCGTCATAGCTGTTGTCTGCCGTGTTCTTCCAGTCGATAGTAGTGTCCAGCCCTTCTACGTCGTCCGCCTCCGTGTTGGACATGTTCTTCTTAGTAATCTTAGATGCCGGGACTCGGTATGCAAGCTCCGTCTTCGGCTTGTCCATGCCATCCATAATAGGCTTGAAGAAGAAGGGGAGGTTACTGTTAATGGGTACCACCTTATCCGTGAACATTTTCTTGGCGTCAGCACCCGTCTTAGATAATATCCCAATGCGGGCGTCTTTAGCCATAGTGGCTATGTTGACCGTCTCGGATGAGCCCATAAATGAAAAGCCAGAACGTCGTATTTTCAAATAACACATTCCAAACGAGCGGGAGTCGGCGCGGCATGCCTCCCAAAATATAAAGAATATTCTGTTGGCTTCTCGGAAGTCTGGAAGGCCAACGTCAATCTTTGTCCACTGCAAGTACATGTAGTGAGAGCCTGTAATGTAAGTCGGCAGTCCATCATTCATGAACCAGAAACCAACTTCCCTTCTGTCAAACTCCTTCTCGATATAGTCTACCCATCTATTTTTAAACTCAGACGGTTTATCGTGCCAAGCGAATATGGATTTTATCTTCTGTAACTCACTGGGATAATCAAATGGTTGCCAATACTGCTCGTGCTCTTTTTTGCTCCTGGCGTAAATCTTCTCCGGCTCCGAAGGAAGCGCAACAAGCAATCCACTTATATTATATATGTCGCCTATAGTCCCATCTCTGGATATAACAACAATATCATACTTCTCATCATAGCCATACGCCCAGCTCTTTGTCTTATTCTTTTTCTTTAAGACATTCTCTGGGACCGCATCATAGATGAGGTGATATAATTTATTTTGCTCTTCGTTCTGCAAAGCCGCCTTTGGATTTAGATTCTTCGGCCGGCGCGTCGAGCGCTGCTCGCTCCGCCTCTATGCGTGACAGAATCTCAAACGCATCAAAGATGGCAAGCTTTTTGGTAGCGGCAGCATTTTTCAGCCTGTCGGCAGCCAGCTCGTCTTCTGGGTCTGGCTTGATAATATCTTCCTGCGCAACCTTTATAAGCTCCCTAACGGCTCTTTCTCCGGCCTTTATGATTTGTAATTTGATTTCACTGGTGTCCATTATAGCAAGATACAAATGTTATTGCTATTTACCCTATATAGTTTTTCCCCGTCTATATTAAACTCATACTCACTATCCGGCGTAAACGCAACCTCGTCTCCCTCTGATACTCCGTGCTCCATTAGTATCGATGTGCTATACCGTATGGTGCCAACCAATGGCTCCTCAGAGCCGGGCTTAGTAATATAATAGTCTTTTACTGGAGACGGCTTAACAAAGCAATACTTCCCGGTTGTTCTCCACCTGACGCCATCGTTGAATAAGAAGAACTGCTCATCTGCCACCAAAAACATATCGTCCTTAACGAAGTTGTGGCTGCTTCTCTCGCGGCCGCGCATATCGTTGTAGAACTTAAATACGTTGTGGTGCACGACAAGCGTATCTCCTTTTTTAATTGGCCCTTCGTATCCAGAGGGTGTTTCAACGACTTCTGCAAATCGGTTAGATACCTTGTGGTCTTCTTTTGATGAGCTCACAATGAACTCCATGCCACCGATATTTTTAATGTTGTCATATCGGCGGCCATTCAACGGCCTAACAATAAAGGAGCGTGGCGACTTCATGAGCCACAGCCTTCACAATCTGGATTGTCAATACTACACGCGGAAGGTTGAGGTGCGTCTTCAAGTTGTGAAATCCAGCTGTCGAGGTTCTTGCTCATGATGTTTAGAAATTGATGTTATACTCTATAGAAACGGGCATATTGGCATTGAACTCTTTCCAAAGAAAAATTTCATCGCCGCTTTCTACCCAAATTTTTATGTGACCATTCTCCTTGTCCTGTTGGATAAGGTGAATCTTGTAAGAGCCGCCAAGGACTTCTTGGTCGACAATGTAATGCATAGCGCTAGACTTGTAATCCGCGCCAACGGATACCTTTCTAATGTCCATTATTTAATTCAATTACAAATAAACAGGAACCTTATAGGTGGTTCCACTTATAACTACCTCAAAAAAATCATCTGGCTGACCAAGTATAGCTCTTGGGTCTCGATTTGTATATATAGATGTTGTTGGAACAGCGGCAACCTGAGTAACGGTGCCGCCCAATGAGCCAGAAATATAATCGGATGTCCAGTTCTCCCAAACGCCCAGTGAGCTGTTATAACGAAGCAACTGACCATTGGCGGCTGATGTGATTTTTACGTTATGAAGCTCATCGAGCTCATAGCCGTTGTCAACCTTTACATAGATAGAGCCATTTGAGGCATTTCGCACAACAACAAAGCCAAGAATCACCGTGTGCTGCGGAGCAACTGGCTTGACGTTTGTGATGCCACCAAAGACCGTTGGAGACAGGTAAAGCACATCTCCCTCTGCCCATGTCTCTCCCTGCAATGAGCCGGTGGTGTTGATATCGCGAACGAGGCCAGAGCTTGTTACATACCCCTCTGCGTTGTTATTGATATTCTCCGCAACAAGGCCAACCGTATCAGCGCTGTTTGCGTCTGAGTCACCTCTTGCTTGCGTTATGGACAGCCTGCTCCCCTGAGCGCCCGATATCTTGACAGCCTGGTATCCGGCTTGCGTTAGATTGACGCC
>Ga0099851_1000754_pt1 | contig 13676 bp, 23 predicted proteins | sample CB_VirMetaG_6_FD_78176 | JGI IMG/M metagenome (GOLD analysis project Ga0099851, IMG submission 78176) | Freshwater to marine saline gradient viral communities from Chesapeake Bay - CB_1508_2 Viral MetaG | ecosystem: Environmental > Aquatic > Marine > Coastal | place: USA: Chesapeake Bay... | reverse complement strand
TGCAGGAACACCAGGTTGAGATAAAATTACATCAAGATTTGTATTTAAATTATTATTGAAATTAACTTTATTTATTTCTGCTCCAATTTTTAAATTTTCATCATCTAATTTAATTTTATTATTTGTTGCATAAGTAATAGCTGTTGCGTTTTTACTTGCTAAATATTTAGTTGCGTATTCTCTAAAAGCTAATGGTATATTTTGTAATTTAACTTTTCCATAATTCTCAACTTGTTCACGCATTTTAACAGGATCATATTTGTAATCATTATTAAATTTTTGAAAATTTTTAGAAACATCATCAGTAAATGAATTAATAAAATTAACTTCTTGTTTTTTTACAGCTACATCAAAAAATGTTTTAGCTATACTTTGTGCACCTTCTGCAACAGTTTCTAATGGTGATTTAATATCTGGTATTGTAATACCACCTTGTTTTAATCCAACAGTATATTGTCCTTTAGTAACTGGCATTAGTATTTGTCGCTTTCGTCATCAGTAAAAAATTTACTAGTTGATTTTGGATCTTTGTATAATGTGTAATTACCATAAGCTGTTGTTATACCTTTAGCTGCTGATAAGTAACCACCAACTACTTTAGATTTTGTTTGTACTTTACTTATATAACTTGCTGTTGACAATTGAGATTCAGTAGAAAGTTTATTTAATCTTATATTAGTAATATCTTTTGCTGCAATTCTATCAACTTCATCATTAACACCTAAAAATGATCTTGAATCAGGATCAAATCCAGTAGCTGCAAATATTGCTAGATTATTTTCTTTATCTCTATTAGCTTGTTCATTACGTCTATTTTCTTCTTGCAATGCATTTAATGCATTCATTTTTTGTTGTCTTTCATATTCAGCAGCTTGTGCTTTACCTTGTGCTTTAGCTGATTGAACTTGAGCATAACCAGATACAACAGAAATTGCACCTGAAATAATTGCTAATGTAACTGGATCTGCACTCATGCGAAAACTATCTCCATTGCTATTCCTAATATTTTCAAAGGTAAAGGATCACTTTGAGAAATTATTAAAGTTGGATTATTGCCATAACCTAAAAAATTAAATTCTTTTTTTCCACTCACTTTTTCTAAATCGCTTCCAATATTAAAACCTAATTGCGTAATTACTAGTTTTTTAGATGTACGATCAGCAGCTTTAACTGTCAAGTTTAATGAATTATAAATATCTATGTATGCTTTTGATATACGTCTTGGTGAAGCAGTAAGTGGCCCATTTGGTAATTCTCTATCTACAGGCATAGTTTCTACAGTAGGTATATAATTAAATCCTATTTTAACATTACTAGGTCTTGGTGCATTTATTAGTGTTATTTGATTACTAGCATTAATTGTAAATGAACCTAATGAAGAATTTCCATATACTGCATTAATTTCTTGTTGACCATAAATAGAACTTACATTGTGTAAAAAACCTTTTTGAAATGTAATTACTGCATTATCTGCTGGAGATGCTGCTAATGTTTTATCAAGATATAACTGATAATTACCAGAACCATTATTAGTTACAGATTGAATTGTATATTCTGTAGCATTACCACTTATAGTAAATACTTCGTTTATTTTAGGATCAGAAGTTAAACCATCTACTAATAAAGATGATCCAGTTTGGGATCCACCATTAACTAATGGAGATCCTCTTTGATTTAATGTAGTTAAAGTTTGGCAATCTAAAGTTTCAGAATCATCATCTGCAAATTTTTCTAATGTATATACAGTAGATCCATTTAATGTTCTTTTGCAAACAGCAAATAAATATTCATTGATTGCAGTTATAGAATAAAATTCATCATTATTTCTTGTACTCCACAAACTCCAACCAGCTATTTTTTCATCTCGAACAGAATGAAATACAGCTAATGTACCTTTTAAAGTAGTACCATTATTTAGAAAAAAACCATATTGTTCTGGCTGAGTAAAATTACCTGTAAGTACAGTTGCTTGTTTTGGACTGTCAATAAGATGGGCTGCTAAAATAGAAACAGATGTAGATTTATAACCATCTTCAATATCAGAATAAACAAACTCTCTAATTGTTTTTCCATTTTTTTGACAAAACATACTTGCATTATCAAATAGCAATGGTCTAGTTCTATTTATTCCATATGGAGTTTGCCTTCTAACAGTAATGTTAGATGGTGTAATAGCAGAGGTATCTGAAGAAGCTGGTATATAATACTCACCACCATCTGTAAAAATTTGTAAGTTTTTAGATGAAACAATGTGTCTTATTTCATTAACTTGATCTCCAGTAATATCAACATCTATAGCATCAGTTGCACCTGCATCATGTACATCAAAATCTAAAAATTCTGATACATGAGAAGCTAACAAGCCAGCTGGTCTAGATTTTAAACCACCAAACCACAATCTATTATCATGGAAAGAAACAGCTTGAGGATATCCACGTTTAGGTGAAATTGTTTCTTCTTCCCAATCAAAATGAGGCCCAGTACCACCAGCTATAGTTTCAATAACTGTAACTGTAACTTCTGTAGGAGATGTATATCCAGTTATTTTAACTTGAGATCCATCTATTTTTAAATAAGTACCAACATAGTTTGCATCAAATACTGCAACACTAGATGTAACAATTCTTCCAGTTCCTGTAGCTGCTGTATTTATACTTACTGTAGTTGATGCTAATTCATATTTATAAAATGGAGCATGAGTTTTATAAGCTCCAGATACTACAACATCTTCATCAGTTGCAAATTCAAATGTATTAACTGTAAATGTTGTTGCTGAAGTTCTAAAAATTTTTCTTATTGGATTGTTTCTATGACAAATATAAACTGTATCACCAAACTGAGCATAGTTTAATTCAAACAATTGAGCTGTAGTCCAATTACAATTAGTGGTAATATTAGACTGAATAACAGCACCGTCAATTCCGTAAACATCTAATCTATTATTAGAAAAAGCAAGTATAGCTAATTCATCTTCAGAAAATACAAATGGAATAATTCTTGTTTCACCTACTAAGCTTTGTTTATAAACTAAGCCAGGTCTTCTCATTATTCCACCTTCAGCTAATAAGGCAAAATTACGACATTGTTTTGCTCCTTCGTAATATGCTTTAGAATCTGTTCTTGTGGCTAATAAAGGATTAATTTCACCAGCAGAAAAATTTGTTTGTGTCTGTCTTAAAACTTTTGCCATTTATCATTGACTACTTCTAGTTGACTGTCTTAGGTTAATGTATCGGCTTGTATCAAGTTTTTTGTTTGTTGCTTCAGTAGCATCTATATGTTTTGCTCTTAGATATTGTCTTTCAGCAAGTTCAGCAAATTGTGATATTAAACTTGCATCTCTAGCTACAGAACCAGCAAACAAAGAAGCTAAATTATATTCTAATGCTAATTTAAAATATGGTGGAAAATATTGTTCATCAACTTTGTAAATATAATCCATAATTAAATTACTATTAGACCCATAATTATCTACATAAATATAATTTCTATATCTATCATAAGGAATAACATAATCGTTAACAGTTATTGTAACTATTTGTAATACAGCAGGATCTGTTGGCATTTGATATGCATAATCAAATTTGCCTGCTGGTTGACTAGCAAGTAATGAAAGTTGTTTTTGGGTAGTTGCAAAATTCCATCTATGTCTTGTAAGTGCAGCTTCTAGTACATCGTCATAAATATTAGATGCAACTAATGCTTCTGTGCTGCCATCAGAAAATGAAGAAATTGGTTGTGCTCCTATTAATATTAATGCTCTTGCACAAATGTCTATATTAGTAGTTGCCATAAATTATTTAGTATGAGGGCAAGTTTCCTTGCCCTCAAAGTCTTATTTATTATGCAAGTGCTACAGTTGTTACTGTTGTTGCACCAGTAGCTGATGTTACTGATAGCACGTCTGCTGCTATAGTTCCACCAATACCAGATGTAACAATAATAATGTCGCCTTGCTTAAGATTTGCGTATGCTGAATTGAAATATCCAGAAGCTACAATTGTACCAATTGCATCTCCGTCTATATAAAAGAATATAGAATTACCACCAGCTTCAGCAATCTTTTTGATTGGATTGTCATTTGCGTATGCCATAAATTATATTCTCCTTATTCTGCACATTTTTGAACTCTTAATCCAGTGTCATCAATTAATACTGAACCTAATGAAAGGTGCGAAGTAATTAAGTGAGAAACTTTTTCTGGAATGTAGTTCACTTCGGTTTTAACGTCTGATCCCACACCTAAACCAACAGATGATTTATGGAATGCTAGAGTATATCTATCACCACCACTTACTGTTAATCCAGAATGAACAAACCATAGGAAACCTAACCATCTTTTAGCAGTCATACCGCCAGCAAATGGTAATTCGTTTTGTCCTACGTATTCAACTCGTGTGAATTGATCAATACCTAATAGATCAGACCATTGTTTAGGCCCTACTACCCAGTATCTTTGACCATCATCAGGCACATCATTGCCATTAAATGTTTCCATCATGTTTTTAGCTTTTACTAAAGACATAGCAGTAGATGCATCTGAGTTTACGTTATTTGCGAAAGCAGTACCTGCATCCATCACATCTCTTATCACTTCGTCAGTTTTTCTACCAAGTGCGTAAGCTGCTGATTGAGCAATTACTTGTCTTTCGTCAATGTTAGTTTTTAATTCGTCTAGCTTGTCAACGAAATCCGCTGCATAGTAATCATTTAAAGTAGCAGACACGTTAGTGTGCGACAGATCCATAGCAACTACTTCAGCATGTCTTGCTTTAGTGTTTGCAGTACCTTTAGCTACTTTTTGAAACTTAACAGTATTTCCTTGAACACCAGACACGTTTCTTACAATGTTTTTAAGTTTAGATCCCATTCTTTGATAAGCCATGTGAACTTCACTTTCAAACTGCGTAATAAACGCATTTGTTATAGATGTTGCCATTTACAACTCCTTGTGTTTAAAGTTTAAGTTTAAAGTCCGATTGTCTATTGAAAGGAATCAAGTTATCCAATAAGGGCCTGCCTATCTTTCTTTAGGTCGCAATTTGAGATTGATATTATTTTATATGTAAATTCAACGCACATTACATCCATATTTTGGGGATAGTAATTACTTCGCCAAATTCTAATTTGCCTTTATCATCATAAGAATACGTTCCAAATAAAGTAATAGATTTATCATCTTCTTTATAAATCCACATTTGACCTGTAGTAGCTTCAGCTGGTTTTTGATTGTCCATATCTGTTTCAGAAAGCCATCCTGTGTCTGAAACAGCATCAAACCATACTAAATCTTTTTTAAGTTTTTTATACTTAAATGGTTGTTTATTTTTTATTTTGGTACGCTTTCTCATATAGCTCCGTTATTCTTTTTACATAGTTAGGATCTCTTTTAGATGAATCCCAATATCTAGGATCATTCATCATTGATTTAAGATCATCAATATTTGGAGCCGCATCTACCATTGTGGGTGTAGTTGGAATTGGACTATTTTGTGTTAATTTCATTAACTCCTCAATAGCTTCAACTCCTTCTGCCGTAGATGCTATACTTGAAATAGTTTTATAAGTTTCTGGTGAAAGATTTTTTTTAGACCATAACTCAGCAGCTTCTACTCTTTCTTTTGCACTATCTCCTAATTTTTGCATTTCTTCTGTAGGATCTGGTAAAGCTGCAATTGCATTTTGAACAAACATATTTACACCTTGATCAAATTGTTCTTGATTTAATCCAGCTTGTTTTGCAGTTTCTTTCCACCATTGTACTATTGGCATATCATCCGATACATCAATTGATACATTTTCTGGAAGATCTTTTAATTCTATTTTATAATCTTCTGGTGTTGCTGCTAATCTTTCTTTTTCTATATCTTCTCTAACTTGTTTAGATAACTCATCTGTTCTAGATCCTAGTTTTTTTTCTAATGCATTATAACTAGATGCTAATGCTTCTAAGTTAGGTTCATTTCTATCTGCATCCCAAAATTTATCTTGTATATAATCTGGTTTGTTAACTTGAGATGTATTTTCATTTTGTGTTGCTACTTCTGGAACTACATTTGTAGTTGTGTCTAGTGTTTCATTACTCATTGTTTTTTCCTTTTTCTATTCTTGTTTTAATAATACCAACTAGGAATCTCATTCCTTCTAAATGCCACAGTGCATTAGATTCCATATTTGGGCCAGCTACCATGTCTTGGGTAATAGAGGTAAGATATTTTAATACATCTTGTCCAGCTTTGTTTGCAAATATAGCTGAAAAATTTGCATTAATAGATTTCTCTAATTCAGAACTTCTAATATAACCGTCAATGCTAACTTTGTTTAGTTGCTTAGGTTGTTTTAGTTTATCCCATGCCATTGTCATTGCCTGATGCTTGTGGGGCTTGTTGCATCTGTTTTACTTGTTCAACGAGGGCTTGTTGCTCACTTTCATCTCTAATGAGCTTTTCAGGTAAATTCATTTTTTCAGCAATATATCTTGCGGTTTCATTTTGATTTATAATTAAGTTTATCATTTGTGGGCCAAATGTACCAGCTATAATTTGATTAAATCTATTAACATCTGCAACATCTTGTAAATGCTGTGCTTTAGCTAAAGGAGATCTAGCTACAACTTTTACTTCTCTACCATTAATTTTAGGTATATCAATTCTACCTTGTTTAGATAAAATTTTAATAATTCTTCTAAGCAATGGATATATTAATTCAGACTGCAATCTTCCAAATGAAGAACCAATTTGTCTAGATAAATCAGCCATTCTTTCAGAAACTTCTGTTGCAGTCATAGGAGTACCTTCTGGTCTTCCTAAAGTTTCCATGTATAAAGCTTTTTTAATATTTGCTCTCATGTCATTTAAGACTAATTGAGCAACATCAAAATTACCTGCACCACTAATTGGCTGTAATCCTCTTGATCCAGGAGCAACTGGTATTAATGATCCTGGCACTAATGAAATGTTTTCAGGATTAATTACTCCATCATCTTCAAAAGTATAAACACCACTTATGTTCATTTGTGCATTTTCTAAAATAAGTTCTATAGTAAGATTGCAAGTTTTAATTGCTGAAATAGCATTAAAGACTGGGCCTCTACCATAAACTTCTCCAGAAGCTTTATTCCATCTAAATACTAAAAAAGGATTAGATCCTTCTCCATCATAATATTCTTCAAGAATCATTGCTTTTAATTCATCAATTACAACACATCTTTTGTATCTTTCTTTATTTGGTTTATCATAAAGTTTATAAATACCTTCTATTACTTTAAATTTTTTATTATTGTTATTCATAGAAAGAATATCAAAATTTTCTGGAAGTTTTGCTTTAGGATATAAAATTTTTATTTCACTAGCTTCAACATATCTAGTTCTAAAAATTGTATCAATACGATTATCTGGGCCAGATAGTAATGAAACTCTTGGAAGTGGAATAGCAGAAAATTTAATTGGATTAATTGCATCACCTTCTTCAACTAATAAAATACCTGTACCGATTGCAAGATCCATAAAGGATTCATGTATCTCTTGATTAAAATTTGAGTTTTGTAAAATTTCAAATACGTAATTAGTAATAGAATCTAATTGTTCATTTACAGAATTTCTTTGATCTTCTGGTATTTCTGATCCAGCTTGAAAATCAGCCCATCTTGCAAAAGTTGGAACAATACCAGCTTGTAATCTTGATGCAAACTCCTGTACACCAACTACTGCTGTTTCATCAAATATTTTATCTGTTCTTCTTTCCCCTGGAGTTTCGTCATAAAAAGATTCTCTTTGAGGTAAGCAATATTCATATGCTTCTTCAAATTTATCTTTCCAATGATCTTTAACTGTTTCTGCTTGTTGGTATCGTTTTAAAAATGAACTAACCTGATTTTGATCAGGCATCATTTCTGCTGAAGAACTTATGTCTATATATGCCATTATTTTTTTTTATAAAAATTTCTGCTATTAGTAGATTGTCTATTTATAACAGAATTTTCTTTCATAGTAGAATATTTTTTTACTTTATTAAACAAACTACTTTCATTTTTAATTTTTAAATTTGCGAAAGCTTTTTTAATAATACCTTTTTGTAAAAGGGTTGGAATAAGTTTACCAAATCCAGCCATATTAATTATACTGTTTCAAAATAACCTCTACCACCTGCTCTACCAAATAAAGATCTAGTACCAATTAATCCTCGTCTTTTTTTGGATTCTAATTGAGCTGTTTCTTTTTCAGCTTGAGCTTTGTCAGCAGCAGCTTGTTCTTCAGCAGCTTTCATTTCTGCTTCCAATCTAGGATCTGGTGCTGGTGGTTTTGGTTTGCTAAATACTCCGCCCATAATGTAATTCCTTTATTATTTTTCCCAAAATGACTTTATTCCTTTTTTTTTCAACGCACAATATAATTGATACGGTGTGAATATAAACCAAGAATGATAACCTATTAATCTCATAATAAAACTAACACAACTATGTTCTTTAATCCAAATAAGTTTCCATTCTTTTTTTACAGGAACATTTAAAACTTTATAATCATTTAATCTAAAATAAGCTAATATATTATATAATTCATCTTTAGTTACAAACTGATGGATTATTCCTTCATGTGTGTATTGTAAGCTATACCAGATATCATGGTATGGATTATAACCTAAAGCACCAACGTGTCTAAATTTTTTTTTTCTACAAAATAGCTTAATCCACCAAGATACTTTAGTTGGATCTGGATTTTCGTGAAAATATATTAAATATTCTTTTTGAAGATGTTCCACGTTTTTTTCTTTTTGCTATTTAGCTTATCAAAGACATTCCAATCTTTTTTTGCAATAACAGGTCTAGATTGTGTCTTACCAGCTAATATAGCCCTACCTTCTCCTGCTCCCATCATTAGATATTGTAAAGCATCGTGTACATGGGAGTATCTATTTTTTAAAGGTTTTTCATCATAACGATCACCAGAAGTTTGTAATCGTCTATAATGATATCCACCATTAAAACCTTTTTTTAAATTAATACAATCTTTGTTTAATTGAAAAGCAGCTTTACCATCTAACATTCTTGTTAGTGTCATATCCACAGCTTCTATCCTTAATGCTACATCGTTAGATGGAGCAGGACTTGCTTTGATGCCATATTGTCGCAGTATCTGAAATGGTGTTCTTTCATCTGTTTGAGATCTAAAATCTCCAGCAGGATCACCATAAATATTAACTTCCATACCTGCAAAATTTTTAGCTATTTCATTTCTAAGTAATTCTGAAAATCTAGTTACACCCATATCAAAACAAACTAGTTCAGATATAATATTCCATTTACCTAATACTGTTCTTTGCCCAAATACAGCAGCAGGTGTTAATCCAAAATCAAGTCCAGCATAAATAGGAAGGTTTGGATTTATCTCAATTTTTTCTTCAGCGATGTGTGCTTCTTCTTTGAAGTTCATATAAACAGGTTTGCCTTCTTCAATGCTGCCTAATTTGTTTAGGACATATACATCAATCCATCCTTTTGTTTTACCTCTAATAATATTAGAATAATATTCTGGAGTTATGTATTCTTTGTTTTCAGCTAATTCATTTGGCTCATAACCTAAGATATTGTTTTGTTTATCTATCTGAACATTCAATGCTGGTGGTTGTGTAAAAAATTCCCAGTTATCTGGCTTAACAAGCATTAATGCTTCATCTCTAGATAAATGATCTGGAGTAGGAACATCTCCAGACATAATAGGCCACCAATGATCTTCTTCTGGAGCATTGGTATCACAGATAACTCCATACCAAGTAGCACCACCATCTCGCATAGATGGATATCTTCCTACCCTCATAGTACAAGCATCTATAATGGATTTAGGTATTTCTCTAGCTTCATTAACCCAAACACCTGTAAGTTCTAAAGATAATAATTTTTTAACGTCTTCAGGTCTATCCAATGCTAAAAATATTATTTCAATATCCAAATCACCAGCTTTTATTCTATGAGTATAAGGTACACTCCATAAGAAGTTTCCCCAATCATTTTCAGGAAACCAATCTAACCATGTTTTAATCGTAGTTGTTTTTAATTGTGGATTTGTATTCCTTATTACTGCCCATCTGGATTTACGTTTTCCGTCTAATCCTTTTTGTTGGGATAAACATCTTCTAAAAATTTCTACACAACAAGCAACAGATTTGCCAGAACCAACTGGCCCACGTAGCCCTCGAAAGAAGGCATTTGATTTCATAAATTTTTTGAGGACTGCTCCGTCTGGCTTATAAGTAAAATTAATCGACATTCTTACTGTCTATGTTATTTTTCAATAATTGATAGACAGTTTGTTCTCCAAAAGAATCAATAAGCTTGTCTGCCTCATAATTCGTTATCATATCTTTTGGGTAATATTTTAAATGAACATTCTTAACAATTGCTCTTAATCTGTTTCTATCTTTAATACTCAATGTACTAGTAAAGGACATTAGGATTTTTTCTTTTTAGGAAAGCCAGCTTTCATTAATGAATAAGCTTTTGCAGTTATGGTAGATTTAGACTTAGGTCTAGATGTACCTGCTTTTCTTCTGGCATTAATATTTGCGTATAATCCCTTTTTAACCATTATGATTTTTTATTCCTATTAGCAAAGTTTCTAGCAGCTTCTACAGAACCAAATCCCCAAGCTTTTAATGCTAAAGCTTTTCTTGTTGGTCTTCCTTTAGAATCTTTCATGGGGCCTTTCATTCCAGCAAAACGTGCTGCAAAGCTAACCCTTCTAGGATTAGTTCCTTTTTTAACTGGTGCTTTTAAATTAGAACCTTCTGTTCTTTTGAAGTATGCTCTACCTTTTGCGTTTAATCCACCTTTAGGATTTTGATATACTTTCGCTACCATCTACTACCTCAAATGTTGCTCTTTGGTTTCTTACCATACTTGCAGAACACATCTGTACTGCATGTACATCACTTTCGGCTTCTACAAATATTTCTTTGCTTGAGCCAGGGTTATCTTTCTCCCAAATCGTTATCTTGTATTTTGTCATTCCAATTCTATACCAAGATTGATGCCGACTGCAAAGTACTTTTTTTAACCTCTAATGTGTGTATAACAGGAATCATCACCCACACGTGGGTGGTTTTGCCCCCACCCCTGCGGTGTGGTGACTGATTCAATTCCTGTACGTGCCGACTAGGTTACGTACCCTAACTCTCAGTGCTAGCTTAGATCTATATTGATCTTGATATCGCCCTCTATGGAATGCTTTACCTTATCTGGTACACGCATACCCACACGATCTAATATATCTCTACTTGCTTCTAGCTGTACGTATTCTGATCTAGCATTACCTGATAGTTCTATTAGCTTCCTTGAAGCACTCACTGCACCTAGACCTAAAGTGTCAGCTATACGACTTGTCATATACTGCTGTACCTTTGGAAGTCGTAGTGTACGTGAAGCAGTTATTCTTCCTGCTTCCTCACTCCCATTGCTTGAATATCCTGCCTTTTTAGCAGCTTCCTTTATGGAACAACCATCCGCTACGATGGTATCAACCAATAGTTTCTGTTTATCTGTTAGCTTATCTAGTTTGCTCATTATGCGTTACGATGTACGCAAGTATAATCTGCGTAAAATAACTGTCAACTCCCATTATTAGCTCAACCTATATTTAGTTGCTAGACCTTTGTCAACACACCATGAATAGTATTTGTATTACAAAACTGTGTCAACTTTACACACCTAATGGCGACCACTTCGTGTCGGGCTCTAGTTCGCTAAAGCTCACCTCAGCCACTTCGTGTCTGATCCCCAAGGGGTAACGATCCCTGTCGCAACGCTAGTCGCTGAAACGGAATGCCGCTCGCCGCGGCAAGGCACACGGTTCACCTAGCGTAACAAGAAATCATCCCTATACCACAAGTGGACATCCATGCCATGTGCTGCGCACTGTGGCAGCTATGTCGCATCCTGCGGATGCCAAGCACTTGCAGTATGGGCCCCTTCTTGTTGACGTACGGTGTCCGTGTATTGGACATTAATTTAACATATAGGAGAACAAGATGAACATAAATGACATGATAAAATACTATGAGATCAAGTTGGATGAACATGGTGTTAAAAGAGTACAAGAAATATCTGTACTAAGAGAGCATGCGGAATCACTTGGAGATGAATCTAAGGTGATGGAGTATGATCAAGAATTGTTTCATATATACAATTTAAATGCAGTTAACTAAACAAAAGGAGAAAAACATGAACGTATCAGAAAACCATATATCAAGAAATGATGATCTTATCGACAAGATGGATTTACATATTGACGAGAATAAGATCAAACAGACTGTAAAAGCATCTGTTGCAGAATTTGTTGATTGTTCTTATGAAGAACAGTGGGCATATAATGCCAAGATGAATCTATCAGGATATTGTAACTATTGGTATTCCAATATGAATTGGATCCAATCACAATATGATAAAACTATAGATCAATTACAGAATGCATATGCAGGTGAAACTATCACCGAAATAAGCAATGAAAACATTGACAAGCTTATTTTCAAAAAGAAAGCTCAAGAATGTTCGTTAGAAAGAGCAAGTATTTATTATCATGCATATGTCAACGAATATGAAAAAATATTTGAAACAAAATATCAGCCATATTCTAACAAGAAATCAACTGTCAAAGATGTAACTAAGGAATACAAGTTGGAAAAACTTAAAGAAGCACTTAGTTCAGTACGTAAGTAATAAAATCAGCCCTTCATGGTCGAAAGATCATGGGGGGCTTTTTTTTCGTGTCGGCACAAAAGTAATTCATTCGGAGATACCGAATGCAACAGAAAGAATGTATATGCTTAGTCAAAATAATTATGAATTATCTACATATAGAGATACATTATTAAATTATGCTAATAGTATAATAAATAAGTATAATGCAAAAGAAATATCTTCATTAGAAGAAGCAAAAAATACATTTAATATTTGGGTATATATGTCTAAAAAAGAAATTGTAAAAGATATAAATTACGAAACAATATTAGATGATATATTATTATATATAGACGAAGATATACAAAAAAGAAAATCAAAAGAAAGGAAACATAATGATAAGACTACTAATGACATGGGCTGCAAGATTTGCTAGCTTAAATTTATTAAGACTAATGGGATTACCATTTGGATTAATAATTAGAATATTCATGGGTATTTACAATGCTATTAAAGCACATATGCCAAATGAAATTGAAATACCATATGAAATAGTTAAGAAAGACAAAAAAAAGTCATTCGAAACAATGTTTAATTAGGATTAGATATGTCAAAATACAAACAAATAATACAAGATGAAATAGATAAAATTCACTTTGATTATGCAGAATGCAAAATTGAAGAAAAAGAATTTATGGAAAAATTACAGAAATTATCTCTATCTGAAGAAGATATATATATTCAGTATTTAGATGCTTGTGATGCAAGATATGAATACAAAAGAGATAATGAAAGTAAGAATTAAAAGTTTGGTGGTTAATTATTTTGTTTTACCTCAGTATCAAAAATAATTAATATTACAACAAGGTTTTTCTGTTTCAGCGGTTTGAGCCCGTTCCTTGACCAATACAAAAACAGACTTAATTTACGATCCTCTCACCAATCAGGGGGAAAAGTAAGAGGATCAACAAAAGAAAGGTGTTCGTATGAACAATTTAGTTAATAACAT
>Ga0099851_1000751_pt1 | contig 13689 bp, 22 predicted proteins | sample CB_VirMetaG_6_FD_78176 | JGI IMG/M metagenome (GOLD analysis project Ga0099851, IMG submission 78176) | Freshwater to marine saline gradient viral communities from Chesapeake Bay - CB_1508_2 Viral MetaG | ecosystem: Environmental > Aquatic > Marine > Coastal | place: USA: Chesapeake Bay... | reverse complement strand
TCCTGCGCGTCGGCCCATTCCGCCTTTCCTGCTGTGGTTCTGCGGTCCACCCTGCCGAGCGGGATGAACCCGGTGGCCACCGTTTCAGGCGCGAGGAGCAGCGCGTGGACCATCGCGCCGATGGCGAACGCCTCCGTCTCCACCCTGGGGGACGCGCGCTCGTGCGCCAGGTGCGCGTTCGTCCCGTGGATGAGCGGCTTGGTTCCGCTCGCGCTCGGAAGGTCGAGCGCGAAGTACGTGGGATCGGGCAGCGCGTGCAGCCCGTTACGTGGTATCATCGTCATGGGTTACTCCGTTTCGGGGGGGCCGCCTGTGGTGGGCGCCCCCCTATTTCATTACGTGGCGGCCGTCGCACGGTGCTCGGGCCGCTTCTTGAGTTGGACGGGATGGGGATCCGAAGACCTCTCCGCGACGGCGGCGCGCAGCGTCGGCTTGTCCGATAGGTACTCGTCAATCAGGATGTCGATGGTCGCGGTGCGGCTACGGCGTCCAAGCGCGCAGAGCGCATCGAGCCTCCATTTGGTTCGGCCGCCGAGACACACCGTCTCGTGGGGGCGCGGCTTTCGACGCAGCCGGGTGGGGATCGGATCGGGTTCGGTATCGGTGTTCATTGCGTTCTCCTGTGCAGGGGGAGGGGGCGGGTGCTCCCCCTCCCCCCGTTGTGATGTTGCGGCGGGTTTGGACGATATCAGAAATGCGAGGCCAGCGCAACCCGCGCAGCCTCGAGGGCGCGCGCGCCGTTGCGCCAAATCACAGCGTGCTCGCAGTCGGGTTCGCCGCGCGCATGAGTCTCCGCCTCCAAGCGGAACATCTCGATGGCGGTATCGATGGCATCCACCATCTCCTCGCGAGTCGGCGGAGCGATCTCCTCGACCACCCAGGCGAGCGCCGCGAGCGACCAGACGATAAACAGGTCCGTGCCGTCCGTCGCGCGCACCGAGTAGATGGCTCGCGTTGACGGGTAGCGGGTATGCGGGAGCCCGAGGTTCTCAAGGGTCGCGTGCGCCGCTTCGGTCGGCGTGAGATCCATGCTGATGGTGTCGGCGGTCAGCCGAGATAGCAGGGATTGCGTGTCGATCTCGACATCGCGCGAGAGGCGAAAGCGGAGGGTGTTGAGGGCGGTGGTGGTGGTCATGTGGGTATCTCCTGTGAATGGGGGGGGGCGGTCGCATCGCCCCCCGTGCGGTGGTCAGTTTCCGGCCTGGTTATTCTCGTCTGCGACGATCCGCTCGAGGCGGCGGCGGGCGGCGGCGCTGGTTGCGAACTCCCCGAACTCCGAGACGCTGTAGACGCTCAAGCCGTCGAACGCGCGCACGGTGTAGCGGCGCTTTCCGCCATGCCAATGGCCATGTCGGTCACGCTCGGACGAGAGGAACAGGATCCGCGTCGGGGTGCTGCGGATCGCGCCGAGCTTCGAGCCGAATGAGCGCATGGTGTCGGCGTCGAACCAGTGCGAACCCGCGAGGCGGGCGGCTCGCACCAGGTTGTACTCGGTCGGGATGCGGATCGCCTCTGCGAACGACTCTGCGGCTTCGTTGATGGTGGTGCTCTTCATGGCTAGATCTCCGTGCGCCTGTGGCGCGGTTGTGATGATTGAAGGTAGCGGCGAAACGGAACCGTGCAAGAGAAATGTGGTGACATTGTGAGAATCGGCGGCGGCGGCGGCGGCGGCGGCGATGACAGTGGACGGGTCACCCCGCGCGGATCTCGCGGAGGATCGCGAGGCGGTCGCATCGCGGAATGCGATGCCAGTCCTGTGAGTCGCGCAGGCGGCGCAGGCGGCGAAGCCGAGCGGCGCGGGTGATCCGGGTTCCCGCGCACCGCCTGGTCACGAGGGCCAGGGCGGCGGCGGCGAACGCGAGCGCAAGGGGAGCAGCGGGGTGCATCACGCGGCCCCCTTCGCGGTGCGCGCCTTGCGAGCGGCGGCGGCGGCTGCGCGCCTCTCGCGCGCCGCCTCCTCGGCTGCGCGCTTCTCTCGGGCGGCGGCAGCGGCGCGCGCCTCATCCTCCGCGCGGCGCTTGACCTCGGCATCGATTCCGCGCAGTTCGGCCGGCGTCAGGTAATCCGCCACACCCTCGTCCACCAGGCGCGGACCTCGGGCGCGTACTCCGCGAACAGGTTGGAATCCGCCTGCATCTTCGTGTAGAGGAACCTGTAGAACGCGCGGAGCAGGCCCATCGTGTCAAGCGCAGCGCGCGCCTCCGCCTCGGCTCCGAACGGAGCGATGAACTCCGCGACCAGACGGCTGACGCTGCCCGTCACCGTGCGAGCCCGGTGGCGCTCGATCCGCTCCCCGTTCGGGCGCTCCAACGTTTCGGTGTCCATGAACTCGCGGCAGGCCAGGTTGCTGCGCAGGAACGTGTGGCCGACCTCATGTACACAGCGCAGCCAGTGATTCGCGCACGCTTCCATGACGGCGATGTTCGCGAATCCGTAGGGCACGCCGCTCGACCCGATGAAGGCGTGGAGCATCGTGTTGGTGTCGTTCGAGTGGCTCCACTTTCCTTGCGGATCGGCCAGGTGAGAGCGGACGGTGGCGTCGAACAGGGCGGGGGCGATGTTGGAAGATGGCATGGTGGTGTCTCCGTTTCGGTGGTGGTGTGGTGGTGGTCACGAGGCGGCGTCGTCGCCGCCGAAAGTCGCGTACTCGAAGCCGTCCGTCATCGGGTCCCAGTGAAGGTCAAGCATCCGACCGTCCGCGTCCGCGATGGACAGCGTGGCGAACGACGATGCGCGCTCGCGAACCTGGTACGCGGTGCGGAATCCGAGCGCGCGGATCTCGGCGGCGGCCCTGTGCAGTCCGGCGTTGTTGCATTGCTCCGCATTCGCAGCCTCGTGGAACACGGTGGTCGCGAGATCCCGGATCTCGTCCCAGGTTTCCTGCGATTCCAGCGTCGGCGGCGCGGGGACTTCGACGGCGATCCCCTCAACACGCTGCGCACCCCCCCATCCCGTGATGTCGCGGCACACTTCCATCGCGGCGTCGAAGGTGTCGAACACCAGGGCCTCCGACTTGTCGGAAGTCGCAGCGGCGCGGGTGGACGGGTAGGTGCGCAGCACGGCGGTCGGCGGCACGGTGGTCGAAAGCGCGTATAGGGGGGTCGCGGGGCAGAGGGCGATGATGTAGCGGGTGGTGGTGGTGGTGGTGGTGGTCATGGGTGTCTCCGTTTCGGTCGGCGGCGTTGCCGACATGCACACTATCGGTTCGATCCGTTGCCTGTCAAGAGAAAGGTGGTGAGATTCTAGCAGATCGTGTTATCGGGTGGTCGGCTCGGTCCACCGCTGCGGCGAGACCAGGGCGGCGTAGATGTCGGCGTGACTGGTCCGCATGAGTCGGGCGAGCGCACGCCGCAGGGTGGTGTCGGATGCCATCGCCTGCGTGATGCGGTGCGGCGTCGGGGGCGCCCACCCGCCGTCACGGTCGCGGGTCGGCTCAAGGACCACGGTGGTCGCGACCGCGTCCCAATGCCCGCGCGGACCGTCTCGCAGGCATCGCACCAGGATCCCCGCGCGCTCGGCGCAGACGATCAGATGGTTGTCGTCACGGTCGGCAAGGGGGCTGCGCAGCTCGGCTCGCAGCGCACGGAGTGCGGTCGTTCCACGGGAGGGGGTGAGGCGGGGGGTCGGCATGGCGGTTCTCCGTTCGGTGGTGTGGGGGTGAGAGGGAAAGGGCGGTCGCATCGCCCTGTGGTGGTGCCTGGGTCACATCGGGCGCGGACCGTCGGTGTCGATTTCGATCCAACGCCCTTCGGTGTTCTCGCAGTAGAGGGACATGCGGGTCGCATCGGGCGCAGCGATGTCCCACCACCCGCCGTCTTCGTAGCCGTACTCGCAGCGGAACCCGCGCGCCTTGAAGAGATTCGCGACCGCGTCGATAGCGTCGGATTCGTCGCAGCGGTCGAAGACCTCCGCGTAGACTTCCGCCGCCGCACCGCGCAGTTCATCGCGGAGGTCTGCGGAGCGCAGGGATCGGTGGTCCGTCTGCGCGAGGATGCTGATCGGCGCAGCGCGCCACGCGAACCAGGCGGCATTCCACAGCGCCGTCAAATCGATGTCGGGGTCGGCGCCGCACTCCGCGAGAGCGGCGTCCATGATCTCATTCGTGTCGCACGGGTAGTCCGCGTCGGGGCGCTCGCGCGCTGCGAGCACGCAGTCGGCGTAGCCTGTCTCCCCGACTTCGCGGAGTAGGAGGTGCGCGAAGGTGCGGGCGATGGTCTTCGGGTCGGGGAGGGTGGCGGGAGTGTTCGTCATGGTGTGTCTCCGTTTCGGTTCGGTGCGATCCGCAGCGCGGTGCTGCGATGTGGGGAAGGTAGTGATGCTTTGTGGTGTCTGCAAGGGGGTCGGACGGATTTTCCGAAAGATTGTGGTGAGAGGGTTCGGATTCCGGTGCGGAAGCTCAGTAAACTGCGGGGGTTATGGCGAATCGACTTCCAGAGGATTTTTCTTTCCCCGCACCCGTCACGGAGGGGGAGGATCGGACCAGAGCGGAGTGGAGGGAGGCGAAGCAGCGCGAGTGGTTGGCGGCGTTCCCGCTGCGGGGTTGGCGGGGCGCTTGCGAGTCTGCGGGGATCGCGGAGGACACGCCGCTGCGGTGGCTGCGGCTGTTCCCCGCGTTCGCGGAGGCGCACCGCGCAGCGACCGCCGATCTCGCGCACAGGCTTGAATCGATTGCCGACGAAATCGCGACGGGGGAGCGCGAGGCGACCCCGACACAGGCGGCGATGTTGCAGTTCCGCCTCCGCGCCCTGCGCCCCGATCTCTACCGCGAACGCGCCTCCGTCACCCTCGCCGCGCAAGGCGGCACGGAGGGGAGCGGTGGTCGTGCGCGGCTCCTCCTCGCGGAGTGGGAGGGGTGACCCGATGTGGACAGGTTGTGGACAGGTTGTGGATAACCTCGAGTTGTGGACAACCTGTGGACGGCTTGTGGATAACCACCGCCTGTGGATAACCTGTGGGCCTGGTGTGGATAACCTGGTGGCGTGATGACGCGCACGCGCGCGAAGGACCGCGCGCACACCCGCGCACCCAGGCGCTCGCGCACGCGCCCGCACCCGGGCACGCGCACCCCCGCGCCCACCCGCACCCCCCCGCGCGAGCGCGCGCGAGGAACCTAGTATCTAAACCCCCCCTCCCAACTCCAGCCCTATTTCCGAGATCACATCTATGAGTACTGACCCCTCTATCGTGGAACTGAGGAAGAAGTTCCTTTCCGCGACGGAGCGTGACTCGAGTACCCAGGGCGATTTCCGGGCGGCGTTTGCGGATGATTTCTCGTTGTGGCTTAGGCTAACGGGATGGACATACGCCCCCAAGGAGGTGGATTTGACTACGGGTCGGGAGGTTCCGAGTGCGAAGCCTCACCGCCCCTACGTTCTGTGGTCGTGTCAGGAGCGCGCAGCGGATGAGATCCTGTCTGCTGTTTCTGATGGTCGTGACGTGGTTGTGCGTAAGAGCCGGGATATGGGGGCGTCGTGGCTCTTGGCGGCGGTCGCGACGTGGGGGTGGCTATTCAAGGGCTGGCAGACGCTCTTGGTGAGCCGCATCGAGGACGGCGTGGATCGCTCGGGCGACCCTGACAGCCTCCTTTGGAAGGTGGACTACCTGTTGGAGTCGCAGCCACCTTGGCTTCTGCCGCTTCCTGCGAAGCAGTTGCTGAAGCGTGGATCGGACACCCGTCAGCACATGATGATCCGGAACCCGGTATCCGGTGCCACGATTGCGGGCCAGGCTTCGACGGCGCACGTGGGTCGTGGTGGTCGGCGCACGATTGTCCTGTTTGACGAGTTCGCGGCGATGGACGACGCGGAAGCCGCTTGGCGTTCGGCTGCTGACTGCACCGCTTGCCGCATCGCCGTGAGTACCCCGCTCGGGAGTGGAACGCACTACGCGAGCCTGGTCCGTCAGAGTCGGACGCAGGGTGACCCGCGGTGCGTGGAGCTTCTGTACATGGATCACCCGTCGAAGGGCGCGGGCGCCGAGACTCGGTTGGACGGCGACGGCCGGGTGACGGGCGTGGCGGGTTCGGAGTACGTCTGGACTCCGTGGCTCGGGGAGCAGATGAAGCGCCGCGACCCGGTGGACATGGCGCAGAACGTGTTCGCCACGGAGGTGGGCTCGGGGTCGAACTTCTTCGTGCCGTCCGTGGTCACCTCCCACATGAACGAGTGGGCGCAGCCGGGTCAGAGGTGCGAGCTGCTGCGCGGGAAATGGGTGGATGACCCGAACGGGCGGTGGCGGGTCTGGAGGATGGGCGAGCTGCACCGCGAATATGTGATGTTTGCCGATCCGTCCTACGGGACAGGGAGCGCCAATGCGGCCATCTGCGTCATGGATTCGGAGACGCGGGAGGTTGTCGCTGAGTTTGCGGATCCGAACGTTCCGCCTCACGACTTGGCGAACGAGATGGTGGAGGTGGCGATGACCGAGTACCGGGGTCGGAGGCTCCCGATGATCGGTTGGGAGGTGAACGGCCCGGGTGCTGCGATGCACCACGACTTCATCAGGATCGGCTACCACGCGCTCTACCAGCAGCGGATCGTCGGAACGACCACCGCGAGGAGGACGGTCAGGTACGGGTGGAACTCGAGCCGCCGGGCGAAGAGGACGATGCTGAGTGCATTGAGCCGGGCGGTCACCCAGGGGGATTGCCGCGTTCCGAGCGAGGACACCTTGCGGGAGATGCTCGACTACGTGATCATGGACGACGGGTCGATCGAGCAGTCGAGCGTCAAGGATCTTTCGAGCGGTGCGAGAGAATCTCACGGCGACCGCGTCATCGCCCTCGCGGGTGCGCTTATGCTTTGCGACGAAGGGACGGGCCCGGAGCGTCCGGAGCCGAGTCTCCCCGAAGATTGTCTTGGAGCGATCCTCCAGCACGACGAGGTGTTCAGATGAACTACGGCAGCGGCTTCGGCAACAGCACGAACGACAAGATGCGCCGCAAGGCTGGCATCATGGTCAACGGATCCTCGTCGCGCTCCTCGCGTGGCGGTGGCAAGGGCGGCCCCAAGCCCGCCTCCAGGAAGAAGACGTCGAAGAAGGGCGGGTATCGCTGATGGCCAACGCGACGCCCAAGTCCATCGGAAGGATGACCGGGATGGGGATGAAGAAGCGCAAGGACCTGCGCATCGGAGGCCCCGGTTCTGCCGGAGGCGGCGGAGGCAGAGGCGGCAAGAAGCCGTACTCGAACACGGGCACGGGCAACACCGCCGATGGTGGCGGCAAGAAGCCTGGCGGTGGGACCGGAGTCGGGAACTCGAAGGACGACGGCAAGGGCAAGGGCGGCGGCCGCGGGCTCTACATCCGTCGCGATCAGAAGAGGCGCCGCTGATGGCACGGAAGAAGGGCCCCAACCTGTCGGTCGGTCGCGGCGAGAAGCTGCCCGTGTCGAAGGGTGCGGGCCTGACCGCCAAGGGCCGCGCGAAGTACAACCGCGAGACCGGGTCGAACCTGAAGGCCCCGCAGCCAGAGGGCGGCCCGCGCAAGAAGTCGTTCTGCGCCCGTTCGCGGAACTGGACTGGCGAGCGCGGCAAGGCGGCCCGCAGAAGGTGGAAGTGCTGATGGCCGCGAAGAGGAACTCTCTCGTCGGGAACATCAACCGCCGCAGGGCGAAGGGCATCTCGCGGCCGAAGTCGAAGACCACGGTCAGCGAGAAGTCGTACTCCGACATGAAGCGGAACTGGGGGAAGAGACGATGATCGAGCCAACTGTTCGGAAACTCCGAAAGGTTGAGTCCGATGCCACGTGACTACAAGGCCGAGTACTCGAAGTTCCAGTCTTCGACCGCGTCGAAGAGGGATCGCGCGTCCCGCAACAAGGTGCGCCGTGCGGCGGAACGGTCGGGTCGCGTCCGCAAGGGCGACGGCAAGGACGTCGACCATCGCAACGGCAACCCCCGCGACAACAGGAGCGGCAACCTTCGCGTGGTGTCGCGCTCGTACAACAGAGGGAAACGCTGATGCCCAAGTTCACCCCCAAGTCGTCGCAGAAGCAGCACTTCGTCCACGAGAGTCTTCACCGATCCGGGAAGGCGAAGACGAAGGTCGCCAAGGCCGCGAGGAAGTGCAACGGCATGAAGCCCAGGAAGAAGGGACGCTGATCATGGCGAAGTTCACCCCGAACGCTTCTCAGAAGGAGCGCGTCTTCTACTGCGCCAAGTGCAAGAAGAAGCACGGAAAGGTCTGCCCGTCCAAGATGATCAAGGGGAAGAACGGCCGTGGACGGTGAGCTGAACCGTCTTCCCGACGATCCCGTCCTCGCGCATCCATGCGTTGCAGAGAGCGGCCGTCGCCTGATAGGCGATCCCCCGGTCAAGCCCGTGTTCGGTGATCCTGTCGTCTACACGGCAGAAGGGCGGGCGCGTCGAGTAGATGTCGCACCGCGATTCCTCATTGAGGTATACGCATGATCCGTCTGGACGGAGCATCGCCGGATCGACCTCGGGAAGCGCCCAGAGGCGTCGGCAGCATGAACCGCAGCTCGTACACGGAAACGCCATGTTGATTCCAATCGCCGCCAACGCCTGGGTGCCTTTGCACCGAATCGAACGGATTACCTTCCTGGCCGACGCCGCGATGGTAAAGTACATCGACGCCCGAGAACCCGAGAGTGTTCAAGGGAACGACGCGCACAGGCTGCGCGTCTTTGTGGAAAACCATCAACGGGCTGCTCCCGACCCGCAGAAGCGCGGGCCAGGGCGACCCAAAGGAGTTCGGAAATGAGCGCAATGAGTCGCAGAGGCAAGGGCGGTCACTCCGGTGGCGGCAAGAACGGCGGAACCGGAGGCGCGGAGAAGAAGAAGCGCAAGAACTCCGGAAAGAAGGTTGTCCGCGCGCGGACGTCGCTGTACACCCCCAAGGGCGGGCTGGCTATTCAGCCGGCACCTGGCGGCGGCAGGGGAACGAAGCCCCCAGCACCCTGAATCGAAGGGATCCCCATGCTCGATCCGACATTCATGGCGATCCGCCGCGAGGTGGAGAGCGCGGAGACGTTCCGCGATACCCACCTTTCGCAACTCAGGATCATGGTCGAGAAGTACCATGGTCCGGCGTTTCGCGATGACCGGACGGATCCGTACGTCGATGACCCGGAGAACTTCGGTCACGAGTACGTGAGCCTGGTGCTTCCGCGCATCATCCACGACGTGCCGAAGTTCCGCGTCAAGTGCGCCGACGCCATGATCGACATGGTGGTCGGCAAGCGGATGCAGATCGCGATCAACCGATGGGCGCGGATCACGAAGCTGAGGCGCACCCTCGAGCGGATCGCGACCGACATGCTGTTCTCCTACGGCGTCGCGATCACCGTCAACGAGCCTCGACAGGAGGCTCGGGCAATCGACGGCAAGGAGCCGTACCTTCCGCGCGTCTACCGGATCTCTCCCGAGCGGTTCTTCATCGATCCCGCCGCCACGAGCATCGAGGACGCCCGGTTCATGGGGCATTGCTACGCCGTGGACAAGGACGATCTCCTCGCCAAGGCGGAGATGGACAAGACGTGGGACTACGAGGCCATCGCCGCTCTCGCGTCGAACACGGACCTCGAGGAGATCCGCGACGACGCGGGACGCGACATCGAGGACCGCAAGGAACTCGCCGTCTACGAGGTGTGGGTTCCCGAGATCGACCAGGCCGCTCCCGAGATCCTGGACGAGATCGCCGGGCCGGGCATGGTCAACGGCACGATCTACACGTTCGTGAAGAGCCGCAACGGGAACAGCAAGTGGGACGGCTACATCCGGAAGCCGATCCACTACTACGGACCCCGTCAGGGCCCGTACACCGTGTTCGGTGTCTATACGGTCCCCGACGATCCGTACCCGCTCTCCCCCCTGATGGCCATCCAGTCTCAGATGGAGGATCTCAACTCGCATCTGACGAGCGTGCGGTCGAGCGCGGCTGCGTACAAGCGGCTGATCATGGTCGACGCCCGGAACTCGAAGCTCGCGCAGGACCTGAAGGATCGGCCGCACGACTACGTAGTCCTCTCCGAGAACCTCGACAAGGAGCGGGTGGTCAACCTCGAGGTCGGCGGCATCACCGCGCAGCAGGTCCAGTACTCGCAGATCGCCCAGGATCGGCTCGACCGAGTCAGCGGAATCCACGACGCGATGCGCGGGAACATCTCGGGAGCCGCGACGGCGACCGAGGTCGCGGTGGCCGAGTCGAGCGCGACGATGCGCATGGCACACCTGAAGCGGCAGTTTCAGGAGGCCGTGGACGAGATCGGCCGCGCGGTCTGCTGGTACATGTGGCACGACGACCGGGTCGTTCTCCCCCTCGGGCAGGACGGCGTCCGGATGTTCCTCGACGCGAACCCCGTGTTTCAGGGCGGCGTTCGGATGCCAGGGTGGGAGGATCTCGAGGTTTCCGTCGACGCCTACAGCATGGAGCGCGTCTCCGAGGCGCTCGTGCAGAAGCGCGCGATGGAACTCCTTCAGATCACCACCAACGTGGCGCAGGGCATGGTTCAGATGCCCTTCGTCCGATGGGACGAGATCCTGTCGGTGGTCGGTGACGCGCTCAACATGCCGAATCTTGCCGACATGATCGACAAGAATGCGGTCGCACAAATGCAGCAGGCGATGATGGGCCCGCCGCCCGGGGCGAACGCCCCAATGCCGCAGGCGAGCCCGGAACGGACCAACGCAATGGGAGAGCCGAGCCCGATTCCCGCGTCGAGTCTCGCGGGCCTCGCGGCGGCGGCGCAGCGAGCATGATCTACGAGTTCCTCGACCAAAACGGTAATCACGTCGAACTCAGCATGAGCATGGCTGAAGCGCCGTCAATCGGTGCTATTATCACCCATGAAGGCAGAACCCTGACCAGGATCGCGAGCTTCATGCAGATCGATCCCGCGACGAACCGCCACCAGTATCCGTACGTCAGCACTTCGCTGCCGCGTCGGCTCCCTGGTTGCAAGGTCACGGGACAGGGCAAGCCGATCATCGAATCGAAGCGCCATGAACGGAACATCATGGCGCAGCATGGTTTTGAGAAGGACTGACATGTCAGAACCCGAAGTACAGGACCAGACAGACCTTGCGGACGAGATCGCTCCGTCGATCCCATTCGAGGAAGCCGCTCATGCGGACAACTCCTCGAACGAGGACGAGGTGCTTGACCGTCTTCTAGGTGTCGATGAGCCTCAGAAGGCCGAGGCCGTTCCAACGCCGGAACCGTCTGCTCCAGATCCCGATGTTGATCGGGCGCTGAAGGCATTGCAGCGGGATGGCGTTCCGAAGGACGTGATCGAATCCATCAAGAACGACCCTTCCAAACTCAAGGAGTGGGGCTTGAAGGCGGCGAAGCGTCAGGCCGACGTCGATGCGTTCGGCGCGAAGGTTGCCGAGTCGAAGAAGGACCCCAAGGCCGAATCCAAGGAGACGGTCAAGGCGTCGGCAAAGAGCGAAGACGGGGAGGCAGACGTCGACCCGCTTTCGCAGTTTGGCGACATCTTCGGAGACGAGGCGGCCAAACCGCTGCGCGACTTGACGGACCGAATGCGCTCCGAGTTCGATGACCGCGCTCGGGTGCTCGAGGTCAAGTACGAGACGCAACTGGCATACGAGCGGATCTCCCGCGACTACGGCAGGAATGCCCCGTCCTACGAGGAGATTTCCGAGAAAGCGGCCCAGATCGGCCGCGAGAATCCAGGCGCGTTCTCGTCCGTTTCGGACATCGTGCGTCAGGCTTTCAGGGTCACGGCGGGAGAGCCGAAGAAGGTCGATCCGCGCAACGCGGCGCGACCGAACGTCGGCGCGAACCCGTCTCGACCCACCCGTCAGGTGGACGCCGAGGATCTCGTCCTCGACGTCCTGCTTTCCGGTGGAAGCCGCGCCGATGCGCAGAGAATCCTTTCCCGCTAACCAATAGGAGGGCATCATGCCTTCGATCACGACCTTCAACGACTTTATGACCACGACCGGTCCGGCGTACCTCACGTCGGCCGACTCGGTCATCAACGAGGCCGTCAAGAACACCTACGCCTTCAGCCGCCTCCTGAAGGGCAAGAGCGCCGAGCAGACCATTCAGGGTGGAACCGAGATCCGCGACGTCATCATGTTCGATGACGCCCGCACCTACGACCACTACCAGCCCAACGACACGTTCACCTGGCGCAACCCTCAGGTCACCGACTTCGTCCGCGCTCCGTGGCGCTTCTCGCTCGACCACATGTCGTGGACCGACGCCGAGATCGAGCTGAACTCGGGCGAAACCGCTGCCAGCACGAAGGTCGCCTACAAGCGGCTGAAGCGCATCAAGGAGCAGCGCATGTGGACCTCGATGCTGAACGGCTTCGAGGAGGACCTGTGGGCCGTTCCTCAGGTGGCGAACATGGAGTCCGATGGCGGCAAGCTTCCGTACCCGCTGCCGTACTTCCTCACCGAGATCGCGACCAACTACGGCGGCGCGCTCGGTCTTCGAGGAACGGCTCCGTACACCGCGTCGTCCAACGCGGCCACCACGGTCATGCGCATCTCTCCGTTCACGGAGAACCGCTGGACCAACATCGTTGAGCTGTACAACAGCCAGACCGATGCTCTTACTCCCCTCGGCACGGAGTGGGGCAAGGTCAAGGCGTCGGCTCTCAACACGAACACGGTGTACGCGCAGGGGTCCGGACACACCGTCCAGCTCGGCAACCTCTTCAACGCGATGGACGTCATGTTCATGCGTCTGAAGTACGAGGCGCCCAGCACCCGGCAGCAGTACTTCGAGAACGACAACCTGAACCGTCAGATGATCCTGACGAGCCGTCTCGGCGTGCAGAACTACCGCAACGCGCTTCGCCTGAGCAACGACACCCTCGTGTCGTACCAGGATGCGTCGTACAGCAGCCCCGCCTACGCGGGCATCGACGTCACCTACTGCTCCGACCTCGATCAGGCCGCGATCTACCCGGCCAACGACAACTCGGTGAGCGGCACTGTTCCTGCGCAGACCCTTGCGGGGTACAACGCCGTCACGGGAGCCAATGGGTTCACCGCGGCGACTGACGGATCGAAGATTTCGGCGTTCGGAACCGAGACCGGTGCGAACACCATCGTCCGCGCGCCCCGGTTCTACTTCGTGAACGGCAACTACCTCACGCCGATCTTCCACGCTCGTCGCTACTTCAAGCAGCACGACGTGCTTCGGCATCCGAACCAGCCGTTCACCTACGTGCAGCCCGTGGACTGCTGGCACAACCTGTTCTGCAACAGCCGCCAGCGTCACGGCGTCGTCGCTCCGCTCTCGTTCGCCTGATCCCAAAGGAGGGACACACACATGATTCCCGGAATCCTCGTTCCGACTGGAAACCTCGGTGCGCTCAATGCGCATCAGGTCATCGTCAGCCCAATCGCGGCCGCCGCTGTCGCCGTTGGCGATCTCGTGAAGTTCGACCTCGATGACACCACGACCTACGCCGATACGGCAAGCCTCAACGACCCGGACGCGAAGGACAACCCCTTCAACGTCGTGAAGCTGGCCGTCGCCGGAAGCTCCTCGACCACCGAGAAGGGTGGCGTCTGGGGCGTGGTCACCGAAGGTGCAACCGCAGGCAATCGGTGCAAGGTCTGCATCACCGGAATGGTCGACGCCAAGATCAGCGCGGCCACGACCAAGGGCGTGACGACCCTGATCGCTGACGCGGGGCTTCTCAAGCCTGCGCCCAGCACCGCCGCCGTTGCCAGCAGCGCGCCGATTG
>Ga0099851_1000746_pt1 | contig 13725 bp, 18 predicted proteins | sample CB_VirMetaG_6_FD_78176 | JGI IMG/M metagenome (GOLD analysis project Ga0099851, IMG submission 78176) | Freshwater to marine saline gradient viral communities from Chesapeake Bay - CB_1508_2 Viral MetaG | ecosystem: Environmental > Aquatic > Marine > Coastal | place: USA: Chesapeake Bay... | reverse complement strand
TTAACGTAGTTCCAAAGTTTAGTTACTACAGGTCGGGATAATGGCTAAGTTTGCATCAGGTAAAGATTCTTATGCTATCTGCGATAGATCCGGGTTTAGGTATCCGTATAAAGTTATGCGTCGAGAATGGAACGGATTACTGGTTGGCCCCGACCAATATGAGCCGAAACACCCTCAATTGGGCCCGTTTCGAAAAGTATCCGATCCTCAAGCTTTACAAAACGCAAGACCGGACAGGATAGAGCCTGTTACTGTTTACGTAGGTGTTCCTTCAGTGGAAAACGAAAATTTAAAACCTGTTACAGGATTTGGTCAAGTTGGTTTGGTTACGGTGACGACATCATGAGTTTTACATATGCACAGTTAAAACAAGCGGTTCAAGATTACACAGAAAACGACGAAACGTCGTTTGTGAATAATCTACCTATATTTATTCGTCAAGCCGAAGAACGTATTTTAAAAAACATTCAGCTTAGTTTTTTCAGAACAAATGCGAGCGGTATACTTACTTCGGGTAATCAGTATCTGAATTGTCCTAGTGATTTCTTAGCTCCTTTTTCGTTGTCTTATATTGATGCCAACAATGATCACCAGTTTTTGGAGTTTAAAGATTCTGATTTTGTTCAGGCATTTAACCCAGATCCAACGACAACTGGAGGTCCTCGCTATTATGCTGTTTACAACATAGATAACTTTATCATTGGGCCTACTCCAGACAGCTCCTACAATGTAGAATTACATTATTTCTATCGACCTGCAAGTTTGACGGCAGGGTCGGATAGTGGAACAACGTGGCTTAGTGAAAACGCTGAAATATCCATGCTTTACGGAACATTATTAGAAGCTTACACTTATATGAAGGGTGAGGCTGATTTAATGGCTTCTTACGAAAAACGATTTGCTGAGGCTATGCTTGGTCTTAAGATGTTTGGTGAGGCTAAAGAAGTTACGGATGAGTATAGAACCGGAAAAGTTATACGAGTTAAACAATGATTACTACGGAAGCTTTAAATTTAAATGTTGGTGGAAATTTTGCGGTTAATGTTGAAACAACAAATAATCGGGGGTTTACGCCAGAAGAGATAGCCGAGCGATGTGCGGATAAAATTATATCTATATCAGATACGGCGGACCCTATAATTAGAAATCAAGCTCATGCTTTTAGGAATCACGTGGTTAAAGTTATTTCTTTATACATGAGAGAAGCTATAAAAAGTGATAGAACAACAATTTTTAACGCCATAGTTGACGCTGGACAACCAGAGTTAGCTGAATTAATAAGGAGACTTTAATATGGCCATTACCCAAGCAATGTGCACATCGTTCAAGAAAGAATTGATGTTTGGTGCACATGATTTTGCAAACGGCGCAGACACTTTTAAGTTGGCGCTATACACTTCATCAGCAACATTAGATGCCTCCACTACGGCTTTTTCTGCTACTAACGAGGCTAGCGGAACAGGTTACACTTCTGGTGGAGCAGCTTTGACAAACGTAGATCCAAGTACTAGCGGTACAACGGCTCTTACAGATTTTGCTGATTTGACGTTTACTACAGCGACAATCACGGCAAGAGGTGCTTTGATATATAACACTACTCCAAACACGACATCGATTGCTTTAACGAATCCTTCCGTAATTGTTTTGGATTTTGGTGCAGATAAGTCTAGTACCGCTGGTGACTTTACTATTGTTTTCCCTACTGCTGACGCTAGTAACGCAATTATTAGGATAGCGTAATGGCTGATGTCTCCGTCCCATTTACTGGGTGGGGACGTGGCACGTGGGGTGAACTCACGTGGGGGGAAGGTTCTGTAACGGTTACAGCAGCCTCCGGTCAAGTAGGTTCTGTCTCCGTCTCCGCTACAGCAAACGTACCGAGTACGGGGCTGTCTGCGACTGCATCAACCGGGTCTGTTTCGGTTGTTACTGATGCGGTTTCAAATGTAACTGGAAATGAAGTTACGGCCTCACCTGGATCGGTAACAATCACGGGTGATGGAACCGTAACTCTTACGGGAACAGCGGCTACTACTGCCGTTGGAACAGTAAGTGTGGGTGTTAGACAGACTGTTACTCCAACAGGGGTATCTTCAACAAGTTCTGTTGGAAATGTAAGTTTAACTACTGATCAGAATGTTTCAGCGGCGGGTATTTCTGCAACCGGGTCGGTTGGTAATGTAAGCTTCATTACAAACCAGACTTTTTCTGTTACGGGTGAGTCTGCGACCGCTTCGGTTGGAGATGCAGAAGCTCGTACGGGACAAGTTGTTACGCCAAATGGAATATTTACCACCGGCTCTATTGGAAATGTAAGTTTCATCACAAATCAGAATGTTTCAGCAACAGGTGTCGCTGCAACAGGGTCAGTTGGAACGGCGGCTATTAAAGAAGATGTTTCGATAAGTTTGACCGGAGTATCTTCTACTAGCGCAATAAATTCAGTTACGGTAACGAATGATGCCTCTGTAGTCATTTTGAATGGTGAGCAAGGTGTAACTGCGGTAGGAAGCTTTGTAGTACAACCTGATGCAAATATACCTACAACAGGCGTATCCGCTACGGGTTCGGTTGGTTCGGTTATCACTAAAGTTGGGCAAGTTTTAAATCTCACCGGGATAGGGGCAACTGCCTCTGAAGGCACAGTTACGGCATCCAATAGGACAAATGTTTTCCTTACGGGTGAAAGTGCGTCAGGAGTTGTTGGCCAAGTGTTAGTTTGGAGCAAAATAAGCCCCTCTCAATCACCTAATTGGGAAAAGATAGCGGCCTAAACTACAATAACTTATAATTAATGTGTTAATATTTGATTTTATCAAAGGATAAAAAATGCCTAGTTCATATACCTTAAATAATGGAATTGAGCTCATAGCCACAGGAGAACAATCCGGGTCATGGGGCACAACCACAAACACCAATTTAAGCTTAATTGATACGTCATTAGACGGTCAAATAACAATTACTCTTCCTTCTGCGGGTAGTTCCGGATCACCCAATAGTTTACCCATTAACGATGGTGTGGATTCTAATGGTAGAAATAGGTTTATTATCTTTAACGATGGCGGTGATTTAGGTGCGTCAGCTTATGTTCAATTAACACCTAACGACGCAGAAAAAATTATTTATATTAGAAACGCTTTATCCGGAAGCAGAAGTATTCTTGTTTTTCAAGGTACTTATAACGCCTCTAATGATTATGAAGTTCCTGCCGGTAAAACAGCGGTCATTCATTTTGACGGGGCTGGAACAGGCGCGGTAGCTGCAAACGTTTTTAACAACGCTCATTTTGATGCGCTAAATATTGTTGGAGCTGTTTCTGCGGGAAGTATGACTTTGGGCGGAGCCCTTTCTGCGGGAAGTTTAACGCTAACTACTGATTTAGCCGTTGCTGAAGGGGGAACAGGAGCATCTGATGCCGCTACAGCAAGGACAAATTTAGGTCTTGCGATTGGAACAGATGTTCAAGCATACAGTTCTTCTCTTGATGATTTTGCAGGGTTAACCGCTACTGATGGTAATTTTATTGTTGGCGACGGTGCTAACTTTGTAACGGAAAGTGGTTCTACTGCTAGAACTTCTCTAGGTTTAGGGACTATTGCTACACAATCCGCCGCTAGTGTATCTATTACTGGCGGCTCTATTTCAGGTATTACGGATTTAGCTGTAGCCGATGGTGGTACCGGAGCATCTGATGCAGCCACGGCAAGGACTAATTTATCCGCTGCTGCTTCAGGGGCTAACTCAGACATTACTTCTTTATCAGGTTTAACTACACCATTATCTGTAGCACAAGGCGGTACAGGTGCTACAACTTTGACCGCTAATAATGTAGTTGTAGGTAATGGTACTTCTGCCCCTAATTTTGTTGCTCCAGGTACATCAGGCAATATTTTAACGTCTAATGGTACTACATGGACAAGCACTGCTCCTGCAGCTTCAGGTGGTTTTGATGCAGGTACTAAAATGGCTTTTAACCAAACTGCCGCTCCTACTGGATGGACTAAAGATACGACAGCGGCTATTAATGACTCTATTTTACGTTTAGTAACGGGTACCGCAAGTAGTGGGGGTGCAACAGGATTTAGTACTTATAATGGAGCTACCACAACTGGAGCTCATACATTGAGTACTGCTCAAATTCCAAGCCATAGTCACACTTACCAAAGAGTCGGCACAGGTGAGGGCCAGCAAACAGGGCAAAACCAGAATCCTTTCAGCACTGTTAGCACAGGCGCAGCAGGTAGTGGTGGTTCTCATACTCATACTCTGACTAAAAACATTAAGTTTTACGACTTTATTATTGCTTCAAAGGATTAATGGCAAAAAAGGACGTTAAAACAATATGCCCAATAACTAAAGGGACTTTCCCTGAAACTTGTAGTATGTGTAGCTTTTGTATACAGCAAGATAACAAAAGAGTAGGCTGTGCTATAAGAAAAAATATCAGAGAGCTATTAAACAAAAAAGCAGTGGCGAAAGAAATAAATAAATCTTTTATTATATTTAAAGATGAAATAGTAGATTCAATTAATAAGGTAAATCAATGGCTGTAGACAAAGTAAAGCTGTGCCCTTGGTTAGGAGAGGCTTGCATTGAAGACGGTTCAATTAGAGAAGGTAAGCTTGTAGGCTGTAATTTTTGGGTTACTATTGCAGGAAGAGACCCTCAAACAAACAAAGAAATAAATTCAGGCGATTGTGCTATTAACTGGATACCCATGCTATTAATAGAAAATAGTAAAGTTAGCAGAGAGACTGGAGCAGCGGTAGAATCATTTAGAAATGAAATGGTAAAATCCAATAAGACAACACAACATATCTTATTAGAAAAAACAAAAGAAACTAATATTAGTAATTTAATTGAGGTGAAAAATGAAACTAACGATAATTCCTAGTGACGGTGCCGTATATATTGATAATTATTGTTTTTTAGAATTAGCTTTATCGGGTATACCTGCTAATGTTCATGCCTTACAGTGGGATCAAACTAAAGGATGGATTGAATACACTGATGGATCTTTAAACGAAGATATTACAGAGCTGCCAAGTTGGACCACTAGCTGTATTAATCTGTGGAATGAAGCTAAAGCAGCAGAAGAAGAAGCTAAAGCAGCAGCAGAAGAAGAAGCTGCAAATCAGGCCTCTGTTTAATGCAAGAGAAACCTCTAGTATATTTAAAGACGGATCCTTTCCCTCATGCTGTAATAGATAATTTTTATAACAAGGAAGAGCTAGACTTACTTTGGAAAGAAATAGAGTACTTATCGTCTCCAAATAGAATGGTAAAGTCAGGGGAAAAGTTAGGTACAGCAAAAGAAAAGCTGTCAGCAACAACACTATCAGACGGCTATGGAATCTTCTTAAATCGTATCTTTAAAGAGAGCACTTACTCTGATATTTTAACTATAACAGATAAAATATTTAATCAAGCTCTGCTTGATTCAATAGCAGCCTTAGATCCCTTACTTAGAGATGTATCTGACTTAAATACTAGTGGAACTAAACTAAGATATTATGAGGATACTGAGGAATATAAGAGTCATGTAGATGGCTATAGATACACCATGATAAGTTATTTTTATAAAGAACCAAAAGCTTTTACTGGGGGCGATTTGCACTTTAAAGACTTTGACTATACGATAGAAATTAAACCTAATAGAGTAGTATTTTTTAAAAGTTGCCTCTATCACGCTTCTACTAAAGTAGTTACAAATAAATTTTCTAAACCTTTTTCAGGAAATGGTAAGTATTCAATAACAAAGTTTTTGGATATTAAATATGATGATTAAATATGCTGATTAAATATGATAATTTTTTATGTAGTCAAGAAATAGGTTATGTAACAAGTATTATAAATAGCCCAAGATGGAGTTGGGGACATTATTCTAACGAGTCAAGCGAAAATTTTTTTTGGAAAATACACGGACTAGAAGAAGACTCTTTTTTTAGTGAGCGGATACTGAACAAAATTAAAGAGGTAACTAGAGACGATTTTACAGTAGATCGAATTTATATGAATGGGCATACTGCGGGAGGGTCAGGGAAGCCTCATCAAGACACTAAAGACGATAATGGAAGAACTTTTTTAATTTATTGTAATCAAGATTGGCAGCCTAAGTTTGGAGGGGGAACTTCTTTTTTAAAAGAGGATGCTGTTTTAGGAGATGTAGTTACGGTTTCTTACACTCCCAATTCTGCTATTTACTTCCAAAATAACATATTTCATTTTGCCTCTCCGATTAGTAAAGACTTCAACGGGCTAAGAGTTACACTAGCATTTAAACTATTGAAGTCTTAACATGAAATATTCAATCTTTCACACTTCACATTGTGGGAGTACATTATTAGCTTGTATGTTAAGTAGTTCAGTAGATACCATTACAGAACCTAAATGGTCTCATGATATTGTATCTACTAATGACATGACTAAAAAAATTCAACTAATTAAAGATAATCATAAAGACCACTTATTAGTTAAATATTCAAGTTTATGTACAGAAGTTGCTCCTAATATAGACGGTAAAAAAGTATTTTTGTTTAGAAACATACTTGACCATTTAAATAAATTACAAGGTAACATACAAGAAGCTAAATTTTGGTTATATCGTTGGAATAATTTATTAGAAAGTTCAGATGTTTTATGCATGTCTTTCGAACAGTTTATGGAAGATAAACATAAAGCTTGTAAAGAAATTTGCAAACATTTTGAAATTGAATATAAACCTGTTAAAGATATAGATTTTCATGTAAAACAAGCAGGTTATAATCATAATGATAACCCCATAAGAATATGAAAATCCTTGTAATGGGACTTTCAGGTAGTGGAAAAACTACATTAGCAGACGAATTACAAAGGGTATCAAGATTTCCAAGAATTAATGCAGACAAAGTTAGAGCTGAGTATAATGATTGGGATTTTAGCAATGAAGGCAGACTACGACAAGCAAGACGACTCAAGAAATTGTCTGAAGAGTATGCGAGAAGTATAACAGATTTTATAGCCCCCACAGAAGAGATAAGAAAGATTTTTAAGGCTGATATAACAATATGGATGGACACTGTAAGTAAGAGTAAGTATGAGGATACAGACAAAGTATTTGAGATTCCAACCACGTATGACTATAGAGTAACTACTAAAAACGTAAAAAAATGGGCTTTATTAATATATAAAAACGCAATAAATTCCGATAAATATGTCAAAAAGGTTATACTATAGATAGAAAAATGTTTTAAGCTCCCCAAATATGCCTTTAACTAAATTACAGTTTAAACCCGGTATAAACCGAGAGACCACTTCTTACAGTAATGAAGGTGGTTGGTTTGACGGGGACAAAGTCAGATTCCGCTTTGGATACCCTGAAAAAATAGGTGGTTGGACTAAGCTAACGCCTAATTATTTTTTAGGTACAGGTAGAACCCTACACGGGTGGCTTGCTTTAGATGGATCTAAATATCTTGGATTAGGTACTAATTTAAAGTATTACCTAGTTGAAGGTCAAGGTTTTTATGACATAACGCCCATCAGAGAAACGACTGCGGCGGGTGATGTTACCTTTTCTGCTTCTGCTAACACTTTGGGGGCTGACGTAGCCACCGGAGATTTAACCATAACGTTAACTAGCGCATCGGGTTTTCCAAATAATGGTCGAATCAAAATAAATAGTGAGATTATTACTTATGAAGGAATTTCCTCTAATACTTTGACGGGTTGTAATAGGGGCCAAAACGGTACTACCGCCGCGTCTCATACTTCAGGAGATGCTGTTCTTTGTGCAACAATCATCGTATCTGATAATAATCATGGTTCGGTTGATTTTGATTTTGTTACTTTTTCGGGGGCAGCAACTTTTGGCGGTAATATTACGGCTAATGTTATAAACCAAGAGTATCAAATCACTCACATTGTTAATGCTAATGAGTATTATGTAGAGGCTCGCGCTGAAAATACTAGTATTGACTCAATTACGATAACCGGTGGTTTAGATCCTAGCTATGTTTTCGCAAACTCTAGTGATTCAGGCAATGGCGGCGCATCGGTTGTAGGAATTTATCAAATTAATGTGGGTTTGGACACGGTAGTTGGAGGAACTGGCTGGGGAGCGGGAGCTTGGAGCCGTGGAACGTGGGGATCGGCTGCTTCGACTACGGTAACGACTGATGAATTACGTATTTGGACAGACGATAACTTCGGAGAGGACTTATTAATAAATATCAGGGATGGTGGTATTTATTACTGGGATGCTTCTTCTGGTAAAACTAATCGAGCAGTCGAATTATCTTCATTGGCGGGTTCAAATTTAGCTCCAACGGTAGCAAAACAGGTGTTGATATCTGATCGAGATCGTCACGTGTTAGCTTTTGGTTGTGACCCTGAAAATGACATAGGAACTCAAGACCCGTTGTTGATTCGTTTTTCTGACCAAGAAAGTCTTACGGATTGGCAAGCTTTGCCTACTAATACGGCGGGAGATTTACGTATTGGTACGGGCTCCGAAATTATTATGGCGGTGGAAACAAGGCAGCAGATTCTTGTGTTTACTGATGTTTCGTTACATACGCTTCAATTCTTAGGACCGCCGTTTACTTTTGGTATTAACACGGTTTCTCAAAACGTGACCATAGCGGGTCCTTTGGCAGCGGTTTCTGTGGAAGACAAAGTATATTGGATGGGTCAAGAAGAGTTTTATGTATATGGCGGTGCGGTTCAAAGAATACCGTGTAGTGTCAGGGATTACGTGTTTAGTAATCTTAACGAAGAACAATTTGAAAAAGTAAAGGCTGCCTCTAATACAGCTTTTTCTGAGGTATGGTGGTTTTACCCATCTTTGGCTTCTACTGAGAATGATAGTTATGTTGTGTTTAATTACGACCAGAATATATGGTATTACGGTACTTTAAATAGAACGGCATGGTTGGATCGCGGTTTTGAGACAAACCCGATATCAGCAGGTTCGGACAACGTTTTGTATTACCAAGAGTCTGGGTTTGATGATGGCAGCAGTAATCCTTCAACGGCTATTTCTTCTTATGTAGAAAGTAGTCAGTTTGATATATCGGATGGCGATAACTTTATGTTGGTTAGCCGTTTAATACCCGATGTAACCTTTAGGAATAGCTCCGCGTCGTCGCCTAGTGTAACTATGACTGTCGAGGTTAGAAATTTTCCGGGAGGTCCGTATACAAACAGCACAGGAAGTGCGGTTACTAAGACGGCATCGGTTCCTGTAGAACAGTTTACGCAAGACGTTCGTTTACGGTTACGCGGTCGTTCTATGGCGTTTAAGATAGACAGTAGCACTACGGGGGTTTCTTGGAGATTGGGTTCTCCTCGAGTAGATGTCAAGCCAGACGGGCGTAGATAATGTCTAGGAATCTGGTATTACCGTTTTTTCCATTACCCCCAGCGGAGTATGATCAAGTTTATTTAAATGAAATTGTTCGATCTTTTTCTGTTTACTTGCAGCAGATACAAAATCCAGGTGAGGGCAGAAACACCAATATTGTTCTTACTAATTTACAAACAGACGATAGCGGATTAGAGGTAGGGGCTTTGTTTCAACAGGCAGGATTTGTTAAAATAACCTTAGCTAATATGCCTCATGTCGGTGGTCAGTCTGCAACAGGCTCTGTAGGGAGCGTAACGGTGACTATATCATGAGCGACGAAACAATTATTACTATGGCTAATGGCTCCAAATGGAGACCTTCCACCAGCCAAGACCTCATTCATTGCGCTAATTGCGGCAATGCGGTGGACACCCCTGAAGAATTACTATCATATCCGTCTGGAAATTGCCCAGATTGCGGTAATTCATGGACGGGGACCGAAAGTAAAAGTACAATAATTCAAGTAACTATGCCTGAGAGCATATCTGGTGGAGCAGGATAATGGCTGAGATGACCGCAGAAATGGATCAAATACAAGTCCCTGATGGGGGTGTAGCTAGTTTTATGATGTCCGACGAGGACATTGCTAATTTAGAACGAGAAGAAGATCAACAACTAGCTGAAGAAGTTTACGGCGGCGAGGGCATTAGTCAGTTTACTGATATGGCTGCTCAGATGGCTTCTCTAGGCCGTTTTGGCGATGACGTTATTGTTCACGCTCAAACGGGTGAGTTGGTTATTCCTAAGAAGATTTTAGACGACAACCCTGAAATAAAACAAATGGTGTTTGAGCAACTGATGGCTCAAGGGGTGGAAGACCCTGAGCAGTATGTTGTGGGTTCTGGCTCGGCTTCGATTAATCCAGAGACAGGTTTACCTGAGTACTTTTTAAAGCGTGCTTATAGAGCTGTTAAGAAAACTGTCTCTAGCGTAGCTAAAGGCGTAAAAAACGTAGCCAGCAAGGTTGTCCAGGTAGCCAAGAAAGTTGCTCCGATTGTATTGCCGATTGCCCTGACCTTAGCTTTTCCGGCTCTTGGCGCGTATGGCGCGGCCCTCGGTTCAGGTATTGGAACCTTAGTTCAAGGGGGAAGTTTTAAAGACGCGCTTAAATCTGCGGCGATTTCGGGTTTGACGGCGGGAGCTTTTAGTGCTCCTGGAGCACGTTTTGCTCAAGTAGGCGGTCAATTAAAGAGTGGTTTTAGTGGTCAAGGATTTAATTTCGGTCAAGATTTTGTTGATCCAAGTTTGGCGGCAAAGGCAAGTACCACGGGGGCGAAAACTACTAGCGCTCAAGAACAATATATATCAGACATCATGGGTGGTGGTGAACAACTTCCTGCGTATGCAGATACACAAGCTTACATGGGTCCACCATCGACGGCATCGGAGGGTGTGTTAAGTGAAGGAATGCCTGCGGCACGACCTTATACAGGAGCACCGGGCAATCAATCGATTAGCACAAACACTCAGTTTGGACCACAACCGACAAGATTCTCAGAAAAATTGGGTGAAGCTTACAAAACCGCAAAAGAATACGCTACAACTGGATATGATAAGGGTAAAGACTTATTGTTTGGTGCCCCAGAAAAAAGCGTTTCTGATGTATTAAAAGATCCTTCTTTCATAGAACAATATGGTAAGTTAGACCCGAATACCAAATTAGAATATGCTAAAGCACTTTCTGGAGAGACACAGAAAAAGCTTCTTCAACAAGTAGCTCCTTATGCTGTTACAGGTTTAGGGGCGATGTATTTAACCGGCGGTTTTGACACGCCGAAGCCCACCCCAGAAGAAGACTCACCGCTTGGCGTGAAGCAAGGTCCGACCGGTTATGAACGGTTCATGGCAAATCAAGATCAATTTATGGTTAATACTGCAGCAGTAGATCCAATTTATACAGCGCCTTTGACACAATACGTTAGTTATTCTGACTTTTATAATCCATCGACTTTTGCTTTACCGTCAAGCAGACCTAGAGAAGGTGGTCCTTTCTATAGACCTCCTGTTCAAACAGCAGCTCAAGGCGGAGAAATATTTCCTCGAAGAACCGGCGGGATTATGCCGGATGAAGGTATACCGGGCAAAGACAGCGTCCGAGCCATGTTAATGCCGGGTGAGTTTGTTATGACCACTGATGCGGTTAAAGGCATGGGTGACGGAAACCTAAGACGAGGGATACAAAACATGTATGGAGTTATGGCTAACCTTGAGAGAAAAGGAAGGATGGCATAATGGCCGTTGAAACCACAGAACAGATAGTCCGCGAAGCGCCAGAAATAGAGGCGATTAAACTAGGACTTTTAGAATCAGCAAAACAGTTAGCAGACAAACCTGTAGCTGTCCCAGCCCAGCAGATTGCAGGGTTTTCTCCGTTACAGATGGCGGCGTTTGGTGCGGCGGAACAAGGCGTTGGTGCTTTTCAGCCGTATTTAACCGAAGCCGGTTATACGTTAGGTGATGCTCAAACTGCGTTGGGCGGAACAATGGCTGGTGCGACACCGTTTCAACAAGAGTCTGCGGCGGGAATCAGACAAGCGATGGCAGGCATTAGTCCGCAAGTCGCGGCTTCTCAGCTAGGCATTCAAGGCGCAATTGGAACGGCACAACAAGCTGCTCAAAGAGCGGGAATTGGGTCAGCTTTGTTGGGACAGCAAGCTTTACCTCAATTTGGTCAAGCCACTCAACGTGGTATAGGTGCTTATGAATCTGCTTTAGGTTTATTGGGACAAACAGGGGGACAATTTGATCCTACGACTATTGCTCAATATCAAAGCCCTTTTGAAACTGCTGCAGTACAACAAGCTTTAGCTGATATTGCACGTCAAGGTGAAATTCAACAACAAGGTCTTCAAGCACAGGCCGTGGGCCAAGGTGCGTTTGGCGGGTCTCGTCAGGCGGTAGCCGAAGGTGAGCTTAACCGTAACGTTTTGGAACAGCAAGCACGGACCGCGGCTCAAATGAGAGCGGCTGGATTTGAAAGTGCGGCACAACGAGCACAGCAAGCATTTGAGCAGCAGCAAGCTAGAACACAGCAAGCGGCTCAACTTGGCGGTCAATTAGGCTTAAGCACAAGCCAGTTACAAGCAGCGAATGCACAAGCTTTGGCGCAGACCGGTCTTAATATTGAACAGCTTGCTTCTCAGACAGGGATGTCGGCAGCGCAATTAGCTGGTCAATTATCTGGACAAGCGGGTCAGTTAGGCCTATCTGGGCAACAATTAGGTGGTCAATTAGCACAAGGTCTTGGTACGCTAGGTGTTGATTACGGTGGATTAGGATTACAACAAGGCGAGGCTTTGGGCACACTTGGTTTGAGACAGGCTTCGCTAGGTCAGCAGCAACAGCAGTTAGGGCAGCAAGAGGCAGGGTTCTTGTTTGATATTGGCCAGAAACAGCAAAGTCAGCAGCAAGCCGAGCTTGAAGCAGCACGGTCCACGGCCCTACAAGCAGCGTATGAGCCTTATCAGCGTTTAGGTTTCTTGTCTGATATTTACAAAGGTGCGCCATCTACACAAATGTCTGTAACGGGTGCAAGTAGCCCTAGTGTATCGACGGGTGAGAAGATTCTTGGTTTGGGTATTGCAGGTCTTTCGGCAGCCGCCGGAGCAAGTAAAGCGGGGTTATTTTAATGATGAATCGAAATTTAATGAATAGACAGATGTTTAAAGATGGCGGTGCGGCTTTTCCCGATCTTAGCGGGGATGGCAAAGTGACGCAGAAAGACATCTTAATAGGACGTGGTGTGGTGCCGATGCAACAAGGCGGTATAAGTTTGACAAATGCTCAAATTCAAAAACTTTTGCAAGTACCTGAAGTTCGTTATTTTTTAGAAAATAGCCAAAGCGGTAATTTGTATGAGTATGTTGAACAAAATCCGGAAGTTTTGAAAAATCTTGAAGAAGGTCAAGAGCCCGAATTGAAAGTTAATAAATTTCCAATTGAAGAACTTATACAAAACTCTCCAGAAGCTAGAAAGTATATGGAAGAAAGTCCGAGTGGTAACTTATATGAGTTTTTAGAAAAAAATAACCTAAACCCTTTGGCTCCCGGAAGAATGTCAGAACAAGAAATGGAAATGTTCTTTGTTAACCCTGAGACAGAAGCTAAAAAGATGGAAATGTTACGCCGTCAGGCTCCCGTCGGCATGCAAGAAGGCGGTATGGCCATGGCCCCTCAAGGTATGATGCCTGCGGCACCACCGGCACCACCGGCAGCAATGCCCGAGATGGCGCAAGCACAACAAGCGGGTATGGACCCTGCAATACTTGAACAGATGTTGTCTCAAGCCAGCCAAGGCATCATGGCTTTGGATGAGGCTGAAGACTACGAGCAAGTCATGA
>Ga0099851_1000742_pt1 | contig 13754 bp, 18 predicted proteins | sample CB_VirMetaG_6_FD_78176 | JGI IMG/M metagenome (GOLD analysis project Ga0099851, IMG submission 78176) | Freshwater to marine saline gradient viral communities from Chesapeake Bay - CB_1508_2 Viral MetaG | ecosystem: Environmental > Aquatic > Marine > Coastal | place: USA: Chesapeake Bay... | reverse complement strand
TTCGCCATCGATATGACTAAATTGGTCGAATGTTAATAACGATGCTTGTTTATGATTTACAAATAAATGTAACTCTGTTCTTAGTGGTAACGCTGAAGATTGAGTAATAACAAACGTATCAGTAGCTGAAACCGCATTAACAGGCATTTGACCTATCGTTATACTGCTTGAAGTTACAGCAGTTACAGTCGTTGTATAAGTTGGCTCTTGCAAAACGCCTAGATTGTCATAATGACTGCACTCTATGAAGTCGCCAGCTATAAATCCCTCTCCGCGGAAATTGAATTGACTTGAGGTGATTATAAAATTAATGTAATCATAAGCAAAGTAAATACCATTACATTGAGCTTGTATTGACTCACGAATAGTAAATGAGCACCGGATCACATCGCCTGCATTGGCTTTGTAATTTGGAGTCGTAACACCCGTTAAAACGTTCTGAAAACTTCTATTTAGTATCTCTATTGGCATCGCTTAATAATTTAAAAAGTTTTTCACGCTCCTTTTTTGCATTTTCTGTTGCTATTTTTAGTTTTTCCAATTCTTCAGGTGACAATATGATACCGTCAAGGCTTTTACTCTCTATTACTTTGTCGTTCTTATCGAGTATTTCACCAAGTGTTCTCACTGCATTATCAACAAAACCTCCTAGTCCTTGCATTATGCTATTCTCGTTAGTACCAAATTACTTGCGTAGTTTGATGGTTTTTTATAAATTATAGTTGCCTTATGTTTGAATGGACTATATGAAACTCTAATAACTTCACATATTTCCCCATTTATTTCGGCATAATCATTATTATCCAAATCTACGAACAAATCATCACTACATTCTAATATTTCTCCAGAATGTATCATAAAGCTGTTATTACCAATAAAATCAATTTCGTGAAAGTTTTTAAATATGTACTCTGCCGTAATCGACTCAACCTTTAATCCACCTAATCTTCTAAGTAGCTTTGGTCTATTATATGTTGGCTGATTAGTTGCTAAAATGCCCTCGTAAGGTATTGTGCCGTAAATCAAATCAGAAGCCCAAGAACCAATAGCATTACCAAAAAATCCAGATAATTTATTTGTTATTTTTTGTAACAAATCCTTAAACTTTTTTGGCGTGTACTGATACGTGAAGCCCTGACTAAATCCTATATTTACGTCCTTTATACCTCTTATAAGGTTTAAGTCTGTAAATACTCCAAATGGAAATGTTGTACCATACTCAACAGCGGAGAAATTAAATAAGTAACTTGTATATTCATCAGTCTCATCAGGTGCAAATCGAACCAAGCAACGTTGCCATACTTCATTTGTATTTGGCGTTTGTTCGTTTACTCTTGTGCTTTGTATTGTTAGTCCAGTTGTAAGATTATTTACTGTGCCTGTATTTTCGTCTCTTCTATTAAATGTAACCAATCCATTTTTAACAGAAATCTTTGCGTTAAATGTATCTAAAAACCATTCAATAAAACCACCAACCATTGTGTAGTTGTACTTATTGTTTTCACCTAAATCCCATACAGTTGGATAACCTTGAGGATAAACAAGTGCTGGGTCAGGTGATAACGATAGTGCGTTGAGCATAAATGTTGGAAGTGGCGCATTTGCATTGTAAACAGCTTTATTTATAGTTCCTAAATATACTATATCATTAAACTGATTTATGAATGCGTTATCATTAAGCCCAAAGTTTATTCCATTTAAACCAAACTCTATTAACGTTCTAATATCTGTAACCTTTAACTTTTTAACTGGCGGAGAAACGTATTCTTTGACCTTTTCCATAAATATTAATATCTGGGATAAAGTCTGTACAAATTGCACTATGTACGACGCAATCAATATAATAGCATAAATCCAAGTTCCAACACCAGCAGCAGCAGCCTGTATGCTCTTTAATGAATAAAGAGAATCAATTGTTTGCTTTGCTAAACTTAAAAATGATTGTGCGAAATTAAGTAATTCTAAATGGTCGTTTGTAGTTATTACAACCCACCCTATCTCATCGCCAACCCAAGCATCACCAAGCGATAAAAAACTTGCCCCTCTTGCTTTTTCCCAAAATTCAATATTTCCATAGCGTTTTTTAACCGCTATATCAATTTGATGGTCTTGCTCTTTTAAGTTGTCGCTTTGGTCAAGATAATAGTTTAATGTATAATTATTATCAAGCTTAATATCTAAAGGAATTCCAGTAAAGTACCCAACATTAGTTAAATGTTCATCAATTAGCTTTTTTGCTTCGTTTACAAATATAAGTTGAGTTAAGTTCATTGATGATACCGAACCCTCACGAGTCTTGTCAACCACCAACTCAATCTCTTCGTAATTTTTTGGTGTTACTTCGTTACCATTTAGTAAAAACTTCATTATCTGTATTTGTTTCTATAAATATGAACAGTCTCCTTATTACCGTTTACCTCACGTTTCACAACATCCATAAATCCTTGACCAATTTCTCCAAGCTCCCAGTTAGGAACTGACTTACTGGCAACCTCTTTTAATAGTCTATTTGTTTCGCTTAAATCAACTGAATATCCTACTTGACCATTAGCCATTTGCTTGTAATTTAAGAACCCTTTTACTACTTCGCTTGTCTTATGTCCTGTAATTGCTTTGGATAGCTCACCGTTGATAATCCGCTCCTTCCCATGCACCCTAACTAAAGTATTATCTATTCCTACACCGCTTAGATTTGGTTTAACGTAATTACCTATTTCGCTTTCCGTACCCGTTGCAAAACCTTGAATACTTCCAGCCAAACTACCAATACCACCTATGATACCTGTTATAGCTTGCCATTTAGCTAGGTTTTGTTGCGCTTTATACTTTTCGTCATTAAGCTCTTTTTGTAGTTTTAATTGAGCTTTTAACGATTCTTCAGCTTGCAGATTTCCTTTTGCTGCTTTATCAGCTAAGTAGGCGTAATTCTGATTAACTATAGCAAGGTAATTATCAAGCATTTCAATTTCAGACTGAAGTTTGTTTTGAAAGTAGTCCGAAACTATATCACCTACTTCTTTAGCTAACTTTCCAGCCGCCTTGATTATTTTGATGTTTTTTTCAAGAGATTTACCTGTTTCATCGATAACCTGAAGGTTCTTTTTGTTTAATTCATATTGAGCCTCAATTTCTGCTCGTTTTGCAGGATCACTTTCATATAGAAGATCAATTTCTTTCTGAACATCAAGCTGTTTCACTTTAACTTCATAAAGTTTAATCTCAGCTTGAGTTATTAGATTTTTATCACCAGTCAATTGAGCATCTTTCAAGGCTGTTTCAGCTTCTATAACAGCTATATTTGCAAGTGTTATCTTTCTTTGTTGCTCAAGGTAAAGTATTCTCTCTAATTTCTTTGGATCTTGAATTCCTTCGTATTTTTTTAATTCTTCATTGATTTGGCTCCAAACATGTTTCTCAGCTTTTAAGGTCCAAAGGCGCTCATTCATTCTTTTGGTTCTGCCTGATCCAAGTTTCTTCTCTTCTTCACCTAATGTTCTAGTGTTATCAATAGCATAATCAGTCAATCTGTTCATAACTTTGTTGTGAGTAATAATTTCCTGCTCTATTCTTGTTTGCTCCCGTCTAGCCTCATTGAAGTCGTATAGCTTTTCATTATACCTGTCAAGCGCACCATTACCATTTTCAGTAACCTTATTTCTCGAAGCCATTGCGTTGGCCTCAGCAACATCCAGTCTTTGTTGTTCAACTGAAACTTTGTATTTGGCTTTTCGGAGTTTTTCTTCAGCTTCTATAACTTTTAATTGAATCTCGGTTATCTTCCCGATTGCCGCCTGTGCTTTTGCTCGTTGAAGAATAGCTTCTGTCAATAATTTCTCAGCACTCGTAGTTTGTCCGGCTAGTATTGCCTCTGAAGATAAATTACCAAGAAATGCCGGATATGTTTTTTGTAATTCTTTAACCGCGGCAGTTCTATCTAAATATGACTTCGTTGTGTCTTTTGCTACACCTAGATTTATTTTGAGTTTTACAAGTTCTTCTTGCGGATTTTTAGTTCCTTCTTTAGTTGATTCATTTAATAGTTTTTTAGAAATAACCAATGCGTCAATTGCTTTTGCTCCTTCAATCCAAGCCGCTATCGTAGAGACTATTTTTGCTCCATAAACTGTAAGCAAAGTAACTCCTAATGATAAAAGTGTTTGTAGTGAGAATACTGCTTTACCCAATTGCTTCCAAGATGATTCAGCTGGCTTTCCTTGCTTAATAAGATCCTCATTAAGTCTTTTTATCGCTGACAATTCATCAAACAACATTGGGATATTGTTCGAAATTGCCATAAATCCAGTCTGCATACTATTTGCAAACGCAGGAGCCTCACGGGTTAATTGATTAATTGAGTGGGTAAGTCCATTCCATTGAAGTGCATAATTACCAACTTGTCGTTGATGTCTACCCATCATTGCGTCAACCTTTACAAGTGCCGCGTGGTACTTGTTATTTTCAACACTAAGCTTTTTTAGTTCAATTATTTCTTCCGCTTTAAGCTTTACACCCATTGCTTGTTGAGTGGCCAAATGGCGCAGTCTATCACCAATTGCTGTCATGGCCGCCTGAGTTTGATAGTATGCGTTTTTTAATCTTTCTTCTTTCTGAATAAGTTTTTGACCTTGGGCTGTTTCTCTAGCTTGAGCATTGATTAATCGCTCAGTTTCCTTAGTTTTCTTTATGGTATTTGTTAACTCCCTCCCGTCAGCCATAGCTTTGGCTGCCCGAATCTTCTCAAGAGCAATATCTTGATTCATTTGATCCTTTTGGAGTGATTGTATTTCCTTTGTTTTTTGACTAAGAACATCCATTGCCTTAATCTTCTTCTCGATGTCAGCCATTGAACTACCTAATCCAGAAAGCATTTTTTCTGTAATAGGTAATGTCAATTCAAGGTAGGCAATGGTTTCCCTTAAAACTGTATTTGTTTTATCTGCAGAATCACGCAACAGTCCAAATGGGTCCTGTACCGATATTTGATCTTGGGTTATTTTTCCGTTACTGGCCATCACGTATCATATTTTCAACCATTTCTAATGTGTCTTTTGTCATGTCAATGGTTGCACCGTTTTTCTTTAATCTTGCAACAATCTTTCGATGGCTCACCGACTCGCCTTGAGCCTTCATAAATTCTTCAATTTGCCGTTCAACTATTCTCATGTCAGAAAGCAAATATCGTTTTCCTGTAATGTCTTTCAAGTAAGCAATCTGTAGTTTCGCTAACTTTTCTCTCAGTTTCATTATGGTTGCGAATTGGTCTGACATTCCAAATACTCGCATGTAATCATCTAAAATACTTTCGAAAGCCAGTTTATCCTTTTTTGGAGTTCCTTTCTTTACGTTAAGCCTCAGTGCTGTCAAATCTCCTTCTTGAGCGCAACACCAATTTTCTATAACTACTTTAACTGAGTTGTAATACATTCCACGCGTAATTTTGGTATTCTTTAAGTATGATTTCTCTCAACTTCTCAAGGTTCGACTCCATTAACTCAATGATTTCAACACCATATTCATCAATGAGGTTTTTTCCTCGCTTCTGTCCGTTAGCAAATATATCGATTTTCAATTTACCAGGAACCACCACAATTGAAGCCCGAAACTTTCCTGTATCTTTTAAGTTGTAAGGATCATTGTACTTCTTTCTTCCGTTGGATATTCGCTCAGTAGCAAAAGAATAAGTTCCAATTATCTCGTTATTCGCATCTTTACCTTTGTCAAGTTGCTCAAGAATCCACTCTTTGATCTTGTTGGAAATAGAATAGTTGTTTTTAAATGCGTAATCCCAAGCGTCATTATTATTGACGGTTTTTGCACGACCAAGCATTTGAGTTAAACCTTCTAGCATAACAAGAATATTACAGATACAAAAAAAGGGGCTTTTTACACCCCTTATGTTTACTTAGACTTTTTGCTTTGGGATTTCGATGGTTTCTCAACCTTTTTCTTTTTCCCTAATGCAATTTCTAGTACTTCTGGGCGAATCTCAGGGTGCTTTTCAATTGCTTCCTCTAAAGATAACGCTTGTAGATTTTCCAATGCTTCGTCGGAAAAACTTGTGTGTCCGATTTTTGCCATTATGCTACAGTTCCAGTGATTACTCCTGTGTATTTTTTCGCGTTGATTACAACGGTGAATTCAAGTACGTCAGTAACGGTTTGAGCCGCATACGTCAAAGAATAACTTACCTCTGGCGCTTCAGTTGAAGTTAAAACAGGTACAGCTAAATTGGTTGTCTTGTTTAAGATTGCAAAATCTGAATCAATTAATCCATCAATGTCTTGAACGTTGTAGTTTGATCCGTAATCAGAAGTCAATTTCAACACTGCTACTGCTGCCGCACATGAAACTACTTCGATGTTTACATTTCTCAAACCTGTTACAGTTGTTGGGTCAGCGTTTAAGTTCGCACGAGTCAACTGACGCAATCTTCCGTATTGGAATTTCTTGTCGTAATCATACGTAATCATCGCTCCTGCTTGACTTGCATCATCCGCAAACTTTCCTTTCACATCAAATGCGCGAAGAAGAATTGGGTACAAGTCTCCATCAATGAACTCTCCAAAGATTGCTTCATCTTCAGTTACATTGAACTCAGACCATTCGCGACATGAAATTCTATCGATGTTTCCTACTAATCCAGCAGGAACGCCAAATCCTTTCTCAAAAGAACCGGAGTAAATACCATCTTGAATTTTCTCTTTCGCCTTGTTGTCGTAAGTTTTGTAATCAGGATCCGCTTTGTCAATTTTGACATTCAAAATATCTTGCAACGGATACCATCTTTTTGATGGATCTGGATTGCTGATATATGAGTCAAGATCGATAAGTGTTCCTGGCGTAATTCCAGTCAACGGAATCTTATTTAGATTTCCATCGTTGTCAAATCTCGGAACGTAGTACTTACCTACGCTCTTTGCAATGACACTAGCACATGTTGTTAAGCCCATATTTGGCTGTCCTGCGCAATTTCCACATTCATCCATGCTTTCTAATAATTTAATTAATTGTTAATACTTTCAAGCTATCATCAGATCCCAAGTACGATTGTCGTAATTTGTTTATCTCTTCTTTTGCTCGTTTAATTTCTGTTCCAAGAAGTGTTCTCAGTCCAGGTTTATAATATTCTTCAGTTTTTACACCATCGATAACCTGCAAAGTTGAGATTATCATTTCTTTAGCAATTCTTTCATCACGGTTGCTTCTATTTGTAGAAGCGTAACCTATCATTACTTGAATAGCCCATTGAAGTTGTATGCACTTTGAGAACAATATCTTATTCCGGAGAATAGTTTCAGTGTAATCATCGTAAACTGTAATTGTTGGGTTTAAGCCACAATGAGTATTGCTTGAGTAAACTTTGGAAATATCGCTGAAAGAAGCGAATCCTTCATACATCATTTCCATAATGTCTATATTTTTCAAGCCATTCATTAAGCTAGAGTCGTTCACATTTCTGTCAAACGGCTTTAATGTCGCGTCAGCAACATATCCGAAGAAGTAATCTCCTTTTTGCGCTTCTGTTGAATCAATGTTCCATCCTAAATTCTCAACTTGGTATTCAGATGTAATTGCAATCACTTTCATTTCTAAGAAGTCTGGTTGCTCACTGTTGTATAAAAACAAAGTAAGATCGCCTGTTCCTTCGAATTGAAGTCTAACATCTGTAATCTGAAATCCTTGGTTTTGAAGTTGTGATGGACGTAATCTGAAACCGTAAAAACTACCAACATCTAAAAGCGTTGGTTTTGTTCTATCACTTGCTCTAGTATATAATACAGTAGATAAGTTGTGGTTCCATGCGTTGAAAATCTCACTACAAACAGATGAAATTGCACTTAACTTAGTGTTATTCATCAAATCTGTTTTCTGATCCATTGTAGCTCCAACAAAACTTTGAGACGCATCCCAAAAGTCTAGTTTGAACATTTCAACATCATCAACATAAAGTCCACTTTCACTATCGTAAGAAGTTGGATCCAAAATATCTAAAGCAGGATTAACCGGCACTCGTATTCCTACAAGGCCAGCTAATCCATTTTGTACTTTAGTTACGTTGAACATTTTCTTAGATCATTGCGAATGCGAAGATTGTAGTCTCAGTTGCTACGCTCAAAGGTGCTTTTTCCAAAGCTACATCCAAAGAAACTTGGAACTCTGTCAAAACATCTTGAGTATATCCGTTTGTAGCCGTACCATCTGCTCTTTGCTCGTAAGAGTGAACAGCATAAGTTTGACCATCAAAAGGATTCGCTACTGTTCCGTACATGTTTACAGTAGTTTTAACTCCTTCACGATTTTGTTTTGGAATCCAAGTCAAAGCACCGATAGTGTTTTGAGGAATTGCAATCCAGAAACCTTTCGTGTAAGTCGCATCGATTACTGCCGCTTTAGCAGTTAAAGATGGGTCATGAACGAAAGTTACTCCCATGAACTGAAATGAGTAGTTCGTTGAGTTTGCCGCCCCTTGAGCCGCTTGGAATTGGAAATCAGCGAATGCGATTGAATCACAAACGATCATCAATTGTCCACCTTGGTATTTATTGATGTCCATTACCAATTTGGTAATTTGAATCCCTAAACTTCCGTTTGTAGACTGAGTGATTTCGTAAACATCGTTTGTTGCATCGAAAGCACCTTTCACTGCCGCAACGTTTACTCCTGTTCTATTTGTTACCAAATAAGTAGAAGCAACTGAATCCAAACCTTCCATGAAGTTGGCGATAGAGTTCAGTAATTCGTTGTTGAATTCTTCTTGCATTGACCAAACTGAGTTGTCAGCTTGTTTCAAAGACATGGAGAAAACATCTGCTTTCGTCGCCCAAGTTGGGTTCAAAATTCCAGAATCACCTTTAGCTCCTGTGTGATTGTGACTACGTGCTGTTCCTAATGCACGAATAGTCCGAACAAAATAGTTCGCTTCCAATACTCTGTCCTCACGCTTACGTAAGTTTTTGTAGTCTGGGAAAAATTGCTCTGAGTTGGAAAGGAATAATTTCCAAACCGCTGGCTCTCTGAATCGAGTGTCCTGTTTTGCAAATGCACCCATCAAAGCCATTTGTGCTTTAACAAGGTTTGCTAATGTGTAATTTGCCATTTATGGTCGTTTTTATAAAGATTTGTACTAATTTTCGTTGGTACTATCCGACCTGAAAGACTTAAAATGCTATCCGCATTTGTTACAAATCTACAAAAAGAATTTAATTCCACAATAAATGTTCATCAATTAGGGAAATATTTATAATTTAGCAGTCCATAGTATTGGTTAGTAGCTTAATTCGTAGGAAATGGTTCTCACTTGATTGTTAGGGAACCATTTTTTATTTAACTTTGTTCTTTTATTGGCAATATTGCCGTAGTACCATGAAAAATTCAAGAAGATGGTAACACAGTATAACGTAAAAGATGTAGTTTCTTTTGGAAACTTTATCGCAGAACAAATTAAAAAAGGAATTAAAGTTCCTGATTCAAGTGGAGATATTGAAGTGTCTCATGCGGATTTTGAAAATTGGAAAGTTTCTAAATTAACAAGTCGTCAGGTTCGAGCAAAGTTCAATTGTCACTTTATCAATCAAGAAGATGAAGAAGTTCATACAATCAATATGATGGCTGTTGTTGAAGGAAGTGACGAGAACAAGCAATTTTCTAAATATACTCCTGGTGGAAACATAAGTATGTTGATTGATGCTGATTGTGAAGCTAGAAAGCTTTTCATTGAAGGTCAAGATTACTACATTGATTTCGTGATTGCAAAGAAATAACTTCAAAAGTGCGCGTATCAGAAGGCCACTCAAATTAGCTCGACTTCGGTTGGGCTTTTTTTATTGAATTATTTTATATATTTACACCAAGTTCGTTGAGGCTTATTGCGAAAATGTTTGGACGAGGGTTCGAAACCCTCCGACTCCACAAGTGATTTGTCAATCACAGCAGAAAACCTCCTTAACTGGATTAAAGGTAATCCTGCTTAAAAAATGGGGTCGTGTTGGATTTGACAGCGTTTATTGGGTAAGATTAGAGCTTAAAAAAATAACTGCAAAAGTTATCAATTTAAACATCTTCGGAGCTGAATTAAAAACAGCTGCATAGAGAGATTGGGATGGTGAAGATAGTAACCATCCCTTTTTTTATTTAAAATAGTTTGTGTATTAAATATTTTTAGTAGTTTTGCCATATCCAAGTGAGTAGACGCACAAACGGAAAAAATCTTACAAGTACCTCTCATAGTACAATATTTCAAAACCCGTGTATCGTCTACTGCACGGGTTTTGTGTTGTATATGGTCTTACACAAAGGATGAACACTTTAAGAAATCCAAACAAAAATAACCGATAGAGTAGAACGGTCTTAATAAAAATCCCGCAATGTCTCAAAGTGACAACGGGTGGTGCAAGGCGGAAACGCTTAGTTTTAAGAACGAGGATAAAAACCCGTGGGGAAACCCAAAAACATGAATACCAAAAAAAAGTTTTTATAATTAAAACTGATTGATGGGACGGGATGCACTCCAATTGTCTACATACTATATTGAATCTGTTTAGTGTTGAAACGGGTTAACTGTTCTTAGTTGCACAGTAAACTTACCTATGAATAAAACTAAAATTAATCAAATATGAGCGACTTAAAACCAATACATAACCACAAAACAAGTTATTATAAAATACTTCGTCCTTGCTTATGGTTTTCCGAAGGAGAAAATGTTGAAACATCAAAGTTTAGAGAATATTTTACCCAGAAAGCTATTCAGAGTTTTATTGAATCTGGATTTATATCTATTAAAAAGTAAGTCATGAAGAAACCTATCAAGAAACATAAAAAGAAAAAGAATCCACCGAAATCTCGCGCTCAACGTGATGCAGATAAAATCGCTAAACTAAAGGCTTATTGGGAGAAGAATGATTGCGCTAAAAAGTAGATTTATCGCCTCTCATTAAATATTTTCATTATAAACTTGTTTTATTAGATATATTTTATATCTTTGGTGAAAACTTAAAGTAGATGGAAGTAAGAGAAAATGTCACTATATATCAGTGCGAACATTGCAAAAAAAAGTTATTCAGAAAACACGCGATGGAGGCTCATGAAAAAAAATGTAGTCGAAACCCTTCCAATATAAGAGCATGTTTTTTTTGCTCCAACTGTGTTAGGGTTAATATTCATTATGAGCCAAATGTATCTTACTATCAAGAAGATAATCTTTTGCATTCAAGTTCTTTTAAGTGCAAGGCAAAGGATATTTTCATGTACCCACCAAAATTTGAGAACTCTGGTAAAGGCGGTGTTTGTTATGCTGAGTATAATGGAAAAGAAATAACTCAAGAGCCAATGCCAAAGGAGTGTGACTTATTGTCTAGTGTGGATATATTTGATAATATATTGTTTAATGATTAAAAACTTAAAAGAAATGAAGAAAGAAATCCTATTTCAATTAAAATGGTTGGCTATTGTTAGTTTGGCTATCTACCTAATGTTATCCTTTATAAATTGGGATATTACGATAATAAAACAGATTCCTACTGCTAAATCAGATGTAAGAACTACTATCGTTTTTGTTTTTATAATTATCAACGCTATTATTAGAATGGTGTATGAAACCTCTGTAAAACCAAAGAAATGAATTTAGGACAATCAATAAAGAAGATCAGAAAAGAACAAGCGAAAATGAACCAGGTGAAATTTGCCGAGTTGATTGGGTTAACACAATCATACTTGTCTTGCATCGAGAATGGATCAAAACAGCCGTCAGTTTCAGTTTTAAAGATAATTTCCGAAAAGGTAAATGTTCCTTTGCCGGTATTGTTTTGGATGTCTATGGATGAATCTGACGTTGCTAAACATAAACGAGAAGTGTTTTTAATGATAAAACCTCACGTTGATGCTTTTGTTAAGCAGATTATTTAACGGTTGAGTGTATGAGTAGTGTGGCTTTGCACATACTTTCAACTTAAAACAAACTTTATTAGCCACATTACTTATACACTTTGTTATAAATATGTAAAATTTACGGATCATGAGAAACGATGAAGAAATTAAAACAATAAAACAAGAGTTGCTTGAAAAATACAACATCAATACTGATAGAGATTTAATTCAGCAACTCGGAATACAAGACGAAGATAAAAGCAAGTTGTTTGCTTGGATAAGATACCAATGTGCTTACTCTTATAGAGAAGGATTTGATAACGGACAAGATGAACTTAAAGAACAACTTGCTGACTTATTAAGACCGAAAAGGTAGTAAATTTTATTACCTATAACGGAATCGTGTATGGTGTGTAGCCTTAAAAAGCTAAAAGTTTGAGTTAATAAACAAAGTAATAATTATAATTTTTTCGAGCGTTGGCAAATTGCTGACGATAGGAAGCAAAACAGAGCAAAATATGAATTTTGGAACACCACAAGAAATGATTGATGAAGAACGTTACTTTTTAGAAAGTTGCAAACCAAAAATATTAGCGTGGTTTAGTTGTGGAATTACAAGTGCGGTTGCTTGTAAGTTAGCAATAGAAGAACACGGAAAACAAAATGTAGAATTAGTTTATATTAAAATAGATTCTGCACATCCAGACAATGATAGATTTATTAAAGATTGTGAAAATTGGTATGGAAAAAAAATAACAATAATACAAAGCGACAAGTTTAAAGACCAATTTGAAGTTATTAAAAAACAAAAATATGTTAATGGTGTAAATGGCGCGCCTTGTACTTTACATTTAAAAAAGAATGTTCGTTATAAGCATGAGAAACAAACAGACTTTAATAACCAAATTTTTGGTTTTGAATTTGTTAAAAAAGAAATAAACAGAGCAATAAGATTTGCAGAACAATACCCACACACAAAACCATTATACCCTTTAATTGATGCTAAATTAACTAAAGAAATGTGTGCTGATATTATTCTTAAAAATGGAATTAAACTACCTACAATGTATGAATTAGGGTTTCATAACAATAATTGTATTGGGTGCGTAAAAGGTGGTAAAGGTTATTGGAATCATATTAGAAAGAACTTCCCTGACACATTTAATAAAATGGCGAAAGCTGAAAGGGAAGTAGGTGCAACTTGTATTAAAAACAATTACTTAGACGAATTAAACCCCAAAGCAGGAATACACAAACCACCTATTACGCCTGATTGTGGTACATTTTGCGAAATAGAATTTGCTGATATTATTGACGAAAGAACGAATGAGGTTATGACTGGTTTAAAAAGTATGATGCAGTTACAGTTATTTTAACCGCAAACAAGCTAAAAAAGGGAAGGAAAAAAAATTATAATTATGGTTAGACAAGCACAAACGATTTAGGTTATAACAGACTTTAGCTATACACTATACACGGTGTTAGCAAATCGTTTTAATGTTTGCTAACGTGTACTATAGGCGGTGCGAGGCTGAAAGCCGCAGTAACGTCCTATACGTTGTTATCGGCTGCTATTTTCACGGAATTAATATTAATAATTTAAAATAAATAAAAAATGAACACTTTATTATCAATTAGAACAAACATTCTTTATGCTAAAAAGGATAAAAAAAGCAAAGAAGATGCAGACGAATTTGTAAAGCATCACGAATTAATATTTTTGGTAGATAAGCCAAAATATACCCAAACTAATGGTGGCGAAATTATCAGAGAAAGAGCCGTTGATGAACTTCGATTTACTGTGTCAGAAAAAGTATTTGATACGTTGATTGAACACCTTTTCAAATTAAAAGATATTGATGAGTCGGAGCTGTCTTAGGGTTGCCGATAAC
>Ga0099851_1000737_pt1 | contig 13776 bp, 16 predicted proteins | sample CB_VirMetaG_6_FD_78176 | JGI IMG/M metagenome (GOLD analysis project Ga0099851, IMG submission 78176) | Freshwater to marine saline gradient viral communities from Chesapeake Bay - CB_1508_2 Viral MetaG | ecosystem: Environmental > Aquatic > Marine > Coastal | place: USA: Chesapeake Bay... | reverse complement strand
TTGCTTATCATCTAAGTACCAGCGTTCTGATTCTATAGAACCGTGTGATCTTCTGAAGATCTTATGTTCTAAGCTCATAGTTCACCTACTAACATGAGTTCAGTTAGTTTTTCTATCTCTAACTTGATATTGTAGTCTTCTACTTGTTCTTTAGTTAACTCTTCATCATATAAGTACCATTGTTCTAATTCTATAGAACCATCTTCATAGTAATGAACTATAGCTGGACCATCTAATCGATGTAGATTACCATACAATAACCATACTTCTGCTTCTATGGAACCGTTTGAGTAGTAATAAGCCATAGCTGGACCATTGAGTCGATGAAGCTTACTATCTAAGTACCAATATTGTGATATTATGGAACCATCTGGTTTTCTATTTACTATATGATCTAGATTCATTATTTACCTACTAACATCAGTTCAGTTAGTCTGTGGTTTTCTAGTTTCTTATTATTAAAAACGCCACTTTAGTGCTGCTTTATTCTAGCACAAGAGTGACATCTTTTTGATTTATTACTTTTCTTTGGCTTATTGCAGTCTATACAATAAGTCATGACTACTCCATCGGAGTGTTGGAATAGTCGCTTGAGTAAGCCATCTTCTTAATAGAGTCGTGCGCGCACCGGAACTCTTGCAGCTTATTTTTTAGAAGTGAAACCATCGCTTCTGTCTTAGCTTTCTTATCTGCTGCTATCTTGTAATCTTCATCGATGTAAATGTACATCTTCTTAGCTTCAGAAGAATCCTTTACCCCTTTACTCTTAAGATAGTCAGTTGCCCTATCAAAGTAAGCTATCGACTCGGCTTCTTTAAGTGCTGAGGTAGCTTTAGAATCGTCTCTGATTGCTTGTGCTAGCAGTGAGTTAGTGATGTCCATAGCTACTATGAAGTCCCTGATCATCAAGGGGGCATTCATAGTATTGGCGCCACTAGCTACATCAGCTAGCTTATTAGTGTACTCCGCGATGCGCTTTAGCTTTTCTGAGTATAGATCATTGTCGAACATAGTTGAGTCTCCCTATTAATCAAGTAGGGAGTCAGCAAGAGCCATGAGATCATCATCGTCTGCTACTTTCTTTGGTTTAGCTGATTTAGTGACCTTTTCCACCTCCTCTACGTCAAATGGTGGATTATCTTCGTCATCTTCTTCTAGAGAGTAAGCAACTTTAGCTGGCTTAACTGCCTTAGGTTTCTGCTCTACTTTTGCTGCTGGCTTAGCATCACCAAGTGCTTCTTCATATCCCGGCAAGATTGCTTCTGGGACTTCCTCCGCGATCAATGAAAGATTATAGAGCAGAATGTCTCTCATCTCTGAGACGCTCTTCTTGTGATAAAGAGTGCTGAGATCATAACCAAGCTTATCATAGTTTTCTGCTACGCTTTCGTCTACTGGAGTTCTGTCTAGAACGAAACCGATGTCACCGTCGATGTTCTTCTTGATCTTCGCGAACTCTACTACATACTTAGTCTCTTTACCTTCACCACTCTTCTTGATGTTGATCCATACGCCTGCGTTGCCTTTGGCATCTGCTTGTAGGCCAATAGGATCTTGGCCATAGTCGGTGATGAACTCATTGAGTCGCTCCTTAATTCCGTCGTGAGCTGTCTTCTTAACTTCTAGAATTCCTACTGTACCTTCTTTGTTGAGGGCATTGTATGCGTATGAGTGAGACAGCTTAAGATCCCACTGTACCTTACTTAGTCCTTCTAGACGTTTCTTGATCTCTTGTTGATCGAGTCCTTCTTCTTGAAGCTTAGTTTTCTTACTTTCGATAAACTTAAAAAGTGCTCTTGAGTATTCGTCTACTGGACACTTCTCTCTGTCTAGCATAGGAGATGCGAAAGGTCTACGTTTGCCTGACTGAGGATCAACCATCCATGCTACTGACCACTTACGAAATGGGTATCCGTTGTGAGTATCTGGATTGCCAAATGGTGGCAAGATCCTGAAGGAGTTAGCTCCTGGTTGGATCTTATGACGCACGGTCTTGCTTCCATTAGATAGAGAGTTACGATTGAAAGAAAGTTTTTCCATTTTTTCTCCTTTACCTTATAGGCATTTACTTTCTGAGATAATTATACTTCTTGTTGGATATCATTAGAGTTTTTGGCAGTTTTCTTAGCACTCTTGGTCTCTTCTTTAGACTCTTTCTTCTTACCAAGATAGGTATCTACATCTTTTGGTGCGATAGGCTGAAGACCCAATTGATATAGAGCCATGTTTCCTCTCTTGCCTGGCATGAAGTAAACTAGCTTAGTGCCTAGTGGGCGATTCTTTAGATACCACATCGCGTATCCATCGTAGATCTTAGGGCACACTCGATCAAACAGATCAATTAGAATGTCGTTGAGTTCTTCATCAGAGTTGTAGATCTTGCCTACCGCATTCGAGATGTTTACTTCCATTAGAGTATCAAACTCAGGCGACATGTATTTGGAGGCGATCGCAGCAATAATCTCTCTAAGATGATACCTAGAAACTATGTTACCTCTAGGTTGTTTTGATCGGCATTTCTCAATCTCTTCAATAAAAGAAACTTGAGGTACTACATAGCAACCCTTATCAATCTGTTCTGGTAACTGAGATGGGCATACGAAAACCGACATTATTGCTCCTTCATTCTTAATGGCTGAATATCTTCTACTCTTATTGTTGTTTTTGACTTATAACCTTCTTCTAGAGTTCCTCTAACGAGGAACAGAGAGTTCTTGTTCCAGCGAAGTGGCTTATTCTGATTCCACAAGGCAAACTCAATCTCAAAGCAACCATCTGCTCCTTTGACTTGGACTAAGTCATACTGCTTTCCACTTTTCTTAGAGTTAATGACTTTATGAGATGATTCACAGTACATAAGAATTAAACCAATTGACTTAGAATGTCCTTCCTTACATAATAAATCAGCAACACGAATTCCACTTAGTATAGGTGTTTTACCGTTGAACGAGAGAGGTACTGCTTTACTATTGCTTCTTGAGATTTCCGGATTGCATCTGAGGATAAAGTTTACCACTCTCTCGTCTGAGAGAAGAGACTTGTTGAAGCATTTGTTTGCTTCTTGTTCCATCAGGAACACATTGATAGGAGCGCCGTCCATTAATTCTGGCGAAAACTCTTTGCTCTTTCTCAACTTCCTATATATATTCAGCAACTCTAATCTGCTATTCTCATAGTCTGATGAATCGATAAAACAATCTAGAGCACGACCTTTTATCATGGCAGAGAAAGTGCCAAAATTAACCTTATTATGCGGTGCTCTAGCTACAAAATCTTCTATACTAACAAATGGTCCTTTATCAGCCAACTCTGAAACTGCTTTTGCACCTACGCCTTTTAGAACAGACATTGGCGCGATAATCTTATCTCCAACTATTTGAAAATTAGCACTAGGGTTGGCGAGTGATGGTGACTGAACTAGATCACCTACTAGTTGCATATAGTAGCGAATCTTTTCTTCAGAGTCTTTTCCACTTTTATCATTAGTTGTATTTAGAACTGCAGTCCACCACTCTAGCGGGTAATGATGCTTTAAATACATGGTAATATAACCAGTGCGACCATACGCGCAATTATGAACTATAGAACCGTTCTCTAATACAAAGTTTTGAGAATCTGGTACTTCTAGATCATAGACCGGCATCTTCCCTACTGATACCATCGACTTTATTTTTTGCGTTCTCATACGGTATCGGTTCCACTCCATATATTTTTGTTATTTCTAAAAACCAATTTTCAATCTCATCGTCCCAAAATACTAAATATTTCATACCTAATGAATTAGCAATAGATTCTTTTAGTAAATCATTTTGATTATTTTTAATTGCTATCTTCGTTAAACTATCTTTAGTACGATAGGGATCATGGAATACACGGCCATGCATTTCGATTACAGCATTAATTTTGGGAGAAAATATATCAAAAACTTTATACTTCCCTTTATAATTTACACTTTTTTCAATGCAAGCTAAAGAATCTACTGACTTAATCATCTCGAATAATATTTTTTGTGGTTTAGAGATTCGCCATTTGGATGAGAGAGAAGCGCCTTGACGAGATGCAAACAATAAGAACTTGCTGCTTGCTTTTTGACCTTTTGATATAGCTCGACCTCTAAACTTTTTGCTCAATACAAGTAACTCATCAATATCAATATTTAATAAATCTGCTAATATAAAGTTATCTTTATTATATCCTCTTTTTTTATCGCGTGTAATATATTTGCGATCAGAGAACATCAACTTAAATCTTGGATAGTTAGATTCTATTATTTTCATAATGTCTCTTAAGTTCTGTTTATTACACTTTTCTATGATATGAAAAGATTGCTTTGCGAGATCGCTTAATTCAGTAATTGAATAATTTGGTATTATGTTTCTAATTGCTGGATTAGAAGAGCCCGTACGAAGTCTAGACATTTTTTTGCGTGATAATGGAGTTATTGCACCTACAATTCTAGGTGAATCAAAAGACCAGTCTGATAGCAATGTATCTCCATAGATTACTGAATAAAACCAATTAGAATCAGCAATAGCTTCTATGCCTTGGCTAATTCGCCATGCAGAGCGATTTTGTGACTTTAAAGATAAAATCATCAATATAAACTCTTTTCTATGTTTAGAAAGAGTACACTTTTTTATACTGGAGACATGTTGAGACCAAGTATTTACAGCAAATTCGGCTCCACATTCACATCTAATTCGTTTACGCATAAAATTTCAAAACCTTCTTTAAATGCTTCTCTAACTGACATCCATCCAAACTGTGTTGCAACTTGATGATCTTCAGTCAAATACATTGTAGAATCGTCATCTAATGTAATCTTAAAAACTTCTTTTTCTCCAACAATCCAAGCTTTAGATACTTCACAAATTATTGCTCCATCTTGATCGTTAGCACTAACAATTAAATCTCCGTCTTTAATTGTACTAATCATTTTTGAACCAGTAGGTGTCATCACTTTTTGATAAGGGGCTAAACAACTATGACTACGATTGAAAGAATATCTAGCAAAAGCAAGTACTTGCGCACAAACTGTATCAGCTTGTTCTTTAGTCCATCCTCTTTCTTCTGCTTTCTGCCTAATACGATCAAAAGAAGATAGAATCACGTTTTGTTTTTTCTTTGCAATTGCGGCACGAATCTGATCTGACTCTTCTAAGGTATAGCCTGCAAACTCAACCAGGAATTTCATGATAGTCTCTTGATATACGAAAACTCCTAAAGTTTCTTTCAGCAGAGGCTCAAGATCAGGGTGCACGAACTCTAATTGTCTTTTTCCAGAACGAACATCAAAATAAAATTGAGCAGCTGTGGTGTCAAAAAGAGGAGCATCAAGTGCACCAGGACGGCAGATGGCAGTAACTAGTGCTAGATCGTCTTTTTTAGATGGTGCGAAGTCTCTAATATACATCTTGATTAGATTAGTGTTGAATTGAAATGATGAGTCAGTCTTCTTATTATAAAAGTCTTTATAAACTGCGGGATCCTCGGGTAGATCGTAAATTCTGGCTACGCCATGCTCATTTTCTTCTAATAAGTCGACACCTCTGCGCGCTTTTATAAGCTCTACTGCATCAGAGATAGTTTGAATCGTAGTAACACCAAGAATGTCTGCCTTTACTAGACCATGAGCTTCTACCATAGGAGCTTCAACTTGAGAGACGTTGATATATTCGCCAGAATTTTTATCCAGCATCTTCATCAGCGGAATCTTCTCTCGTGCCAGATCAGCAGTTGAAATAATGAAAGCAGATGGATGGCGACCCCAACCTCTTACGAGCTTAATTAGGCGCTTTACCATCTCTTCTACTTGAGAAAACTGCTTAAAGAACTCAGCAATTTGAGGTTCTTGCTCAATAATTCCTGGGGTATATTCACCTTCTGAGTTAGTAAAGCCATATAAAAAACTATATTCATCAACTCCTTGAGGAGAGTCAGGGATGAGTTCGCAGATAGCTTCGATCATAGGGTCTTTGCGATTCTTACCATAAAGAGCCCACATAGCATCTTTAATAGCATTCTTAGTCTTCATCCTAAGAAAGGTGCCGATCTGAGCAAAGCCATTACCATACTTTTCTTTGATATATTTAATAATCTCAGTACGACTATTGAAATCGCAATTATGCACTACCTTATTGTTTGCTATAAAGTTGTGGATATCGGGCATGCAAATATCGTAAACTTCCTTGGAGCCTAAAGTTTTTGCGGAAACTATCCGAACCATCTATACGGTACCTCTCAGCTTGAGCTCTGTATTGTTTAAAATTAAAATCTTTTTCAGTAATTACTTTAATATTGTATTTTGATATATAGTTTTTATCAAGCTTTTCATCAACCATTTTTTCTGGCTTAATTTCATGGTATTCACAATCATTTATCGTAAAATCTGGTATATGACTTTTTCCATTAACCACAAGATTAGTTGACTCATATCTCCATCTTATATTTTGAGAATCAAGCCAATAAGCATATGCCCATTCCCACATTGATCTCATAACTATCCAATATCCCTCTTTATGCTGATAAACACAAGGTGCTCCATATTTTGTTGATGCATATCCTCGCTGTCTTCTTGTTTGCGCAGTTTTATATGCACCTTTAAAAGAGCCATCTGGCATTCTTCTTGCAGCTGCAGTTTTGTAAGCTGCAGCTTTATTAATATTTTTATCTTTTTTAGTTTTTAATGTTTTTTCTATACCCTTAAAAGATCCATCTGACATTCTTCTTGCAATCGCTACTTTTTGCGCAATTAGTTCATTTAAGTTTTGTTCTTTTCTGACCATCATTGTTTTAGATATTCCGCGATAAGTGCCATCTGGTAATCTACGCGCTTTTGCAGTCTTATTGACTGCCTTTTGCTTTGTTCCGTTCATGAGTGCAATTAGGTTAGTTATAGTTGCTCTAACTTTTAAGTCTTTGCAAAAGCCGATAGAATCAATATTCTTGAATGTTGCAGCTTTTTGTTCTCCGTATATTTGAAAGATTAACTGATCATCTAAAATCACAGGATTTGAGGGTAATTCAAGGGACTCGATAGTTTCTATATATTTCTGTTTTGTTTTATTAAAATCAGGTAATGAATAAGCAAAGCTTTTCATCATTGATATTTTTTCATCTATTTGTTTTACTTTATTATAAAACTTATTTAAAACTAATAATTTCGTATCCATTATTCATAGCTTCCTGTATTTCTACATAACCATTATTTTTTGTAAGAACCTTATGATCTTTTGTGCATACTAAAATAGAGCCATCGTCGAAAGTGTATTCAATTACCTCCTTTATGCCTTTTTTAAAAACTAAAAGAGGTTTTTGGCTAACAAACTGAGACTCTGAGAAAGACAATAATTCTGGGTACTTATCAACTGGGAAGGTAGATAAATCTCTAATAGAAATCTTATCTCCAGAGGAGGTTGATATTAGGGTGTCACCATCTAAACAGTCAATATCTGGTAGTGAGCCTGCATTAATACGAGCATGAGATAGAAAACGCTCGAATGGAAGATCAGCTGCAATAGGGTCAATATGAATGATCTTTAGGTAATAGGAGATGAGGCTACCACCAGCAGATCCGCGAGCAATACCCTGCATAATTCCTTTAGATCTAGCAAACGTAGCGATATCTTCATACAGCAAAAAATATGGTATGAAGTTTAGAGCTTTGTTGTTTAAAATGACATCAACTTCTTTCTTAAATCTATCAATATATATAGGATCGTCGCGCCAACGACCGTGATGCTTACATTTCTCGACTAGCAGATAGTAGGTTTGCTTATTGTAATCGTCAGTTTTCTCCCTAATGTGCCCAGGTATATCAGCTTTTGGTAAACTGTATGAGAAAGAGACATCAATACAACTAGATTTTTCAACAATATCGATGGAGTTGTCGATAATCGTATTAAAAGCTTCTACAGAAAGCTTATCTGATAGATGCTGCTTTAGAATTCTATAGATCTCTCTAGTTGGTTTTGCATCATAAACTTCGTAATAACACTTTCCACTGCTATATGAGTTTTTTGCGACGATATCCTGCAAAAGCTTATCTGACTTATCAATAAAACAAGCTGCACTTACTGCTAACATATTCAGCGAGTTTTCAGTAGCAAAATCGAACAATATATTGTTAAGCGCTTTAGCTACGTTAGAATCACGAACATCTTTGGTCTTGCCGATAACTTGAAACCCTAGTTTGCTAGAGTATGTGTGAGTAATATCTATCGCCGTAAGCTCAATAAATAGCTTATCTTTTAGCACTGAAGATAGTGATTGAATCATGTTTAGGACAGCAGACTTATCGTCTTTTAAGAGAAGCTTTCCTAAAAAACCATTAGGTGATCCTACTCCAAAAAGTAAACCTAGACTATTGTCGACAAGCTGTCTCATAGAGATGACAGACTTTTTGACACCGTCTATCTCAAGATGATTATCATAGCCAACAGAAGCTAAATAATTTAAGTTAAAGTAGCCTTCATTAGATATAGCCCAAGCATTGAGATCGCACAGCTCACCATCTATATCAACTATAAGACCACAGCCTGGCACTCCTCTAGGTCCACTATCTTTGTTTAGCTTATTGACAACGGACAATGAAACTGCTGAACAGTGATCAACTATAGAGTAACCTGGAGAATTAATAGAAGCACACCACTGCTTCCAGTCTTTTGGATGAGGAATAGATTCCACCATATCATACATAGAATGTAGATGAAGATGAGCCATTTCCTTAAAGTCTGGCACCTCTACCTTCTCATGCTCAGTATATGTGAATTCCTGCTCTCCCAATAACCTACCGATCTTATTGTCGACTTCAATAGTGGCTTCAATGTCTGAGATAGCATCGTGTGCTTTTATCTGAATATTCCAATATTTAGCTAAAGTTTCTAGCTTCATGTTCTCAGAATGAATCTGATTCTTGATCGATCTAGCTCTTGATAAAGTGTCGTGAATATTAATGTCGAATAGAGAGAAGAAGTCTTTTGATCTACCATTCTTGTTGAATAGATGACTAATAAATTGTTTATCAAAACCTACGTTAAACCCGGCAATTATAAACCTAGTGTTGAATGAGGACAGGTAGGAGACTAGATGATCTAATAAGTCTTCTTGGTTTTGGAAAGTCATCATCTTCGATCTGGAGATGCCATGAACTGCTATTGCTTCATCTTCAATCGTATCGAAGTTTTTTGGCTTGCAAAACTCATTGAATGGTTTTTGCTTGACACCCTTAACTATTGGGATGCAAGCCAATTGCACGATATCATGCTTATCAGCAAAACGACCCGTTGTTTCTACGTCGATAAAGCAAAGACTTAGCATGTATCATCTCTTTCTACAGTTATCAAAATGGTATCTCTTCATGTTTCCTTGTGCTCCACTTTTTTCACAATATGGACACACAACAATCTTATACTTGCGTGGTTTTCTACGATAAGTATCTTTTAGAGTTTTAGAAATTTTATTTTTAATATTAGTGCAATAATCTTCGTCGTGCTCTTTCCAAAAAGACCTACCACTCATTGGATTTCCAGAGCTAGAAAATTTTTTACTATGAGATTCTGCCATTCTTTTTAAACCTGGGTCAGACTCCTTAGTCTTACCTTTTCTAAGTCTAGCAGCAGACTGAACCCCTCCATTAGGATCGAATGCCCTTTCTTTAGCATCCATTTTAAGCTTATCTAGCTTATCCTTATTAAGCTTAGAGAAAGTATCCCCTCCATCTCCACCATTCGTAAAATTTGCTTTGGGATCAAATTCACTGATTAGCTTTTTCTCAAGCTCTAAAGCTTCATCATTTTCTAAATTTTTCTGTAAAACTTCTACTCGATAGCCATACTTTGCAGCAATATTTTGCCAATAACTATTTCTGCCTGATTTAGTCCAGGCACGATCATTACAACCTTTACCTATATAAAATAGCTCATCATTATCTAAACGATAGTGAGCGTATACATAATATTTCATTAATATTTTTATACTAAATTTTTAGAAATTTAGCCGCAGAAGTTGAAGATTAGATCGACTTTAGTAGAGAGGGTATCTGCAGTATTTAACTTCACTGTAACTTCATTATTCATGATATCTTGAGATGCAAGAGCTTCTAGAATGCCTGTTGAGTATGCTTTCCAGAGAGGTCCTTGAGCTCTAAGATCAGAGGGTTGATAAGTTACGTCATAAGAAATCGTAAAAGATTTTTGACCTTTATTAGCAGCATTCGTCAACTCAGTAGTAATAGCTGCTAGATTAGTTACTAAAATAAAGTCATTACCTGCAGCTCTTGCCTGAGCGAGCTTTGCATCTAAAGCACCAGTATAGGTAGTCCTAAAACTCATAAAACACCTCCCCTAAGATCATATCATAGGGGATAATGATTACTCTTCGTCTTCTCCACGAATCTCTTTAATTTTAGCTAGCAACCACTGAATCTTAGCTTCTTCATACTTCAGCGCATCACGATACGCAGAACTAAGATCCTTTACAATACTTTTAGCAGCTTGTAGCTTCTCATCAGAGTCCATCTCTTCCTTAAGATCTTTGATCCTTAGCTCAGCACTGACAATCAGTTCTCCAGCCTTATCTTCAGAGATGTCAGCGTTATCGTTCACGAAAGCCTTACTTAGAACTTTGCCCGCTTTTCCAATATCAATTGGCATCATAGTCTCCATAGTTAAAAAGTGTCTTTATATCAACATCTTCTGGTATTGACATGGAAGATTTTACTTCTTGAATATCAAGATATAGCCTGCAATAGTAGATAGCTTGTGCAACGGCATCCACGATATCAGTTCTAAATTTAATAGGTTTTTGAGTTTTTTCAGAGATCGAGTGATTAGGGAACCGTATTTTGTATTTTTGATAAAGAGCTTCCTGTATCATAAGCTTTTTAGCTGGCGCTTTACCCCATTTTAATTTCTGGGCTTTCGATGGTGTCGAACGACCTGCAATAAATTTCTTCCATCCAGAAACACTGAGGATCTGATAATCGATCTTATGCTGACGACATTTTATATAGATTGCTGTTCTAAACGCTACGTTAACATCTGATCCAGTAGCAAATCTACTTGAGAAGAAGTAGTCTTCTACAGCAACATGAGTAATGCTATGAGATACCAACATTTGCTCTATCTTGTCCATTAGATAGATACATCTATCGCCTACAAACTCAGATTCTCCAATATCGATAAATCCATATTCATAGATGTTGGCTACTTTATCTTCTACTTTTAATAAGCAGTAGCCACAACTAGCGGCCGGATCGAGTACTAGAATATTCAAGATTAGCCAGGCTTATTGGTGAGACTCCATTGTCCCAACTTATTGACAGTTATACCCTCTTTAAGCTTTTGAGCTTTTTTCTTAGCATCATCTTTTAAGTCAGGGTTAGCTATCTGTTCGGCTACCTTCATTGGATCTTTTTTAGAAGCATTTGCACCTGGTTTAATAGCCTGAACAGGCTTCTGTGGTTCCAGTGCTGGCGATAAAGAGACAGAAGGTTTCTGCAACTTAGGTCCCTTAGGGGATGGCAGAAAGTTATTCTTAAGCAATTCTTCAATTTGTTCTAACTTAGCTTCTATACTCATAAGAATATTATAGCACAGATGATATGCCGTTACGCTTTTCTATCTTTAGAATCTTGTTGAATGATGACTTTGCTTCGCTAGAGTGATCTACTATGATAAAACATCTATCTGTCGAATATCGTTGAAGAACAGATAAGCATCTCTCTTTATTGGCATAATCCATATTCTCGAATTGCTCATCTAAGATAACATGATTTATCTTATTTCCAGTTGAAGACTCAAAAGTTAGAATAAGACCTAATGAAGTGGCTAATGATAGGCACGCGAGCTCTCCTCCTGATAAAGAGCCTACATCGACTTCTACGCCTCCTACAGTTAATCGTTCAGACATCTTAGATTTAGTATCACCTGTCTTGCTCTCTTTATAGGTCAATAGGTGATAGCTTGCATTTGGCCAGACATCAATTAGGATATCAGAGACCATCTGGTTAAAAAGCTCAACAATAGAGTCTAAGATATAGGCAGGAGCGCCCGTAGGAGCTAAGATGCTTGATATAGCTTCGAGATAAGAAACATTGTTAGTTTTACTCTCTAAAGAAAGATATAGTTTCTCTAAAGCCTGCTTAAGAGCAACTATTTTTTCTCTATTTTCAGAATCTCTAGCAATACTCTCTGTAATAGACTGCCTTCTTGATTCTAAGATACTAATCTTTGATTTAAGCTCTGACAGCTCCATCTTTGCGCTCATGAAGGCTTCACGCGATGTGCTGTATTCTAAGTTTGTCTTTAAGATGAGATCTTCAGTTGCTTTAACTTCTTGCTTAAAATTAGGGTAGGAGTTGATCTTAGAAATGAGAGAAGAAATGTTAGCGTTTATGTCTTCTTTTTTCTTATTAACAAGAGACTCAATCTGTTGCTGCTTAAGAGTTCTACCAGATGCTATAGCAAAATGATTAGAGCAGTGAGGGCACTCTACTGAGGTTAGCTTACTATTTATAGTCTCTTCTATAGAAGATAGAGAATCTCTTAAAGTATCTAGCTTGTGCCTATCCGACAACTCTTCTCTTTCTTGCTGTGCTAAATCTTTTAGTTTTAACTTTAGATCATCTAGTAAAGACTTATTAGAGCTTAGATTTGGCTCCTGAATCTGAGAGAGCTGCTTGATCTTATCTTGTAAGTTAGAAGGGTCTAATGAGTTGAGCTCCTGCTTAAGTGAGGAAACATCAATCAAGCTATCCTGATAAGCTTCTATCTTTGATTTGGCAGACAATATCTTAGATTTAATGTCGTCTATAGTCTTACTTAACTGTTTAATATTATTATCTATAGATTCTTTAGCAGAATCAAATTTATTGAGGTCAATTAGAGTCAAGAACAGGTCTTTCTTGTCTGCGTCATTAAGAGACAAGAAGTTAGCGCCCTCTGTTTGCGATCGATATGTAGTTAGAAGAAACTGACTATAGTTTAATCCTAGAAACTGATCTAGCTGATCTTGATTCCAGATCACCTGTTTATCATCAAATGTAACAGAAAAATCTTTTGGTTTAGTTCTCTCGATTATGAGAGTTGAATCGCCGATATTAACAGCACATACTACCTTAAAGCCTTTTGATCCTTTTCTAGCAATCTTAGAATTAGTGATCTTTCTAGGTAGTTTACCGTATAAAGCTAGCGATAAGGCATTGAATATACTAGTTTTACCAGAACCATTGGCAGAGTCATCATCATAGTTCCACCCATCAACAAGAACTAATCCTGAATCAGGGAACTCGATAAAACAATTTTTAATACTGAGTACATTCTCGATTAGAATAGACTTGATTAGCATTTAGCGCCTATTGGGTGGTTTTGTATTGATTATCAATTCATCCTTGTCATTTGTTGTAACCCATCCATTGCTGATCATAGTCTCTAAACTATATGTTCCCGAGTTAACTAGTCTAGGTACCTCATGTTTCCAGAAATAATCTTGTTTTCTTTGCTCTACTATATTCTTATGATCTTCACGATGCTTGATGCCAGTATAGGAATCGACAGTTTCAGTTACATCAGGTTTACCATTTAAAGTTGGCATCTTTCTAGACATCTCTTCACCACATGATTCACACTCAATCGTAGCCGCACTAGATGTGAATAAGGTTTTAGAAGTGCCACAACTTTTACAAACAAATGTATGTTTAGCCATTAGAACTTAATCCCAACACCTACTCCAACTTTCTCAAAAGCAGACTCTTTAGAAAACTCATATTCTGTTCTT
>Ga0099851_1000734_pt1 | contig 13784 bp, 16 predicted proteins | sample CB_VirMetaG_6_FD_78176 | JGI IMG/M metagenome (GOLD analysis project Ga0099851, IMG submission 78176) | Freshwater to marine saline gradient viral communities from Chesapeake Bay - CB_1508_2 Viral MetaG | ecosystem: Environmental > Aquatic > Marine > Coastal | place: USA: Chesapeake Bay... | reverse complement strand
GAATTCAAATGAGAAATGATATTTTAAAAATAATTAAATAAAATAAAAATATAATATAAATATAATGGATACTAAAAAAACACCCAAGATCTATAAGGTTAAGGATTTAGATGGAGATGAAAGGTTCAAAGATGTTCATCCACATCTCCCCCAGTGTCCCAGCTGTTTAATTTTAGTTGGAGCAATTAAGTCTGCCAAGTCCAACCTCATCTGCAATATCTTAATGAACCCTGAGATGTATAAAGACAGATTCGATATTGTCCGCGTTATGAGCACAACGCTCCATATGGATGACAAGGGCAAACTCATGAATAAATTCTTCGAGTGTGATGATCACTACGAAGACAAATTTATTGATGATATAGTAAAATCTCAAGGGCAATATTCAAAAATAGATCGTCCCACATATTGTTTAGTATTGGATGATTGTTTAACTTCTGATTTTTGTAAAAGAAATAATACTCTATCATTTTTTATGACAAAGATGAGACATTATATTGATATGTGTATTTTATCTACCCAGTCAATAAATCATATACCGCCACTCATAAGGGCACAAGCACGAGACATTATTATCGCAAGGCAAAATAATCACAAAGAAAAAATTAAACTAATGGAGCAATATAGCGGATTACTTGGAGATGATGGAGATAGAAAATTTATTGAGTTATATAATTATTGCCACCGAGAACCTTATCATTTCATGTATATCAAAGCGTGTGAAAACCCAGCGGAGGTCTATTTTGATTTTACTGAAAAGATACATCCTAAATGAAATGAGCAATGCTAAATAAATAATTAATTATTTTTAATATGAATAAAAAATATAATCAATAATATAAAATGGATTTATACGGAGTGAATGGCAATGCCGTCGCAATGGGCAATGCTCGTGTCCAAGCAGTGAGAGATTTAAATGAACAGATCAAATCTCACAATGATAATGTTGCCAATCAAATCAGTGGGTTGATGGATCAAGAAAAAACAACTCAAAAGATTAATGATGCTAAAAATCTTGGTCAATCTCTTTGGGTTGGTTCAAGCATGCCTCAAAGAATTCAATCATATAATGATTGGGTCGCTAGTGGCAAAAAGACTACAAACCCCATAACAGAACAAATCAAAAATATTAAATCTCAAGTTTCTTCAATTGCTGACGATGCCCAACAGACTGTAAAAAGTTCATTGGCAAGTGCCACAGAACAACTCCAAGATACGGCAACTAATTCTTTACAAGCGGTTCAGAAAAGTGGAGCAAATGTTTTATCAAGTGCCCCCGAAGGTCTTGCCGAAGGCACAAATGCGGGTAAAACAATAACGGGTGAAATAAGTAGTGTTGCGGGTGAAAGTGGTGTTGGAGCAGAAGCATCATCACTATTGAAGCAAGGTATGGGTCTTGCTGAAAAGGGTGGGGATTTAAGTTTAGGAGGATTAGCAAAATCTGGATTGGGCAAACTTGGTGGGGCGGCGGGTGTATTTGGTGAAACTGCCATGGCTGGTGTGGATATCTATGATGATATTAAAGCTGGTGGCATTGCGGGTAATAATAATTGGGAGAAGGCTGGCAATATATTACAGATTGGCGGTGCTGTCAGTGATCTTGTTGGGACAGTCTTTCCTCCCGCAAAATTATTGGGTGGCGTTCTTGATTTGGCAAGTGCTGGTATTAATACAATTGGAGAAAGTGCAGACACAACAGACAGTGACGCACTAAAGCAAAAGCAACAGCAAGAAACCGAACAAACTGTCAGTGCTCCACAACAATCAATTATCACAACTGGTCGCACTCAGTAAGCGAAGCAATCGGTGACCATAAATATCCAAATATTATATATATAAATTTTGGGATATCTATGGTCAGACTGCTTTGCTTGAGACTGCTTTTAACTTTTTTAATTTTTTTTTATTTAATATTTTTATATTAAACATATTATAAAATATGGCATATTGGAGAGTTGATGATAGCGTTCGTGTTGGTGAAAGTAAAATCTCCATCCCGAGTGAGAATGGTCTAGAATATTCTCCTAATCAAAAGATCCAGTTATATGTAGATCCATCTACGAAGTTCATGGATGGGCGTGAGACTTACCTTGATTTTAATTTTCAGATTAAACTCCCAGCGGGTAAGAAACCAACTCGTCTTCAATTAGATAAGGTAGGTGGCAATCTTTTATTTCATAATATTCGCATATATGATGGCTCTCGTGGTCAGCTGTTAGAAGAAATTAACGCATATGATACTATGTGTGCCGTCAAGTATGATTATGATAAGGATGCCAATAGTGAAAACATGAGAGCACTTCTTGAGGGTGGAGCAATATGGACGCCAGACAATCGTGGAGAACGTGGCACCACAAGGACACCAATGGGCAACACCACTCATAATCCATATTTTAAGAAAACCTCGGGAGATCAAACAACTGTTTTCACCGATGCTGATTTCTTAAAGACTAAACTGACAATCCCACTACATACTGGGATTTTTGCCAATTCCACCACTATCTTCCCAGTTATGATGACCAATGGTCTATATATTGAACTTGATGTAAATCCTGCCGAGAAGGTTTTAAAACAACTTGAAAGTGTCCAGAGAAATCGTCGCACTGAATATGCTCCATATTTTCATTCTCGCAATGGTTCCAATGCCAGCAGTGATATCCTTGGAGGTATTCCCAATGGTTCAACGCTTACTTCCTTTTTTGTAAGGCGAGATAATAATCTTGGCGGTCCCGATAGTGTTTCTCGTTTCCCATTTGTAGTTGGTGAAACTTTTGGATTCTGTCGCAGTGATAATAATGGGAGCACTGAGGCTTTCAATGGTGAGTTAGAAATAAGTGAGATTAATTTATCCACTAGTGCGGATGGTGGTGCTGGATTAATTGAAGTTGTTCTTAAAGATCCAAGGGCTAAAACTACTTCTTCTATGACAACAACTGATTTTGATACGGGTGTTGCTTATGTCATGTATTCTACGGCAGTTGAAAAAGAATCCAGTTATGATGCCACATTTACAATTTCAAATGTCAATTTAGTTGTGTCCCAAGTCCAACTTGATCCCTCTTATGAACGCGGTATGGTTCAAAAGGTTCGTGAGGGTAAGGCAATTGAGTTTGATATTATGTCTTGCACTAATTACAAACACTCCATTCTTGCCAGTGATAGACAGACTACTTTTCAGATTTTTGCCCAGAATTCTCGTGCCAAGTCTCTTATGGTAGTCCCACAGGACGGTTCTGTATATAATAGTGCCGAATCAATTTCTGGCAAATCGGGTTATGTAATTAAGGGCAGTGGCAATTCAGATGCTGTTCCTGCAAGCAAAGACGCCCAAGATACATGCTTACAATCAAATCGCTCGGGATACACTGGTATATGTGATTATCTCTCCAGTATCCAATACACCCTAAACGGTAAGAGGGTCCCATCACGAGAAATCTCTACCAAGAAAATCGCTACTCGTAATTCAATTGATCAGTTTCATATCTATGAGCTGGAGAAATGTCTAGATAATTCTGGCATCCAGCCTAAGAGTTTCTCGGCATTTATGGAGAATTTTGTATTTGGTCGTGGGTTTAGTGCTGGTGGGCAGAAGGGTGCTATGGATTTAAGAGGCAAAGACCTTGCTGTTATTCTCAAATATCTTGAAGGCACGGCACCAACCAAACCGAAGCTCTTCAACTCATTTGTATGGCATTTACGTAGGTTGATGGTTCGTGATGGTGCTGTTGATATTATCATGTAATGCGACAGCAACCTCTGGTAAAATTTTAAAAACTTTTTTTATTAATTTTTGTTTTGAATAAATTATATTTTAAATAATATAAAATATGACTTCCCGATTTGTAGAGATCCGGCCGGACAACGTCCCAGCAGATGGTAAAGTATCTTTCAAGAATGGGTTTCCCATTCTATCTTTCACAATTAGTGCCCAGAATGGTATTCTTGATACCAAATCCATAAGAATTATTGGAGATTTCAATGCTTACAAAGATAATCTTGCCACCCCAACCCCTGTTCGTGAGGGGGATGGTCTCACGATGAATAATCGTCTTGGTATTTACAATTTATTTGATTCCATTACAATAAGATCTCATCGGTCAAAAATGATCTGCGAAGACATAAGACATTACAATAAATATCTTAATACCTACCTAGGACTTACCAGCTCACTCCAAGATCAGATTGGGCATTTAAGTTCGACATGTTTAATTTACCCCAATCCTCTCGCATTTCGCAAGAATGTTATTGAAAGTCCAGCGGGTTCAAAGCAGACAAATCACTTTTCTGTTCATCTCCCGTGTGGGTTTCTTCAATCGGGTAATATGATAAATTTAAATCAAGATGCCTTTGGTGGTGTCCAGATTGAAATTTCATTAAGTCCAGATTCCAATGTATTTTATTCAACAACTGGTATTACCACTGGATTAACTGAATGCCACTATGAACTAACCAATCTTAAACTATGTTGTGAAGTCCAAGACATTCCTGATGGTGCTTTATCGGGTGATCAGTCTCAGGGTGTAATGAATTTTAACACAATCACTTCTCTATATACTTCCATTAATTCTACCAATGCCCAAATTCAGTATTCGCTCTCTCTTCGCAATGTATTAAGTGCCTTTATGACCTTCATGCCCGTAGCAAATAACAATACATTATCGGCAGATGGTATGACTACAACATTCATGTCGGGTTCTTCAACAACAAGTGATATTGCCAATTTCCGTAGAATTCAGTTTTTAAAGGGTGGTTCTAAATATCCCGCGGATTTTGATTTTGTAAATAATTATGTTGGAGATGGTAGAACAATTCTACCAGATCCCCAACTTGTAAGGGGATTTGTCCAAGCTGTATTACCAGAGAATGCTCAAGATAAATCTGCTATTTCCCCGCTGAATACTGCTAGGGACTATGTTTTAACGACTAGCACTGCACAAAATTCATACACGAGTATTCCAGATGGTGGAGCACTCACTGGTCTTGGTGTTAAATATGGTATAGGTGGTGCGGGAGAGGACTTTTCCTCGGAGCAGTTTGGAGTATCCATTGAAAGCGATTTAAAACAAGACCATCCTCAAGGCGTGTATATCTTTATTAAGGCACGAGCACAGCTGGTATATAATCAAAATGGCATCCAGCTTATCCAGTAAGTCTCAAGCGGAGCAGTCTGACCATAAATATCCATTGTTTTAAATTTCATTTATAGATATTGACCATAGATATCCAAATATTTATATATATAATTTTGGGATATCTATGGTCACTTTGTTTTCTATCATATTTTTTTTGATTTTATTTTTAAAAAATATTTTATATTATTATAATTATAAAATATGGATACTATGTCATCTACCCAGCCGACAAGTGAAGAAGGATTTGCTCCTCCAGATTTCCTTCGTCTTCAGCAGATCCCAGTGAATTATATCCAGCAGGTGGAGACCGACCTACTTGAACCAGTGGTATTCAATCAGGGTTCAGCAACGCAAGATGGCTTCGCTCGTTGGACTTTACAGAACAAGGGATTTTTACACTCTCATTCCAAGATATTTATTGCGATTGAACCTCAAGATGCAGGTGATCAAAATGATTGTTTTTTTGCTCCGCATATTGGAGTTGCCCAGTTAATCAAAAAGGCAGTTTTAAAAATTGGCAATAAGACACTCAATGAACTGGATTCTTGGGCGGGTCTTCATGCTGTGAAATCTTCTTTAATCTCCAATGAGAACAATCTTGAAAGAGAACTTTATACCACTGGCAGATGTATGAATTATCAGTGGGCATATGAAAGTCGGGATGCCAAGGAGGCGGATGCGATAAAACTGGATGTCGGTGTTGAACCCGATATTGGTTTTGCGAATCCAAATACTTTTCTCCCCAATTGGGCAGTTAGTGATGGAGAAAAAACCAATGAATGCCCATCTTTTGGTATTGACCTCTCGGACCTTTTCCCGTTTCTAAAGGTTCATCAACTCCCGCTATACATGATGTCTGAGCCAATTAATATTGAATTAACCTTTCACCCGACGCACCAGTATCGCTGTCAAGTTGCTTCAAGTGATAGTCCAAATCTCGGTGTCAATATTGTAAGGGATCAGTTAAAGTTTTGTGCCGACTATATTTTTTATGGTGCCACAGATGAAATGGAGCGGTATGCCAACGCCAACAAAGATTTAAATTTCTCATTTGTAGATTACCGACTAGTTGAACATTCACTCACCCAAGCTGGTCTCAAAAATGGTATTATTCAAAATCTTGGTATGGCAAACAGACTTGTCCCACGCATTATTACTGTTGTTGCTCCAAGCACAGCCGAGAATGATGAAGAGACGATCCTCGGACAATACACGAGTGTGTCTCCGGGTGTCAATGCTTCGGGCAATCTTACTGGACCATTAAAATATAATGTAAGATATAATGATCGTTATGAATACACGAGTGATATTGACAATACCTCTCGTCTGTTCTCACTATTAACTGATAGTGAAGGTGTTCCAATGCTTTCCCGCAAGATGTATTCGGGACTTGGTGTCGCAGGTGGATTCAAGACGACTGATCATTTTGAAGGTCGGTCTCAATCTGCCGATATCAACAATAGTTTCTTTTATCTAGGATCGCGTCTGACAAATGGGCGGGTGGGACAGCGTGGCATTGAACTCCATTTAACTATGGATGGAGCATCGGGCAACCGTCTTGAACCAAATCTATTAAGGTCATATTGTGAATATCTTCGCGTTGCTCGTCTCGTTGATGGGATGGTGGAGATCTATAATGCTTAGTCTGACCATAAATATCCAATTTATTATATATATAAATTTGGGATATCTATGGTCAGACTGCTTCGCTTGACTTTGATCTATTTTTCTTACAAAACTTAAATGTTATAATCTTTTTTTATTATAATTTATTTAAAAAAATAATCTTAATTATAAGTATAAAATAATGAAGATTAATACAGACAATCCCACTGAGGCAATTTCAAATGATCGCCCAAATTTAAAGGCAAATACTATTAAACAATATGTAATTCATTTGACTAAACTGAAGAAAATATTTTCCACTGATAGTTATGATTTTTTATCAAATCCCGATGAAGTTATGGATAAAATAAAGGACAATCATTTTACATCTCAAAGAAATACTTTGAATGCTGTGATCATATTATTATTGGCAATAAATCATGATAAGAAATATGACGAATTGATTGAAGATTATCAAAAGCGTCGTGATAAATTTAATCAGCAATACCTTGATCAAAATGCAGATGGTAAGATTAGCGAAGCTCAGAAGAATAACTTTGTTGAATTGGACGAAATCAAAAAGATGTTAAATACAATGGAGAGCGAAATAAAATCCCAAGGATTAAAGAAGAAGGAGAACCTCAAAGGCAAAGAAAAAGAATTAATGATGGTATATACAATCTTCTCCATGTTGGTTAAGTATCCCGTGAGGTTAGATTTCTCGGGTATGAAATTAATTTCAAAGACAATGTATAACGCACTTAAAGCAGATGATAAAAAGCTGGGTAATTATCTAATCAATGAAAAGGGTAAATTAACGATGGTAATGAACGAATACAAGACCTCCCGCAAGTTCGGAGAGAAGAAGATTCCAATAGATAAAGATGTTCAAAAGATTATTCGTATGTATATGAGAAGCACCGGCAAGACCAATGGGGATGTATTGTTTGTAAGTTCAACTGGTAATGAGATCAGCAGAAATGCTTTATCTCAATTACTAGTAAAGACAACAAAGAGGTATTTAAATAAGTCTATCTCCACCACGATCATGAGAAAAATAGTATTGAGTGATAAGTTTGGAGATTTGGTAAAAGAACAGAAAGAGATGGCGGAGATTACCGGGCATGATGTATCCACAATGAATGCCGTATATATTAAAGAAAAATAGTGAAATCAATATTTAATAAATTATTACTTGATTGAGGGCGTCCTCCCCAAGATGCGACATAATCATTTCTGCTTTTTATTTTATCCCTATTTTTATCATTCCATTTTTTATTTTTTTGTTTTATTAGTTCTTTATTATTGTCTCTCCATATTTGGTCTTTCAATAATAATTTATCATGATTTTTATCCCTATATCTGGCACCATATTCTTTATATTTATCTTTATTATTATGACGATGATTTTTTTTATAATTAGTATAATCACAAATTTTTGCTTGTCTTTGATTGATCACATTGTCTAATGTATTCATAAAATATTGTTCTCTTTCATATCTTATACTTTCATCACATTCTTCAATAATAATAAAATCCCAATCATTATTGTCAATAATTATTTTTGAACTACAATCACTTTGAATTTTATGTCTTGATTTTCTTTTGCTTATATCATTACAAGACCCAACATAAATATTGCCATTTGTATTATCAATGATTTTATAGATGTATGTCATACCCTAATAATATAAGACAACAAACTTTTAAGTGAGTTTATAATAAAGATAAAGAATAATTTTTATTTTAAAATTATTTTCTAAATATAAATAAATGATTAAATATTTTGAATGGATTCTTGAAAAGTGTTCAAAAAAAAGCAGGGAGGATGAGAAGTTAAGAGAACTGGTTGAAGAGTGTATTCAATTACAATATGATATTTTAAATTTCTTAGATGATTGCAAACAGATCTAAATATTGATTGACCATAAATATCCCAAAATTATATATATAATAAATTGGATATCTATGGTCACTCTCATTGGTCAATACGTTTCACCCATTTTAATTGTGCTAGTTCTTGGATATTTTTAATTTCAATATAATTGTCTTTCTTAAAAATTTTATTATCTCTGCCTTGTAATACTTTATAATTTACTTTGGCATGATATTCCTTACTTTTCATTGTTGTGCTTCTTGAAACTAAATCATCAAGAGTTTTGCCTTCAATAAGTTTTAATTTTTGTTCGCATTGAAGAACAAAGCAAATAGCTTTGAAATATTCATATCGTTCTTTGTATCCATCGCCATCTCTGCCTTTTTGAACTTTATAAATCGTTTCGTGATTACCGCCTTTATTTAATCCAGAGGTATCTTTATCATAGAGAACATGATTGAAACTCAAAGTTGTATATCCTTTATTGATATATTCAAATGATATTAAATTGTCTTCTTGGTGTTTATATCTAAATCTGATATCATTATTAGTTGGGATTAACATTGACGAATAACATTTTGTATTATGACACATACAATTTGTTCTTTTATTCTCAATAATAAATGGATTAAAATTGTGAGATGCGATTCCAATATTATCATATCTTTCAACATAGTCTTCAATAGTTGTGAAAATACTATTGCCAAGAATTTCTCGTTTAACACCCTGATAAAACCTCTTATATCTTGAGATATTATCGTCAAGCATCCAAACTCTATCAAAATGATTTTTAAATGCCCAATCTAAAATAAAATTCCTGACAATTGAACTTCCCATATTATCTTCATGAAAGTTTCTTGGGCATTGGATAATCGTGCCGTATTCTTTATTTACCCATTTATTATAATCATCAAAATCACAGGGTTCAACAAAAATGTAATGTTTAATCTTTGACCGACATAAAGTTAAATGTGATTTGCCATATTGATTTGCTCTTCTAAAAGATAAAATACAAATAGGATATTTAATTTCTTTTTGATTGATGGTTTCCCAATGTCCGTATTCACATTTTTGTTGATCAAGTTCGATTGAGCTTCGGTGATCAAAATTTCTTATAAAATTATTATTTGAAACTGAAGAGATGATTTGAAATATATTTTGTTTGTCCTCTTTGGGACATACGACGAAAATATTAAATAATGTATATTGTTTGCATTCCCGATTGTTAAACTCCATAATATCAAAATCATTTTCAAATACTTTGTCATCATCAACGCCGAATTCCTTTTTCTTAATTGTAATATCTTTGAAATGTTCTTTTAGTTTATCTAAATATTGAACATCAAACTTTATTGAGAATGTGTGATATAATTTATTATCTTTTTTGTAAGATTTAATTTCCTCCGCGTTCATGTTAATATATTGAGTGTTAGAATTATTTCGGGTTGCCATTTATTTAATATCTATATTAATTATATATCTTAATTAATGTTTAAATAGGTTATAATCTAAAATTTAACCAATATTAACACCCCAAATATGGCAATAATTTAATATTTACATAAAAATGACTTAAAAACAATGTATAATTTTAAAATTATCAATGACTTTAAGTGATAATTCGTGTATTATTTAGATTATTTACTTAAAAATACTTCAATTATCATAATAAAGTCAGATTATGACAATATATTGCGGATCTAATGGCACATTGTGTTTATATTTTAAGGGGGTATTAATCTCATCATTTCCTTTGACGGAGAAAAAAACATTCCAAGCTTATTTAAATCAGGGCGAAGAATTAATTTATAAATCAAAAGGTATCCCAATCAAAATACAAATCAAAACATATCTTCATTTCTGTAATATCATTTATAGAAGAAAAAATAATAATCAATCAATATACAAAAGCGACCATATTAATTTCCTGAATTGCTTGACCGCTTTATTAAGATTGAAAATAATTGAAAATGATGAACTCAATGGATTCATGTGTTTCCCAAAAAGAAAAGTGAAGTGACCATAGATATCCCAAATTTATATATATAATAAATTGGATATTTATGGTCACGGCAGACACTTAAAAAATAAATTAATATATATATTAATGTTAGACTTTAATAATTTACCCGATGACATTAAGGGGTTAATTTTTAAACATAATAGAATTTCAGCAGAGACTGAAAAAAATAAAAATAAATTTAACAATGTTATGAGTGAATTAAAAGAGTTTGATCAACTGACTTGGGATTATTATATAGATGTTGTTATGGACGGCAACCCATATCCATCTGAAGAATTAATAAAATTAGCACCACCTTGGAGCGTAATGTTAAACGAGTGTATTCAAACCTACCGAAAACATTATCCAGAAGAGTATTTTGATTAAAGTAAATTCTTAATTCGTTCGTCTTCTAATATTTCTTTATTCTTCATAATATATGAAATTACATTATCATGCCTCTTCTTTTTCATCTGCTCTTTCTCGGCGGGTGTTTTCTTCTGGGGGGCTGGTGCCAATTCATCTGTGCCAACAATACCCTTACGATTAGATTTACCAACTACGATCTTTTTACCTCTAGTGGGTTTAGGGGATATCTCTTTCTTTTCATGATCAACCTTATATCCAGCATCTTCAATTAATTTCACCATATCGTCAGCAGTAGCACCCTTGGGGATTTTAATTTTAGATAACTCATTGTGGGCACGAATAAGTTTTCGTAATTCTTGCGAGGTTAGCATTTATATTAATATACATTTTAAATTTTTGCGTTTGAATTAAAAAAATAAAATATATTATAAAGTAAAATGTTAATTCATAAGTCCCACTCAAAAACTGATATTATCGATTTAATTAACAATCTAGGGTTAAAAGTTGTTTTCTCACACCAAGATAATAAAAAAGATCTCCAAAGTAAATTATTAAATCTATTAAGTCAAAATATTATTATCAAAGACAACTTTTATAAAATTGAAAATAAAGATGGATTAATTCATTTTTTAACAAATGTGAATCCAAAAAAAACTTTGACCATTAAAGAAAAAAATAATGTCATGATGGTGTGCAAACATATCATTCAATATTGTAAAAACAATTATGATTTAGAATATACCAAATACAATGAAATAAAAGAACTTCAAGATGATATGGATTTCATAAAGCAATTCGGGGATATACCATCTGTAAGAAGATGTTGCCGATTAATGAATAATGATCCTAAATTTATTGGATATAAATTCATCCCATTCATATCTCCACAAGCTCAGAAAGAATTAGATGAAAAAAGAGTTGTTAAAACAAAACACCTTACTATTATTAAAATAAGAAGATCTACTCCAGAGGACCCAATCATTCTCTATTTTGATTGACCATAAATATCCAAATATTATATATATAAATTTTGGGATATTTATGGTCACCTCAAACTAATTTATCAAGGTCTGGTTCTGGTTCAGTAGATTTCTTGGGGATTAATCTCGGCGTCTCGGGTTCTTGTGGTTTAGATTTTGTTTTTTTTAATTTTTGTTTTTCATCTTCTCCATCAGTATCATTTTCTACAATTGTATCTGGTGGCGGTTTCCTTTCACACATACATAACGAACATTGATCATTACATCCAACTCTAAACTTACAATAACATCTAGACTTAAAGATCACAACAAGCAGACCTGAAACGCCCCCAAGGATTAATCCAGTGGCACCAGCTAACTCGTTTATATTAAACGATTGTAAAAGTCCCGAATCGCTCATATTTATTTTTATCAATATTTTTTTATTGAAATTAAAATATATAATCAATTATATGAGCAACCCAAAACCAGTTGAAACCATCAAACAACTCGTTGAGAGTATTCATGATGATGTTCAAGAAATCAAAAAGGATTTAGTTCATATCAAGGAGTATATCCGAAAAATTGAAATAAGAAAGCAAATTGAAGAGGATGAAATTCACAAACAAGAAAGTGAATATGTAATTGAAAAGAGAGGCTGGTGGTGGTGACCATAGATATCCAATTTATTATATATAGATATTTGGGATATCTATGGTCACTTTGATCTATTTTTCTTACTTTTAAATTTTATGCGTTTAAAATTAATTTTTTATATGTTATATTAATATAAAGATGAACTTTGAACCTATCTCCGTATTAATACCAACTTTTAATCGTGGCAAGTTTCTGCCTTTATTCTTAATGAATATTAAGGCACAGTATTATCCACATGATAAAATCACTTTAATTATTGACGATGATGGCACTGATAAATTTATTAAAGATGAAGATCTTGAAGATGTTAAAAATCATCTTTATCCAATTAAATTAAATTATATTACCCATAAACCAAAAAGAACAATTGGGCAAAAACGAAATGACCTCGTTAAAGAATGTAAAACAAAAATTATGGCATTCATGGACGACGATGATATCTACTTCCCAACATATTTAACATATAGTTATGAAACCTTAAAAAATAATAAATTAGGTTGTGTTGGTAGTGATAAAATGTTATTCTGTATGACCGATAAAAACTGTGATATCCATATGATTGATTGCGGAGATAACCAAAAATTAATCCACGAACCCACCATCATGATGACCAAAAGATGGTTTGGTGCCTCTTGTAAGTTTGCCAATAATAGTGCGGGTGAAGGTAAAAATCTTTTTGAAGGTATTGGTAAAGTTGGTATTACTGAAATCCAAAAAATTATGTGTTGTGTCCAGCACGGAGAAAATACAATCCAAAAATTACAATTTGCCAAAGAGGATAATAAAATTAATATTGAAATCACAGAGGATATGAAAAATATTTTAAATAAAATACTTAAACAATAAAATGATATATATATATAGTATAGACAACAATGCTTGCCATGAGTGAAACTGAAATTCAAACAATTCTTACCAGATATAAACAACAGAAAGAGCGAAATAAAGAACGGTATGAAAAAGTCAAAAATACAGAAGAATTTAAAATTCAAAATCGCCAAAGGGCAAAAGAACATTATGAATCCAATAAAGAAAAGCGGAGAGAAAAATATTCAAATAATAAGGATTTAGCAATTGCCCGTAATTCTTATTATTATTATAAAAAAACAAATAATATTGATAAATTCCAAGAAAAATATCCTGAAAGATATGATCTTTGCGTTATGTATAATTATTTGAGTGAT
>Ga0099851_1000732_pt1 | contig 13793 bp, 25 predicted proteins | sample CB_VirMetaG_6_FD_78176 | JGI IMG/M metagenome (GOLD analysis project Ga0099851, IMG submission 78176) | Freshwater to marine saline gradient viral communities from Chesapeake Bay - CB_1508_2 Viral MetaG | ecosystem: Environmental > Aquatic > Marine > Coastal | place: USA: Chesapeake Bay... | reverse complement strand
TCACTATTATTAATATACCCCACTCCATAATTAAGATTCTTCTACTTCGCCAAAAATACTTTTGAAATCAATTTTCTCTGGCATTTTTACAGTTTCTAACTTTTTCTTTTTAGTGGGTCTACCACCTACGTTTCGAGGTGTAGTATCACCACTCTTTAGCTTCTTCCATCTCTCCCATTCGTATCGAGTCGCCATAATGTCCGCCTGATGCATTAAGTATGGGAATGATGATTTAAGAGCTTTGTTAGGGTCGTATGAAATATAATATTCTTTATTAGCTTCATCGTACAACCCATCGGTAAGTTGAATAGCAATCCATTCATTTTCTTCAACTTTTACACCAAATTGATTTAATAACCAAAAAGTTCTAGCTGTAAGGTTCATAAAGTTTAAATCAGGATTTGCTTTGTATATTTTACCTTGATTTTCAATATGCCATTGTGAATCATTTGGAAGATACCAACTCTCATCCATCGTACCAACCTTACCTAAGTCGTGGTGTAGTGCTGAGAAGATTACATTCTCTTTTGTAAACTCGCCTAACCCAATACCCAACTCATTATATAAATCATATAATTTAATTGCGTTTCTCGTAACTCTGAGAATATGGTCTATATATCCACCAGCAAATGCGTTGTGGAAGTGTTCCATAGAAGATGCAGGTGTGAGTACAATTCTATCCTCAAGATGGTCATACATCTTATTAAGAGAATCTAACCTATCACCTGTGAAAGTTTGGTTTATCAATTTACGAAATTTATCGTAATTATCTTTTATTTGCGTTTCATTTAAAATGTGTATCATAACTTAATTTTTAATTTATACTCTTGATGTTAAAACAGAAAGCAATTCACTTTCTCTGTAAATGTGATATGTATCTTTTCCGTTTCTATGTTTGAACCCAGTTCCATCTAATAAAACGGTATCACCTTCTCTAACACTCATTGGTATTTTATCACCCGTTTGGGTAAATAACCCATTACCAACTGCAATAACTTTACCAATCATTGTGTTTTCAGAACCAGCTGGTTTGTATAATCCAGCTGCCGTTTTTTCATCATGTCGTTTAATAATTTCAACGACAACTCTATCACCCAAAGGTTTGTAATTCCATTCCATAACTTATATGATTTTATCAATTATACCCAATTCCAATGCATCTTTTGCTGTTAAAAAATAATCAATTTGTTGATTTTGCTCCCACCATTTTTTATCTTTATTCGTACATTCTTCCATAATAGTATTACAATCATCTTCCAATTGTTCAGCAAACTTTGCATTGGATTTTATATCCGATAGTTTACCAATAGCGAAAGATGAAAGCTGGTGTACCATAATTTTAGAATGCTTAGATGCAGCTCTAACTCCAGTCCCAGCAGCCAATAATAATGCAGCTGCACTCATAGCAGAACCTCTACAAATTATATTAGTTTTTATACCATCAGTATCATTGATATTACGAATATAATCTATTAAAGATAATGTTTCAACTACATCACCGCCAGGTGAATTCAATAAAATAGTAATAGCCTTTAATTGTGGATTAACCTTTCTAAGTAATCTTACTTTTAGTATAACTTCAAATGTAAGACCTGATATAATTTCATCTTGAACTACAATTATACCATCGTTTAAATCAATACCATAATCATATTCTCTAAATTCTTGAAACCACTTATCTTTTGTGTTTTCAGAAGATATTAATGGTATTGTATTTGAAGTTGTATTTGTAATACCTTCATTGTATAAATCACTCATAACTTTATTTTTTATTATTATGTAAATATACGAATAAAATATGAATTATCAAAAATTATTTTCTATTTTCAGACATAACTACTGAATCGCTATATCTTCTTCCTATATTTGTGTTTGTTTCTTTGATTTTTTCATTGTTTTTTGCTTTTTTTGAAACATCTCTGTCATGTTTATCACTTTGATTGTTAAAATTACTGTTGATATCGACAGTAGTGAGATTATCAATGCCATCACTGATATTAGTAGTGTTATCATACTTTCCATAATTTATTAATTTATTTACTGCTATAACCATTGATATAGCTAAAGGATCGAATACAAAAACAATAAGTAATGTAAACCAATTAACAATTAAGTTCATAGGTTTGTTCAACAATTTAGCCATATATTTTAATGGGCCTACATCTGATGCTAAATCATTATTAGTCTGTAGTTCCAATATCTTAAAATCCATTTTATTAATCGAATCTGTAATTATTTCAATATTCGTTCTTACACCATTTTCTTGCTGCTTAATATAATTCAATTGCTCACTTAATACCTTTCGTGTAGCTGATGATGTAGTTGTAATAATTTCACCACTTACCTTATCCCTATATTGAATAGTATTATTTGATAATCCTTTTGTTAATTCTACTATAGATACATTTAAGTCTTCTTTTTCCAATCTATATGATTCCAACACATTATTAAATCTATCACGCTTTAATTCGATAAATTTAATCTTATTATCAATCAATTCTAATCTATCCGATGTTTGTTGAAAGGCAGCTGTTAAAAACCCATATATACCAGCTGATGTAATTAACATCAGTATTAGTAAAGCTGTAGTTAGATACCACTTTACCAATCCAGCTGTATTCCAATGATTATGTAGGTATGATGCAATTATTAATTTAGAAAATTCTAATGAAGATGCCATTACCATAACTTCATAACTAGAACCCGCAAATAATGAACTAAGTCCAATTATAGAGTAATATGCAGCTGATGTAGCTAGTGATAGTGTGCTGAATATCATTAATATGATAAACCATGTACTTTTTTTGAAAAAGTTATTAACAATTGTATGTTTTTTTAGTTTCATTAACTTTCTAAATTGTAATTATAGAAGACTCTTTTTTAGATTCTTTAATCATTACATATAATGAAGATATTAAAAATATCATCATCATATTAAAATGATGTAAACAATCATCTACAATAAATATGAAAAAGGAATTAAAAGAGTTAAAGATATTTAAACAAGCCAAACCTGAATTCATGCTTTTTTGCTTCTGTAATCCAAAAGAGCTAATTCTTTACACTTTACCTCTAGCATTATATCAACATCTACCCCATAGGTATTAATACTCTCTGATATGTAATCGGAATGAGCTTGAGGTTTGATACTACTATTATTCTCATGTAATGATTTGGATTCAGAATAATGTACTACTGGTTTGATACCATTGGGCCATGTTGAAGCTGCAAGTTTCAATGCTTCTTCTTCAGTAAGGTTGCCAGTACAAAATTTATGATGATGGTAATCAAACACAATTGGAATGCCAATACGTTGATGTATGTACATTAAATCCAATACAGAATACATACTAGCTTTATCATCATTTTCTACAGTAAGACGGCTTTGGACGGATTCTGGTAGTAACTCAAAGTTTTTACAAAATCTATCCATAGCTTTAATCTTATCACCATAAACCCCATTACAATGAATATTTATTTTATTGTAAGGTGTTCTACTCAGACCCATAAGGTCAAATACATCAGCATGGTCTGAAAGCTCTCTAATGGTGTTCTTTACAACATTTTCATTTGGGGATAGTAAGACATTGAACGGACCAGGATGTGTTGTTATGCGTTGACTATATTTGTCTACAAGCGTACCAGCACCTGATAGTAAATTACTAATACGGTTGTAATCAGGTAATTCTGATAGATTGTATTCAGAACACCAAGGAAAAACTCCAGATGACATTCTGAAAAACTTTATATCATTACGTTGATTCCATTTAATTATTTCAAGTAAATCTCTTACATTTTGAAGTGCAAGTTCAGATGCGTATGAAATACCTTTTTGTAAGAAAGTACGTTTAATCATACTACGATTGGTAGTAATACCACTTTTACCTAAAGTCATATTAATACAAGCATATCCTAAATTTCCCATATGGTGGTGTTTAGATTAGAATCTAAAGATAATAAAAAAGGGGAGCATAAACAAGCCCTCCATATTAAATTTGTGTTAATTTACTTAAATAGTACCTATTCTAAACTCATTATTTTCATAGATTAGGTATTGACGTGCATTTAAGGCATCTACCATAAAGTACCTACCACCTAAATTTTTAGAATAGTGATTAAGGTTAATTTCATTTACTTGAGTATGCCCAACTACTTGTCGGTATGTTTTCTTTATAGGCTGGTTTCTATTACTTCTCAATAGTGAAGTCATTCGTATCCAAATGGGACTTGAAATTTGTGAATTACCGTAAGGGTCAAAACCTGCAAAGTTAAAAGCTTTAGGTTGATATAAAAGTAATTCATTTAAATCATTAACCAAAGTTTCCATCGTAGTTTCTGGTAACCACTTATCTAACCATACGGTACTTACTCCAGCATGAGTAAATAACAAATCATCATAGGTATATGCAATTTGAATTAGATTTTCTCTAATACATTGTCTTAATTCATTTTCAAAATCAAATTGCATTGGAGCTTGATAACCACTATAGGTTTCACCAACTCTCATATAATGATGATCATGATTTCCGTAAAGTAGTATAACTTCCCTCTCAGAATTTCTTTTGAAATTGATAATATCCCTAAAGTTATTTAGCTGTTCAATCGAAGTGATAATAAAGGAATCAAAATAATCCCCCATAAAGATTACTTTATCTGGGTTTTCTTTTTCGATAATTGATTTCCAGATATTTCGTCCGTGAATATCACCAAGTATTACTATCTTATTCACCTCATCTAAGTTTTAATTCGAATCTGTTTTCCATTTTCTCTAAAATTCCATCAGGAACCCCGTGCTCATTGATTCCACCGTGTCGGTTCTCAACTACTAATGAGAATACTGTATATCCGAACCTTTCAGCCATTTCGTAATAGGGTTTCATTTCCCATTCTTGTGTAAATGTATTAGAAACTACAATAGTATCAGTTTGGTCTTTCATATTACCCCAAACCATAGTTTGACACCATTCATGTGCCATTTTAAGATAGTTTACATCAAACTTATACTCACCATCTTTAACGAAAAACATATCAGCTTCAAAGTGTCTTCCACCCAATGTTTTTGCAAGGGTTGATTTACCGCTACCTGGTAAACCTCTTAGTAAAAATAACTGTTTCATATCTTAAAAATTACCTGGAGCAACTTGGAAACAAGTAACACCGTTATCTCTCCACATTTTAACTACCTTATCTCTATCATCAAAGACACAAAGAATATCATGTCCATTTGATAGTTCATCATCCAACCATTCTTTTTTTAGAACATCATCTGGCGTAAATGAACCTTCGGGTCGCATTTTCAGAAAATCAGGATGAATGTTATTATCATACAACCATTTTTGAGTTTCTATCTTTGAAATAGAATCACGCCCACTGAAAATACCAACTCGATATCCCATAACTTTCATAGCTTTAAAGCTTTCAATAACTGGGATATTTGGTTTATCCAAACTGATGTTAGAAGGGTCGAAAAATACCTTCCAATTAATTTTTCCATTTGGTTTTGTAGCCAAAGTACGTCGTTCATTAATCAACGCCAATGTACCATCCAAATCAAATATTACTGTTTTCATCATCTCTCTCATTATTACTTTGTAAAGATAAAAAAAGGGCTTGGAATGACCAAGCCCTTAGTGTTAAATAATTGTTAAATTTTTAATCTACAACTCTTGGATACTTTGTTAAATCAGATTCTTGTACCACCTTTACCGAAACCCAACCAATACCAACGTATTCCTTTACTTCGTTACCTATAATAACTCTAGGTATTACATTAATATTTGTAATGGTCATACTTTTCAATTTTTGAAAGCTTATCGTATCACACATACTTGTATCAACAACTTCTAATACTGATGGGCTGTGTTTGTTTACATCATGTGTTCCCCAATTCACATAAACGTGCTTTGATAGCTTTTTTGAAATACAGCCAATTCCCAGTGTAGATAATTTTTTGTGTCGTACTAAAGTGTTTACTTCCATTTTGTTTTAGTTTTAGGTTACATATCTATCTAATATATCTTTAGTTATCTTCATACGTTCCAAATATGTCTTCCCATTCTTTTGGTGTTATACCATTTATCAAAAATTCACGTTCAGAGACTGATAAGTTTGGCATTACATTTTGTATCAACTCACCACCTTGCCATTTATCAATCTGAGATTGAGTAACATCAAGTTCCATAGTGTGAATATGGCCGGTTAGTACTGATTTTCTGCTAATTCTCATATTTAGTTTTTAGGTTATCTAACTCTCTCTCATTATTACTTTGTAAAGATAAAAAAAGGGCTTGTAATAACCAAGCCCTTAGTGTTAAATAATTGTTAAATTTTAATAGATTAATTTAATGATATTGGATTAGTTTCGCCTATTAACTTATATTTCTGTATAATTTGATCTTCAATTTGATTTTTTATTGGATTTGTAATTATAATACCATCTAGCATAATATTCATAGCAATTTGATTTGCCTTATCATCCGTTAACGCTTTTACTTCAACTGTATCAATTTTTATTGATACATTTTCATCACTATCATCTAATTCAACCTCAATTAGTAAATCATCTTCACTATACTCTATATTACCCATATAATCATCTAAAAATTCACCAATGAATAAATCATAAATGTACAGAAGTTTATCATTATCAGTTAATTTACAAAAGAAGGTATATTCACTTTCATCCCAAAATTCATTACTTTGCATAATTACAGACCTTTACAATTATTATACTCATTATTAATACAATACGCCAACCAACCGACATCTGTATAAAGTGATTTGAAATACTCATTCTCAAGCATATATATCTTTAATTTGTGAAGTCGTTTAGTAGAGTCATTTTCGTTTTTCATTATTTCTACTATTTCACTCTTATACGGCTCATCAATTGTATTTACTTTCATAATATAAGTATTAAGTATGCATTCCTTACACTTTGTATTTAGTGTATAATGTATTTAAGTATTCGATAACTTCTTTTGGTACAATCTGTGCGTTCTTTTCCAAATGGTTAATTAAAGTATTTAAAAACGAATGAATGTGTTTGGAATTTGATTTGTTTGGAATTGAGTTTTTAAGTTCTTTCAATTTAGAATTCATTTTATCTACATATTCAGAACTAGCGGTTATGTCAGAGTTTACATACTTATCTATTATAAGCCTTTCTGAAAATCTTAGATCGCTTGAATTTGTTGTGGTGATATGCACGGTATCTATATATTCATTTAATGATAAATTCTTACTTTTATGATCGAACTTTTTATATGCTGCTATTTTACGAGCTTCCTCAAAATCCAAATCATCTGAGGAAAGCTCATTAAATAGTTCACTTACTTTCATTAGAAAATACCTAAGCGGATTTTTTGTTTATGCGTGGTTTGTGCGTTCTCTAATGTTTGTATAATTTTTGTACACTCAGACCAAGTTAAATCAATAGAATGATTACCAACCTCTAATGTGCCAATTGGCATTGATTTATCAATATGATTTGATTCGTTTATGGAATCACTCATTAAAAAATCAATTGAGTTATAGTTTTTTCCTAGTTTCTTTAACCGTTCTCTATCTCTATCTGTAGTTGCACCACCGAGATTAATTCTAGCTCTTGGCTTTGAAGGATACTTTTTCATAACATTATATTTTAAGTTTAGTTATTTACAATAAATATAAAAAAGTATCAAATAAACTGTAATTTAATTACGTTTATTTCTGCTAGAAATTCTTTCAAATTTCTTTTCATCAAATTGCAAGTTCATACGATTTGGGTGAGTTCTCTGAATATTCTGATTTATCTTAATCGTATCACTAACTACACTCCAAATATTATAAACACTTTTTTGTGGTGGTATCATATATTCATCTAACAGAGAACCTACTCCTGATAGATAATACATACCATTACTATTAACAGAAGTCTTGGCATTGGGGTATAGCTTTAATACTTTATTTTTGATACGTTTAAATTTAGCCTTATCCATTATCCGTTGATGTATTAAATGATTCTGTTAAATTTCTACTAATGTACACATCGGATGATGTACTATTTACCATAACATTTGAGTATATTTTACCATCCTCACTTAGTATTGTATACCTATATCCACGTTTATTTGGTATTTTTTCAGTAACTTTACCTACTTTAAATTTACCAAACGCACTAAATACTACTACCGAACCTTCGTTATAACTCATATTATTACTTTTAATTTAAAACTTGAATAATTTTAGTTTCATTAACGTGAGTTACTTCAAATTCTAAACCTATATTTTCTAAAGCTTTGTAAACTTTAGCTTCGGCATCGGTTACTGATACTGCATAAACACAATACAGCTCTGTTGTTTTCTTCGGTTTACCTTTATCATCAACTGTTATTACTTTTACTTTTGCGATGTAATACTTCATTAGTTTTATTTTTAATTGTTAGTTTATACTGTAATATACGAAAAAAAAAGTTAATACACAACTTTTTTTATACAAAAATGCTCCCCGCATATAGTGGGGAGCATGTTATTAAGGATGAGTGATTAAAATGGGTTAGCCAAATTATCTGGATTACCGAAGAGTTTTTGGTTATCCAATGGATCTTCAAATTTTTGAACATACTGGCGGATGAAAGTACGTTCAGATTGAGCACCACCAGCATCATCAAACATTGGATAAATAGTAATCTCAGCAGCTTCACTCAAACTAAATCCATCATCCAATAGAGAACCAATCTCAACAGCCGTACGAGTTGAAAGTGAATTAGTTAGCTGAGCTGATTCTTTTTTAACCTCAGTTCGAGTCATAGAAGTAATCTCAGCGATTGATAACAATACATCCGATGGAACATTAGGATACAACATTGAAAGTAGTTGATGTTCTTCATCCGTATTCAAAGTATCCATTTCAATAATAGTAAATCGGTCTACAATTGCTCTATCAAGTTGACGAGTAGCTGTGTATTCATTACCAATGTTAGCGGAAGCGATGAATGAAACACCATCAGCCACATTAATAACAGGAGAATCAGCTGCTTCATCCAAACGGAGATACCGTTGCCCTTGGTCAAGAACACTCATTAGAATGTTATGAGCTTCGGGGTGTGCTCTACTAATCTCATCCAATACAACAACCGTATTTGGTGTTTGGATAGCTTTTACGAAAGGCGATGGGTTAAATACCGTACCTTTTTTAACATCAAATTGGGTATTACCAATTAGTGTGGTTCGAGGGTCTTGAGTAGAACCAAGATTGAAGATTGCCATATTGTAACCTTTGATTGAACTAGCGGCTGCTTTAGCGGCCATAGTCTTACCACACCCAGCCGGTCCGGTCATCATAATATTTTTACCTCTAAGAATATTACGGATGAGATATTTCCACTTCAATTCACTCATGAACAGCGATTTGGGTTTCAGCCCAATCGCATCTGAGTGAACAAATGATAAAAAATCCATACTAACAGGTGGTTCAACCGGCTCAGTAGTAACAGTTGATTCACTATTAATCTTAAATTTCTCCAAACCACCATCAGGTTTAATGAAGTTGGTAACAGGTTCACTATCATCGAATTTATTACCAGGCACACGCCCAAATGATAATGAACCATTTGATAATGTACCAACTACACGGGCTTTGAAACAATACTTAGTAGGATTGTTAGCCGCTGCTACCGCTCTACGATACAGTGATGTTCCCTTATCGTTAATTTCAGGAACCATAAATTCAGCTCCACTGGAATCAACCAGTATCAATTCACCGCTATCACGACGAATTACTTTCAAAAATACACTACGCTGTGCTTTAGCCATAATTTGTGTTTTTACTGTTGTTTATTACTCTCTCTCAATTACTCTACTAAAGTAGTAAATGTTTTTTTAACTACCAAACTTCTAATGTTATCTTTGTGTTAAATTTACTCAAACAGTTTGTTTAAGGTCTTAGATAGTTGTACAACTGATTTTACATCAATTGTTTGAGAATCTTTACCATACATATATTTAAATTGTTCAGACCCATATGTAGAGAAGTTACTGATGAAGTAAGATAAAACCTTAATACCAGCTTTTCTCATTTTATTAACTTGGGTAGCCGTATGTTCTAATGCATAGGAGCCTATATAGTTAATAGTACTATTTGAGAACATTGGCTGTCCATCTGAAAAATTAATGAAGTATGAATCTACATTTGAAGTTTTATTCATTAATTCTTTCATAATAGCTTCAAAACACAAACCTTCTGGTGTAGTACCTGTGGGTCGAATATATTTAAATAAATTTTGAATTTTATTAAATTTATCCGTTCTACTATCGTAGGCAATCAATATTAGAGGTTTAAATGTTTTTTTATTATACCCCTGAGTAGCTCGGTATGATATTACCACATCCATATTAGATGTCATTGATGCTGCTTTAGCTATTGAAATAGCCGCTGTTTGTGCATTAATCCATTTATCACCATTCATTGATGAACTAGCATCAATAGATATGTGAACTATTGTTGGTGTATATTTATCAATAACTGTATGCTCAAATATATCCATATTACCCATACCCAATTCATGCAAAAGTCTATTGGATATTTTACCATTCTTCATTCTTGGTGTGGTCAAAGAACGTTCTTCAGAACGAAGTTTCAAACGTTTACCTAATACAGTTCCAATTCTAATACCCTCATCTATAGCTGGTTGAAGTTTTGCTTGAGCGTATTCAGTGCTAGTATTAATCATAGTTACTAATCCGCTATCAATCAGATTTTTACTAAAGTTTCTTATAACTAACATTGGGGTTTTATTAGAAAGTACTCCATTTCCTTTATAATCAAAACCAACCATTACTTCACTAATACCAGCTTCAGATGCGGCACTTACTCTACTATTATCATCTTTAGAAAGTTTCTTCTTACTGGTTTTGTTATTTTGAAAATCTTTTTGTTTATCAATTTGCTTTTTAAGTTTATTTATCTGATCCTGTGAAAGATCTTTAACATTAGTACCTTTCGCATCACCCTTAGATTCATCGGTATCAGTAGAATCTTGCTTTGATTCACCACCACTACCATTTGAACTATTAGAATCATCAGAGTCATCGGAGTCATCACCACTACCATTTGAACTATTAGAATCATCAGAGTCATCGGAGTCATCACCACTACCATTTGAACTATTAGATTCATCAGAGTTGTGATTTTCATCAGAATCATTATTTTCAGTAGAGTCATTAGATTCATCTGAACTAGTATCATCACTTTTTTTAGGCTGATTATCTTTAAGTTGACTTGGTAATGAATCTTCAATAATTTTAAAAATCTCACAAGATAATTTGAATGCATCCATAGTAGTTTGTAACCTACTAATGCTATTCAAATCAATCATATCTGATACTAATTTTAGCATTGGAAGTGCGCTTAAATCAGTATTTGGATTGGTAATATTGATAATACGAAACATATATGAGTCCCAATCATTGGTTCTAGCATATGATGATTTTAAACCTTTATCAATAATAGGTGAATTGAAGTATTTATCGTACATTGCGTGGTAATACCCACGATAACCAGGTGAAGTAGTGTAAATGTAATTATCAATTCTACGGTCTTCAATTACATTTAGCAAATCTTTAATTATACCACTAATTGTATTAATTACATCGAGTTCAGTTGTACCATGCTTAACTGATAATGAATGTATATACTCATTAGTAATCGGTTCTACAAAAACACCTCTACCAATGTACTTGTTTAATATTGAAAAATCCGTTAATTTAATATGAGAACCTTCGTGAAGAGCCAACCCAACTGATGGGTCGAAATCTTTTTCATCCATTTTAGCGGAAATCGTTACCCGATTACCATCAGTAAATGAATCCCCATGAGAATTAAATGTAACTGGTATGTTTTCACCAGTCACAATATTAACGAAATTAGATATTGCTCGTTTGTAGGATGCTAACTCAATGATATGAGAATTATCAGTTGATTTATCGACATTAGTTAATCCACCACCAATCCAGTAGGATGAATATTTATTGTTATCGTTCATAGTGTTGGTTTCTCATTATTACTTTGTAAAGATACTACTTATCTACAGAAATAACAAGCTGATAATGTTAAACATTTGTTAAAGTTATCAACAAGTTATTAACAATTTACTGTTTTTTAATGATAATTAGATGTTTAACATCATTTTTGATAGATAAACCAGCTACAAATGCTCTAGCATCAGCAAATGCTTTATTATCTGAATCACTACCACGGTGATTAAATTCAAATTTACCCAAGCAATAACTGTAAGTTTTTGTGATTAACATACCCGATGTACCAAACTTAACGCTTAGGTTTTTTTTGGTGTACATATTGGTTGGAACTGAGCTCTTTAAGGAACTCTTACTTTTGGAAATGAGCTTTACTGTGTAGTACATCATCATCATTATTACACTACTAAAGTAATAAAAAAAGGGGACTTTACCAAGCCCCCTTTGTTAAATTTATGTTAATTTTTGTATTATGTTTTAGAATTTGTTATTTTATGTAGTAACTCAATGAAATCTTTTAGTTGGGTTTCTGTAACCTTTCCAATCTCCATATAATCACCATCAAATAACGCTAATGTATTATCTTGCTTTAAAACTACTACAAGATGACCTATTTGTACAAAATAATTATCTAAATCTAAATCTAAAGTAAAATTTAAGGTTTTTAAAAGTTCTTTTTTAATCATATGTTGAGTAACCTTTTTCTTGGTACATAATTTATTTGTTTTTATTTATTTTGGTATTTTTCCCATACCTGATCATCTGACATTTTTTCACGTTTTTTATTTAGTGATATCCAATGTTCAGTAGTTTTCCCTTTTAATTGTTCTCTATACAATATAATTTTATTATCTGCTAAAAATTCTAAAAACTCAACTGCTGTATTTTTGTTTTTCGAGTTAGAAGATTTTCTTTTCCATTTTTCATATAGAGTTGGAGTAAGATAAAAATCGTCATTTATGTTTATGGTAGCATTTGGATTAAACCACATCCAAATTCCACTTAATGATTTATCTTTTCGAACATTCATCGGTGATTTATAGAAATCATCGAATACCCATCGTACAAAATCTAGGGAATGTTTTTTTAGTGTATCCATTGTTTTATTTTCTACGTTATAAATATACGAAATGTATTTGGATTATCCAAATTTAATAGAGGTGCTTTAATATGTGGGTGTGATTACTCTTTGTATAAAAAATAATATGTACCGTTATTAACCTGCTTCATTCCCATCTTAGAAGCTATTAATGGAGCCATCTTCTTATATAAATTTTTTCTAGAAGCTTCTTTGGCTGAAAAGAAAACAAGCTCAGCCTTTTCACGTTTCATTTTATCAATTATTGCATTAATAACAATACCAAAGATTTTTGCGGAATCAGCTCCTCCTAATCCAGTAATACCTTTGCCTTTTTTAACGTCTCCAAATTCAACATGATATCCTTGACCGTCTTCCCACATTTCTTTAGATGCGTCAGGTAAAAGTTTACCTGCAGTAATAGTAGCACTATCGGGTAATACTAACCATTCTAAGGAAGTAATGTCTATTGCGTATTTCTGATTGTTAGGACCAGTAAAGGTGGCAGTGAAATCTGAAGCTCCACCGTCACGCCATGTGATTTTTTCTTTTGTATCAAATAATTCTTTTATAATCTCTTCCCTAAAGATTTGTTTTAGTTCTGATTCTTTCAATAATTCTATTAACTTTTTCATATTTACAAGTTTTATTATAAATATGTTAAATTTATGAAAAGGTGGTTTAATTGTTGGGTGTAATT
>Ga0099851_1000725_pt1 | contig 13829 bp, 16 predicted proteins | sample CB_VirMetaG_6_FD_78176 | JGI IMG/M metagenome (GOLD analysis project Ga0099851, IMG submission 78176) | Freshwater to marine saline gradient viral communities from Chesapeake Bay - CB_1508_2 Viral MetaG | ecosystem: Environmental > Aquatic > Marine > Coastal | place: USA: Chesapeake Bay... | reverse complement strand
TGGGGAAATGTTTATTTTAGAGAGTTCAAGTGCTGACTCCACAGAAATGCCAAGTTCAACTGCCATGCGACCAGCTTCTTCAGCAGCCTTCTTGGTCTTCTCCCCGATCTGACCCTCACCCACTATCCTTGTCTGATAGTATTGGGCATACACACGAGCCACACGTTCGGATTGCTCAAGTTCAGCTTTCCCTTGCTCATACCTACCACGCATCGCTTCAGTACGAGCTTGAAGTTCGGCATAAAGGGCAGCTTCCCTAGCTTCTGCCGCTCTCTCTTCTTCTTCTGCAGCTTTTTGGATAACTTCTGCGAGTTTAATACCGGAAGATTCCGCATTCCTGATAAACTCTTCTGCGAGCTGTGGAGATATTTCAAGAATTTGATAATAGGCTCTCTCCGAAGCTTTTATGATATCTTCGACATCCTGAGCCCCTTTAATTTGAGCATTGTAAGACTTTACGATATCTTCAATGAGAGCTTTTTGCTCCCTGATAGCGTTATTTACTTCCTCTTGAGCTTGATACTGGAGACTAAGATTTATTTGAGCAATCTCTTGCGGAGTAGCTTCCCTGCCAGCTAGCATACCCTTAAGAAGGCGATCTCTAGCTTGAGCAACCCTATCCCCACGTTGCTTTTCCAAGGCATCTTCTAGCCCTTCTGCAAAGAATGCCCCAAAATCTAAAGCAGTTTCTTTAGCTTCCTCCACCCTCATTTTGTAGAAGTTAGCGACTAGCGTACCGAATCGTTCCTCGATATCAGTGAAAGCGTCATCAAAACTGGTAAACATGTCCAACCCAACTTTCTCGAAGAAGTCAGGGAGTTCACCAAAGGTTTCTTTGATGTTATCCACACTTTCTTTACTCGTCGCTTTTACCTGAAGGAAAGCAGTAGCTGTCGCCGTACCTAAGGCAAGAAGAGCACCTACAATAGCCCCAGTTGGCCCGAAGATACCTGCAAGCTGAGACCCCTGTTGACCTAGGGCAACAAGGGCAGACTGCCCAGATTGAACCTGAACAATAAAGTCTCCGACTTGGTAGCCAGCTTGTTGAAGACCTTGGTTAAACCTTCTCTTGAGCCTCTGAGCACCCTTGTAAACTTCAAGATTGAACTTAGCGAATTGGTTACCACCAGTAGCTACACCTTGAGTGAACTGGTCAAATTCCAGTTTTACAGACGACAGGGCATCTGCCATTTCCATTGCACTGATAGTCCCAGCACGATGGGCATTGCGGATCTCTCGCGTAACTTTAGCATATTCACGAGCAGCCGCACGAGAAGGTGCGTAGAGTTTGACAAGCCTTTCTTCGTTCTTTCTAGCTTCTTCTGCAGCCCTAGCTTTCTTCTTCTCAATCTCAATAAGGTTTCTGTCCGTAAGAATAGCCTCTTTGGATCGACGTACAGCTTCGTCCATCGCATTGTTGGCTTGCTTACGGGAGATAATACCATCTTCAATCGCTTTAGACAGCTTACGGTGGATAGACTCAAGCTTACGAGTCTCGTTGACAACTCGTTCTGTAGCTGCCCCTACAGGCTTAAACTGAGCTGCAAGCTGCCGAGATACCTTACCTGTCCGCTCAAAGGTATTAGCAGCCTCCTTAAGGTCCTTAAGGCCTACAACCTTAATGTCAAATGTGACACTCTCGTCAGCCATGATGAGTCCTTACGTAGCAAGTATCTAGAAGTTTAACAGCTTCAACATCCCGAGGGGAGAGGAAGGTGTGAGTCAGCTCAAGCCAAGCCTTAATCTCACTGTAACTTATAGGGTTAGGTCCACTGAAACCCATAGAACGCCCAGAGTTTAATGCAACAAAGGCAGACCATATGTAAGCTACAGAAGAAGGGAACTCTGGTCCCTTTAGTTCCTCTGGGGTCTTACCGGTCTGCCTTTCCACTTGCTCTAGATGCTCCCTTACACTTACGCCGCTCTGATCAGTCTTACCAAGCTTAAAGTTATGCTCAGCATACTCTAAAAGTTCACTGATCAGCTCGCTGTAAAATCCAGGCTTTCAGTCAACGCCTCCTCTACCTGACTGCGAAGCCAGAAGACCTCTGTGTAGATCTCTTTGGCTTTAGCAGGGGTCAGCTTGGGGGTTTCACCACCATACGTGATGTTCCACTCCTTAGTGCATTTGGAGAGAAGCTCGATAGCATCTCGTTCGATATCCGAAGCACTGTAGTTAGTGGTAGCACCCTTCTTCTGCATAAGCTTGATACGACGATCTTGTTGTTCGTGCATTACGCCACGATACTCCTTGGAGTGTTGTGCGTAGAGAACCACAGTCATCTCTGAACCATCTTCATTGGTCAGGGGTTCAAGGCTATTGGGGTGCTTGATGACAACTTCTACGGTGTCATACTTGGGTTTGAGATCCATAAGATCCATATCGGGTATCCTTTAATTAGGTGTCAGGGTTATTAAAGCTTATCGGGTTAACCTTCAGTAAAGTGAGGGGGACAGCACCCGACAACCATCCCCCTCGTCCCTAGCTAGGGATTACGCACCAGACTTGGTGATCTGGATAAGGGTGTTGGTGTTTGTAGTCGATGCACTCAGGTCGGAGTCATCATACAGACCAACGAAGGACATGCTGATCACACGGGAGGTGGGGCCATCGACACCCACATCAGCCGAGTTGATCTTGATGCGGGGCATCAGGAATGTCAGGGTATTGCTACCGTCACCAACGGAGACCTCAAGAGCCGACTCGGTTTCATTGAGGAAGCGGTTGATCAGGGTGGCATCCTCAAAGTATGCCGAGAGTGTGCCTTCGAGGGTAGCTGTACCAAACTCAAGGGCAGGTGCAGTGCTTTCACCAACCACGAAGGTCGGAGCAAAGGCATTGGTGAGGGTGAAGTCAAGGGCTGTGATCAGAGTGAGAGCAGAGCCCAAAGTACCTACGTTGCCCAGTTTGATATCGCCCGAGTAAGCGTCGAAAGGTTCGTTACCTGCAGAGGCATCCTGAGTCTTCTGAGTACCCGAGATGGTCATATCCTTACCGACCATACCGAAGGTTGCAGTAACCATCTGGTTCGGGGCCATAGAGACTGCCATAGAGTTCACGGTCATACCGGTGAAGAGGCGAGCCTGATCGACATCTGCAGAGTAGTCTTCAATGCTGAAGTACTTGGGGGTGGTGCCCAAGATAGCTGCGTTAGCAACAGTGGTTGAGCCATCACCAGCGGTGAAGCCTGTGTCAAACCCATTATCTGCCATCAGGGCAGCTTCCATCAGAGCATCAAACTCTGCATGACGGAGGTCTGCTACGATATCCCCTGCGACCTGACGGTTGCCGTGACGGTCAACCCGAGGCATACGGTCAGCTTGGATATCTGTACCAGCTACACGATCTTTGGTGAGGTTCAGGGAGTGACTGGTGAAGGGAAGGTTCTGGAAGTTCCCCGAGGGAGTAGTCCCGAAAGTGGACTCTGTGAGAAACGACAGCGTGGAGCGAGCGCCTTGTGCGAAAGCCATTTATGTTCTCCTAGTTATAGGTGTGCCAGCCAATGCTGACTGGGATGATGTACCAAGGCGTATCAAGGAACCCGAGCCTACGATCCGCGTAGTCGATAGATATCCTGACTGTCTCTGACCCTGTGTAGTTGATGTCAGTGGTCGCCTCGAAGCGATTGATAACGCTATCTGCAAGGGCTTCAGCAGCCCGAGGGCCAAGTCCTTCTTCTGCATGACAGAGGACCCTGAAGAGGCCATCATAGCGTTGTTGTGGGCTTGTACCCATTACAGAAGGTCTGCGGATTGTCGGGGTAAATAGGGGCTTGAGAAAGCTGGTACCTGTGGTTGCATCGTAGGAGACATTCTCCCAAGCGATCTCAGCGATGGAAGCATCAGCAAGGTGCTTCTCAAGAGCAGCACGGATGTCAGTAAATACGGAACTCACTTGAGGATACTCCTAAGCTGATCGAAGACTCCGTAGTATCCCTCTACGTACTTAGCGTGGGGGGCATTGTTTACGAAGGTAGCCCCATCTAGGATCTCAAGCCCCTCCAGAGAGGCATACAGGCGGTCTGCCATAGCGCTACGCTCTTGGTCTGGGGAGCTAGAGACTTCCTTACGACGAGAGGTCTCACCGGTTCCTGAGGTGGTCCCACGGGGGTTCAAGTGCATAGAACGAGCATAGGCACCGGTTCGTACAGGGACTTCTTGCTCAAGATAGTCGATAGCTGTCATAAGACGATTAGCAACTTCTTCTTTAGCAATCCTCTCCATCTTCTCGGAGATCTTCTCTGTTCGGACTCTTGTGATAGTGACCTGCATTATTCACTCACATCACATATGTAGCAGATGACAACTCCAGCGGAATACATGGTCATCACATTGACGATGTTCACTCGGTCGCCATTGCCCAAGATCTCATCTTCATCATCAGGCTCTACTGCAAGTCCTAGGGCAGGTATCACACACTTGCGAGTTCCCCTACGGACTTCATCCACACTAGTGATGTTATAGGTGTAGAAGTACCCCCTGATGGAGTAGTCAGTAGTGGTAGAGGAGCTTTGAGTACCTGTGGTAGGGTCATACGCACCATAAGCCTTCTTACGTAGGGTAAGAGGTTCCCCGTGAGTATTCACGAGATTAACTAGATCGTATGCCCTGAAAGCCATTAGTCATAGTCCTGGATATACTGAGTATCTGCAGGGGAGTTATCGAACTGCCCTTTGTAGAAGGCAGGATCAGGGCGATCCGTAAGAGCGTGTGCTGCATTTATAGCAGCACTAGAGATGCCACCAGCACGAAGACTTGCAGAAGTGAGAGAGTACTTCTGACCCTGCTCACGGAGATCGTTGGATAGGGCCTTATATTGCTTAGCCAAGTCGCTATAGTTAGCTGACAAGGCCCCATCCAGTTTTGTATCCACCTTACGGGCGAACTGCGCTGCAATCGTACTAGCAGCCCAAGCACCGGCGAAATAGACGTTGTTATTGGACTCGGACAGGGCGAAAGTAATCTCTTCGTTCTTAATCAACTGGTCATTAGTATCTGTGTCCCCTATAAGGAGACGCACGACATTGAGACGACCAGAGGTCGTAGTTTTGTCAAGATCAGTTTCGTCGTATGTCCAAGCCATTGTTAAGCCTCTAGGTCACCGTAGTTCCTGCGCCACGAACGGATCATGCCACACTGTTTGTCCTTGATTTTGGAGATACGACACTTCTTACGGTCATAATCTTCCTTCGGGACTTTAGCCTTAACCTTGTCATTGATGGTGTCCACAAGGATGTGGAGTTCATCTACAGTCATAAGGTCGAGGCCATCTCCAACCTTAACATCTAGGGTCGCAGCCGCTAGTTCATTGTTATGGTGGAGATGGTGCTCATTGTACAGGCGTTCGATATTGGCCTTAGGCAATCCACGTTCTTTCCAAGGGACATGATCTCCCTTTTCATAACGCTTGCCATTCATGAGGAGCCCCTTAGGGTTCCTCACGAAGACCGGTTGGTCATATTGGAAAGGCGGTCGGGTCATACGCCTACTCCTTACGACAGGATGGTGTTGAAGAACACACCGAGGTCAGCGCCGACAACCTTCTGGTCGTAAGCCATGTTGGCTTCCAGAAGTTCTGCCACACCTTCCACACGCAGGAAGTCACCGGTGTACGAACGGATGTCGATGCCGTAGCCCGAAGCATTGTCCAGTTCGTTCCAAGTGAAGTTGTAGCCTGCGGAGGGGACCATCAGACCAGCCGACTGCGGTGCATAGTACAGAGCAGCCTTCTTGCTTGCCACGAAGGACAGGGACTCGGAGAGGCCTTCCTTGGCGGTGTTCTCGATGGCATCCACCACGTAGTACTCTGCAACCTCGAAGATCTCAGCCAGCTTAGCCGAGGTCACCAGTGCAGTGTTGGTGACGGTTGCACCACCGTTGAGGCGAGCCAGAATGTCAGGGTGGTTGATCAGCGTGTCGTGGACATCGCGGGTCACAACCATCTTGTTCGGCTTGAAGCCACCCGAGGCAACTTGCATTGCACGGCGAGCAGTCGTCACGTCGACGATGGGGGTGGAGTTGGTGTAGTCATCCCACTGGGTAACTTCTGCAGCGGTATCGTTGTCTGCATTGGCAACACCGGTGTATTCGGTGGTCCAGATGCCGGTACCAAAGAAGTTGGTCATGAACCGCTTTTCACGGTCAATCAGCAGGTTGTGCGTCAGCATTTCCGAAGCGCCACGACGAATGTCGAGAGCGGTATCGGCGTTTGCCAGCGTTTCGAAGTCGAAGTCCGTGGACAGCGAGCGCACTTCACAGGTGTAAGTTGCGGTCGAGACACTCATACCGATACGCTGCGAGCGGGTGCGAGGAGCACGAGGCTGCACATCGTTACGGAAGAAGTTTTCACGGTCGTAGATGTAGTACTTGTTAGTCTTCTTATCTACGGGGACATTCGGGAACACCTTATCAGCGATAAAGTTGTTCTGGTCCTGAAGGTACGCAATGGTCAGGTTGGTAAGCGGCTGATCAATATGTACCTGATTAGCAGTCAGCATAGGCATAGTAGTATTCCTTTCTAAATCAGGTTACGCGACCACGTTACCGCCCTGGATCAATTCCATAGCGATGACTTGTCCGTCCACACCGGCTTCCAGTGCGTAGCCCATAACAACGTCACCGGTGGCAGCAGTCAGTGCTTCACCAGCGGCATCAGTTTGAATCTCTGCACCAGCAGCAATGGTACCTGCGCAGACAACACGAGTTTTACCGGAGATGACAACAGTGGCTTCTTCGCCAGCAGCAGGATCGTTCTCGACGATGCCAATGCAGCGCTCACCGGCTGCGTCTGCTTTGTCGACCTGACCGTCCGACTCCAGAGTTACAAAACGGAACTGATGAGCCGAGAGGTCCTCACCAGCAATGAAGGTGCGCGTATCGCGCGATTCAGTGACAGCCATGATTACTCATCCTTTTCATAAGTCTTGGCAATGAGGGACTTACCCTCTGCGGTTTTAGAGATGGCATCAAAAGCAGAGTATTTGTTGACCTTATGCTCTTCGGCATAGGCTTCTACCATCTTGTCAAGTTTGGATTGTGGGTCCAGCATATCTGCATCGACAGCCTTTTCCCCAACCTCATTCATAGCAGCTTCGAAGGCAGCATCAGCAGCCTTGAGTGCCTGAAGAACCACCTCATCAAAGTCAGCTTTGAGGAGTTCCATTGCCACTTCAGGGGCGAAGTTAGGCAGTTCTTCTTCGGCCTTCTTGCGCAGTTCAACCATACGCTTCTCGACCTTAGCCTCTTCCAGAGCCTTGAGGACAGGAGCAGGGATGTCGCTCTTGGCAACCATCTCACCAGCAACCTCAATGGTCTCTTCTTCGGCTTTCTTTTCGATGACATCAGCTTTGATGACAAAGCCATTCTCGATCAGAGACTTGCGCAGACGCTCGTTCTCAGCCTTGAGGGTTTCGACTTCAACTTCAACCGAGAGATCAGCATCTTCTTCGGTGTCGTCAGCCTTCTTCATGTCCATTTCGTAAGCCTTCATGGCCTCTTCTTCAGACATACCCTTGTCCATGTAAGGCTTCAGCTTGGCCTTCATGTCATCATTCATCTTGTCTACTTTTTCCATATCTTCCTCTTGGGAATCACGCTTGAAGAGGGCAACTTTGGCAGACGCATTCGCAGGACGGTCAACCAAAGATAGCTCGTCAAGCTCAAGTTGCTTAAGAAGATTCATCTTCCAGTTTCTCCTTGATTGCACGACCGCCAATGCTGAAGGCCGCAAGCTCGCCAGATTTAACACGTTCCCAGACAGAATCGTCGTAGACTTTGTAAGCTACAATCCAGCCCTCACGGTCACTCTGGATGCCAAGGCTTTCACCGATCTCTTTGGTGATGGGCAGGGAGTGGATAACACGCCCCGTCATTTCGCCTGTGTGCATTGTTTTACCGACACGGATGTGTTCCATGAAGTCATTCACGGCTTTCACAAGTGTGTCAGCTTCGATTACGTCACCCTGACGGTCAACGACTCGCTCGCCTTTCTCAGTGATGACGGAGGCCCATCCATAGACAAGACGTTGTTCATCATCTGTCTTCAGGATTTTACCTTCGATATCTTTTGTCAGATCAGTCACAGAAGTGCCTTTCTCCCACATACGGCAAGACCAGTAGCGAGCAGAGGTCTTATCTGTAGCGGTATCGCAAGAATGACGACTGCGGAAGTTAGCCCTTGCCTTAGGGTCATCTCGACGGATCTCCATGTTGGGATCACCAAAGGTGACCTTCTTGGTACGATCTCCGTCTTTCACATAAACCCCAAACTTCTTGCTAGAGCCAGCAGGAAGTCTGAAAGGTTTGTTCAAGGGTTTGTCTGCCTTGTTAATATCTTCTTCTGTAGGCAGATCATCCCCACACCACACATCATTCTTTCGGGTGGAGAGTGGGTGCTTAGCGGGTAGGAGGTCAGTGTCATGCTTACCACTCCTAAAGCGACCAGTACGAATGGTGCGTAGGAAGTTATTGACACGAGCCATAGCCCACTGTTCGGGTGAACTTACGTTAGGACGCACTGAGGAGGGGTTAGTCTTATAGGCCCCTACGCCCCTATTGTAGACTTGACGAAGAACAGAGGCTGAGACTCTCCCCTTGCCTCCATGCTTTTCGTTATGCTCCCGAGCCTTAGCTTCAAGGGTGCTTGTGTCTACCTTAGTTATCTCTTGCAGGATTGCATTAAGTACGCGAGCGAGGAGATCATCTTCGTCATCCTCGGGTTCCTCTTCGGGCTCACTCAAGTTACCTGCGAGGTCTTTATGGTAGTTCAGGTAGTCCTCATGGGTCTTACCGGGCATGTAGTAAACATTAGCGCCTACTTCATGAGTATGGATATCCCCATCAAAACCTAGCATATGAGAGCGACTACGGGCTTCTGCAGGATTGGTGAAGACATCTTCATCCATCTGACGCTTACCGATAGCAGACCATGCTGCCTGAAAGGCTCGTTGCTCACTCTTAGTGTCTGCATAGACAGAGTTGAACACCTGACGGAACTGAGAGTGCTTATCCTCAGGGACAGTCTGACGAACCGCTTTAGGGAGTTCTGAGTTGCTTGAGTAAGGCATTACTTTCTCAGGACCGAAGTCTTAACTAGAGTGATGTCAAAGGCTGCTGTAACTCGTGCGTTGTTAGTCCTTACGGAAACCTCAACGTCGATATCGGACTTCTCGGGAATTGCTATCGGTACATTAAACGGATAAAAATACTGACCACCACTACCTGAGACTTCGAAAGAGTGTCCCACTCGGAAACTAGAGTCTCCACCATAGCGGACATACATGTTACCAGTGGCATCTGCTCCAGCCTGACAAGTGCAAGTCCCTTGTGTGAGGTAAGCAGTGTAGCCAGCAGGAACAGTGTAGATCGCCATCAGGGTCTGGGATTGACCTGCAGTGATCCTAGCGACAGTAACCCCACCCTTCTGGATGTTGATGTTACCTACATTGTCTGTGGCACCATTAACCAAGTATGCACGATAGATTCGGAGGAAACTTTTGGTGGAGGTCACTGTAGCAGTGCTGGAGACGACTACATTCTCAGTTTGAGGGTTGTAGTTAGCGTCAAGCCCTACGATGGCTACAGTCTTACCATTGTCACTTACGTTTACTGATGGGATACTAACGGTGCCTGCAGTAGCCCAAGAAGCCCAAGGGTAAACTGTGTCGTTAACATCCCAGATAGTCCCAGTGGTGTTGTTTGACATCTGGGGGACAGCGCCAAATTTATGCACATAGGAGTGCCCAGTGACTTCCCCTTGAGCAATGGACAGGGGGCTATCCTTGAACTGTAGCTTACTCCAAGTGGGCATCACTTCACCTTCTTAGGTGGGAGTTCCGCATTAGCCAACAGAGCGTTAACGATGTCATCTTGATCGCTCAGGTCGATGTTGGCACCATTGAGGTTACGCAGGTATGCCCCAAGTTCTCTAAGGTCATGTGGAGCAACATCTCCAGCGCAGATCTTGGGCATATACTTGAAGTTAAGCCCGTTGAGGTGCCAGAGGGGCTCTACAAGCTGCTTATTGAGTACATCAAAGATAGAGTTGATGTAGGACTCCATAGAGCGTAGAAACAAGTCAGTCTTAGACTTGGAGAGTGCATAGGAGCCATTCGCACCTGCACCCAACATCAGGAACTCAGCCATAACACTACGGGCGATGTCGTGCTGGTAACGCTGGATGATAGGGTGGATGTCGATATTACGAGTACCATTGGAGGTGATAAGCTCAATATCTACGATACGCTGGTTGGTAGGCTTACCATCAGCATCCCTAAAGACATCCGAAGGGAGAAGAGCGTAACCTTGTTCATTGAACTTGAGGTCACGGAGGATCTTCTCCATCTGGCTACGAACAGAAGCTTGATCTGCTGTAGCGTCTGGACTCAAGTATTCTGCTGCAATACGACCAATGGGAACCCCGTGGAGTTCCCTTTCGACTGCTACAGCTTCAATATTCTGGAGGTTCTTCAAGTATTGGTAAGCACTGTAGGCGTTACGTAAGATAGAACGACCAGAGGGGTCATTATTGGTATTGGTAGTGCGGTAGTGGAGAAGTTTCGTAGACGGGATAAAAGTAGTTTGTAGTCCGTAGTTCTGTTCTTGGCGTACTCCCAAGACATCTCCAGTGGTTTTGTCTACATCAAACCGTTCAATAGTCCACTGGGCACGAGAGGCGAGCTTACGGACACCGATACGTCCATCGTTATACTTTGAGTGTTTCTTTGGGTTCCGAGAATCAGGTCCCCGTCTACGCTTGTAAACTACTTCAAACAATGAGAAGCCGAAGGTCAAATGGGAGAGAGCTTCGGAAATATGGTCATCCAGAGAGTGTTCCATATCCTCAAGGATACTTTGGACGAACTCAGCTTCCCGCTTAGCAGTGGGAGAGTCATCTGCAGGTTCAACGTAGTAATCTACATCCCTGAGGACTTGCTCTGTGGCATACATAATAGCACCGATAGTGCTATCGTTATCCCGCATCTCACGGAACTTACGGATTGCTCGTTTGCCCTTAAGATCGGGCAAGAATTCATCCGCACGTATGGTACCATCTTTAGTGTTGGAACCACCTTGGCCCAACTCCAGCTTACCTAGTTCTTCACTTAGCTTTTTCATTTGTCAGCCTTAGGGCTTGTTAGAGGTAGAGGCTCTGTTCGAGACCTTTGGCGCTGGTATAGGATAAACGGAGGTTAGGAGTGGAGACTCCGTTAAGCATGAGGTCAGTGAGGGCCCAGACACAAGCATCAAGTCTGTCAGGAGAGCCGATAGAGCCTAGAGGTTCCCAAGTGCGCATTTGGGTCTCTAACTCATCTAAACCTCGGAGGTGTCTAACTTTACCCTTCTCGTATAGGGCAGAGATAGGTTCCGCCCTAGCCATCTTCCCGCGAGAAGCATGTACCAACCGGATGGGGACAGTCTCATCTTCGGCCTCTAGGGTCCGACGAACCATCTCACCACCTTGGTTACGCTCAGCTACAATCCTATCAGCTTGGTACTCACGGTAGAGGGAGATCGCTTTAGCTGCCCATTCAGCAGGACTGAGGCGTTCTGTAGCATCCTCCAAGACGTACCCAATACCATTAACGTCTATGCCAGCTACAACAATCCCAGTCATGTCAGACTCTGAGTTAGAAGTAACTGCAGGGTCTATGGCAACTACAATACGATTAAACTCCGGTAGTTCCTCCTTAGATACTTGGCAGGAATCCAGAGTTTCAGTGGTCCAGAGGGCTCCATCGGCTTCCTCAAGCATCTCTGCATAGAGTTCTTGACGACCGAGACGGGTACCCTCGTATTCTTTCTTGATCCCCTCTAGGAAGGGAGTAGCAAGGTTAGAGGCGTTATCAAAAGTGGAACCATGAGTAATATGGCTACGGTCACTCTTGAGTAGATGCCTCATAAGCTTGGTGGGTTTGGGAGTGGTAGTGACCATCACCTTAGGGTGGCTACCTAGCCTCAAGGTGTACTGCAGCATATCCCATACGTCTTGTTGGTTTCTCCAAGCGGCAACCTCATCAGCCCAAGCTGCATGAAACTGAGGTCCCCTTAGACGCTCTGGGTCTTCTGCTGAGAAGAATTCTACTCTAGCTCCATTCTCCCAAGTCAGAGTATTGTTGGTGGGGGTCCAGACAGGATAACCCATCTTAGCACCTCTATAAGTCTTGTCTTTGTCCCAACATACGTTGAGTAGACCAGACTCACCCTCCACCATAACCCTACGGATATCACCTTTAGTGGGAGCTACACAAGCAATACGTTTAAGTCCTTGCTTAACCTTATGGCGAACCCACTCTGCACCAGACCTAGTCTTACCTGCCCCTCGACCAGCATTAAAGATCCAGAAGTCCCAGTTACCATCAGGCTCTAGTTGGTCCTCTCTAGCCCAGAAGGCCCAGTTATACTTAAGCTCTTCCGCTTGAGTGGGACCGAGATCAGTAAGGATCTGCTTGAGGCGTTCTGGGGATAGGGCTCTCAGGGCGTCTGCAGTGATCTCTGGGCGCTGAATAGCAGTCTTACGGGGCTTCCTACTGGGCATACCCTTAGGTGTCCTCAGGGCCCTCTGAGGCGCTCTCAGGGCTATGTCCCAGAAGAGCCATCAGTGAGTTAATAGCACTGGAGTCTTCATCGGCATCCCCAGAGATATCCTCAATCTGCTGAGTCTCTTTGGGGGACCAACCAGCCTTAGACCGGAGGAATAGTTCCTGTGAGGGGTAGTGACCATCGAGTGCCTGTTGGATAACTACGTTACCAACTTTCTGCGTCATCTCTGCACGAGCTTCAGCAATATCTCCCCCATAGAGCTTATACAGTGTGGCGTAGTTACGAGGGGCATTCTGGTACCTCTTGTTAACTACAGCAATGATATCCTTAATGGACACACCATCTCGTACAGCCTGACGGATGTACTTAGCGACAGGCTCATTGTAAGTGGTCTGTGGAGCAGGTCCAGCCATAGTGGGCTCTTTAGGTTATATATAAGGGGAGAGTAAGTGTCAGTGACTAGGGACTGACTTAAGATTTAAGAGAGTTAGCGTATATCCACGCTCTGAACTACAAACAATGGTGGGGAGGTTCGATATATTGCTAAAAGCTCTCTTGAGCTGGCATATAGGTAGGAAATCTAGGATTTCAAGTACTAACTACAAAAAAAAGCCTTAAAAGCCTAAAAATCTCTTAAGGCGAACTCAAGATAGCCTAAAGAAGCCTAAAGGCGAACTCAAGATCAAGCCTTAAAGCTCGTCTATAGGCTTCTTAAAGCTCGCCTTTAGGCTTCTAAAGGCTTGCCTCTAGGCTTCTTAAGTGTAACTTAAGTGGGTCTTAAGTCCCAAGACTTACCAACCACTAGCTCCTAATCTTAACTAGTATCTTAAGAGTAACTTAAGTCCAAGTTAAGGTTTCTTAAGAGAACCATAGTCTCTACCTACTTCTAGTTACTAGTTAGTGGTAAGAGTCTAGGGTTCTGTAGTTCTTCTATGAAACAGCTTAAGTTACTCTTAAGAGGGGTATTAGGCATGTAGTTATTCAAGAGTGAAAATCAAGTAAGTGCGACAATATGACGTAGTTTATACCTAGGGGCTGTGCGCAAGTGTGTCTTTAGTGCCACACTCCTACTGACATATCCTAGGACTTCTTAAGGCTTCTCAGGGCTTCCTAGGGCTTAACCTATTTTTTTATTTTGGAAATGGGGGTGGTTGCGCCAGGCCAGGCGCTAAACCTAGGGTTTAGCTAGGGGCCCCACATAGGAACCCCTATAGTTGTTCGCCTAGAAAACGACTAGGAAGGCGATTAAGATCACCCATAGGGCGAGTGCCCCAAGTATATTGGAAAGC